>Ga0182093_1304414_pt1 | contig 14151 bp, 15 predicted proteins | sample 041ome_21_FD_127776 | JGI IMG/M metagenome (GOLD analysis project Ga0182093, IMG submission 127776) | Metatranscriptome of coastal salt marsh microbial communities from the Groves Creek Marsh, Georgia, USA - 041411BS metaT (Metagenome... | ecosystem: Environmental > Aquatic > Marine > Intertidal...
CTGCTAGAAGGCGAGCCTCTGATCTGTGACGGTCTGGAATTGCCGCTTAAACACCGCAAAAAACGGTTTGATCTAGAGGCGCGAGGGCTGATCAAAGGAGCTCAGGTGATTTATCTGGGACCCGGTAAAAAGCCTGGGTTTTCGCGTCTGCATGTAATGGGGGCCGAGGACCCTCAGGTCAGTGCAGCGTCGATTGTGAAAATCGAAATGCCGGACGAGGAAGAGCCCTTCATTCCCTACGCCGCCCGTATGGGGGCGACGTTCCTGCATGGGGCAGCCGTGACCATTCATAAAGCGCAGGGATCGCAGTGGCCTGTGGTGCAGGTGTTTGCGCCAGACCTGTATGCCGCCGCCCGCGCAGGACGAACCGAGGCGGGCACGCCCCTTTGGAAGCGGTTGGCCTATGTTGCAATCACTCGGGCCGAGGAGCGCTTGATCTGGGTCGTGCGAAATCGTTTGTCCAAGCCGGAAAGTGCTTTGCGGACCGATGACTTGATTGCAGCAAAACCAGCGTTTGCACTGACGGCACCAGATCAGACCGACAATTACTGACGGCGTAGCAATTGGAATGCCGCCGACGCCCCCCATCCGGCGATGATAGCGATGGCCAAGGACATGATGCCGTAGATCATGGGTTGCTGGCGGGACAGGTCGAACAGGAATTTCTCTAATCCGACTTTGCGAACGTCCAAAGATGTCTCGAAGCTTGAAACTACGGTTCCGCCGCGTGTCAGGAAAATGCGGGTCGTGTAATCGCCTTCGGTCAGGTCTGCTGGCAGCTCGACAGATGTGCGGAACAGGGTCTGCTCATCAAGGCTGACGGTGCCTTCGTTTAGCTGATAAAGCCCGTTTTCGCTGCGGATGCGGATCAGAGCCTCTGTGAAGCTTTGAGAGTCGGAAACCGTCATTGGCGCGCCAACGGAACGGATCGCGCGAGGGATGGATACTTTGTGCCGCAGATCTTCAACGTCGCTCAGGACTTCTGTAAACGGTCCGGTCGTTGCAATGGCGTAGAAGCTGGGGGCCAGATCAATCTCGACGGCGTCCGCGTTGACCCAAATGCCCAGCTTTTTGTCTTTGCGGTGCATCGTCAAAGGCTCGCTTGGTCCAGCCACCGCGATAATGACCTCAAGCGGGTCACCCTGCGCGATCGGGGCCTCGCGTTTGACTGCACCGAAGACCAAAAGCTCAGACCCGTCAAAGTTTGTTGTGATCGAGATCGTATCGCTGCTCATGCCAAGCACAACTTCCTCGGCCGTGGCGGGAAGGGCTGTTAGCAAAAGCAGAACGAGGGCGCGGAGTATCATCAGTGGCCTCCTGCTGCGCCGATTGAGTAAAGCTCGCTTGGCATGATGATTAGATCAAGCCCAAGCTTCAGGCAAACGGCAATAACCATGATAGCAAGCAAGATGCGAAGTTGCTCGGCTTTGAGATACACGCCGATACGGGTGCCGATTTGTGCGCCGATCACGCCGCCGACTAGCAGCAAAACCGCAAGGGCGATATCCACCGTGTAGTTGGTGGTTGCGTGCAGCATCGTTGTGAAGCCGGTCACAAAAATGATCTGGAACAAAGATGTTCCCACAACGACCTTCGTGGGCATGCCCAGAATATAGATCATGGCAGGAACCATCACGAAGCCGCCACCGACGCCCATGATGGCCGCCAGAATGCCGACAAATAGACCAACCAGAACAGGCGGGATGACCGAAATATAAAGGCCCGAGGTGCGGAAACGCATTTTCAACGGCAAAGCGTGAACCCAACTGCGACCGCGTTTTTTGGGGACGCTTACAGCCTTTTTTGATTTCCGGATCGCGTTCAGGCTTTCCAAAAACATTAGGCTGCCGACAACCCCAAGGAACACCACGTAACAAAGCTTGACCAGCAGATCGACCTGACCAAGGCTTTTGAGATAGTTGAAGATCATCACGCCCAAAGCTGCGCCGATCAGACCGCCGACAAGCAAAACGGTCCCCATCTTCAAATCGACGGTCTTGCGTTTCAGGTGAGCAAGAACGCCCGAGAAGGATGAGGCGACGATCTGGTTGGCCTCGGTCGCGACGGCCACTGCGGGGGGGATGCCGATGAAGAACAAAAGCGGGGTCATCAAAAAGCCACCGCCAACGCCGAACATGCCTGACAAAATACCAACCAAACCACCAAGTCCGAAAAGAACATAGGCGTTCGCCGAAACTTCTGCGATAGGTAGGTAAATGTGCATATGTATTCGTACGCCCGCTTCGATTCGAAAAGCAAGGGTGTGAATGCCGCGGCACTAAAAAAAATGAACATATTAAGTCATTCGGCCACGATCAGCGCGGAAATCGGGGCAACGCCTTAGTGGGACTGGGTAATCAAGTAGAGTTCACTGGGTTCAATCGCCAACTCTAGTGCGATCTTTACGCAGACCGCCACGACCATCAGCGCCAGAAAAATCCGCAACTGCTCGGCTTTCAGTTTGGCGCCGATCCGCGTACCGATCTGCGCACCGACAACGCCGCCGATTAGCAAAAGCAGCGCAAGTGGCAGATCTACGGTAAAGTTCGTGGTTGCGTGCAGCATGGTGTTGAAACCGGCAACAAAGATGATCTGGAACAGAGAGGTGCCGACAACCACTTTGGTTGGCATGCCCAAGACATAGATCATGGCGGGAACCATGATAAAGCCGCCGCCGACCCCCATGATCGCCGACAGGATGCCAACCGCGAAGCCGACCAGAATTGGCGGTATGATCGAGATATACAGTCCGGATGCGCTGAAACGGGTTTTATAGGGCAGCTTATGAATCCAGGTCCGCTCGCGTCGTTTGGTCGAGACTTTCTGGTTTTTGTCCTTCATCAGCGCGTTGATGCTTTCGATCAGCATCAACCCACCGATGATCCCCAGAAACACCACATAACAAAGCTGCACCAGCAGATCGACCTGTCCCAGGCTTTTGAGATAGTTGAAGATCACCATGCCCAATGCGGATCCGGCGATGCCGCCGCCCAGCAGGTATCGGCCCATTTTCATGTCAACCGTTTTCCGGCGCAGGTGGGCCATTAGACCCGATACCGAGGAGGCGACGACCTGATTGGCTGATGTGGCAACTGCCACCGCCGAGGGGATGTTGATCAAAAACAACAGTGGCGTGATCAGGAACCCGCCACCGACGCCGAACATGCCGGACAGCAAGCCGACAAACCCGCCGATACCAAGCAGCAGGAACGCATTAACCGACACTTCGGCGATGGGCAGGTAAATGTGCATGTCCCACACCTACGCCTCAGTCAGGCTGTCATGCAAGTGCTAAAGGCCGCGTCAGTTTTCCTTGACGTAGGGCACACCCACCGACCGAGGAGGAGACGCTTTGCCAATAAAACCGGCCAGAATAACGACGGTTAGGATATAGGGCAGAGCCTGTGTAAACTGAACGGGGATCGTGACCATGCCGAAGATGTCGATCTTTGGATACAGGTTCGAAATCGCTTCGAGTAGCCCGAACAGAAGGCAGGCCCCCATCGCGTGGACTGGTCTCCAGTTCGAGAAGATCAAGGCGGCAAGCGCGATATAGCCACGTCCCGCCGACATCTCGCGGCCAAAGAACGCAGCCTGCGCTGTGGACAGATACGCTCCGGCGATTCCGCACAGGATGCCGGTGAAGATCAGCGCTTTGAAGCGCATGCCGATGACTGAAATACCGGCTGTATCGACCGAAGACGGGTTTTCACCTACTGCGCGTAGCCGCAGACCAAAACGGGTGCGGTATAGCAACCACCAGACGGCTGGAACCGTGGCAAAGGCCAGATAAACCAGCGGGGTGTGCCCCGAAATAAGTTCGGAATAAATCGGGCCGAGAATGGGCACATTACGAACGGCGTCGGCAAATGGCAGAGTTACTTCTGTAAAGCGGGCATTCCCCGTCAGGGTCGGGGTTTGGCCGCCTTTGCTATAGATCGCGTGGCCAATCACGATGGTCAGGCCCGACGCCAGAAAGTTGAGAGCGACGCCGGAAATGATCTGATCTCCGCGATAGATGATCGACGCAACACCGTGGATCGCCGAGAAGATAAGCGAGGCCGCGCATCCGGCCAGAACGCCCACCCAAGCCGATCCGGTTTCAAACGCGACAGCCGCCGCGACAAAGGCCGAGATCAGGATTTTCCCCTCAAGCCCGATATCTACGATGCCGGATTTTTCCGAAAACAGTCCGGCCAGACAGGCGAAGATCAGGACGACGGACAGACGTACGGTCGAGTCGAGGGTCAGGATCAGTTGTAGAAAATCCATTACGCGCTCCTCTTGCTCATTCGAATGAACATCCGCTCAATCGGGTCGCGGGTCATATGCACAAGGGCACCGGTGAAGATGATGATCAGCGCTTGGATCACAAAAACCATCTCGCGGCTGATCCCCGGCATTTCCCACATCAGCTCAAAGCCGCCTTGGTTGAGCATTCCAAACAGGAAGGCAGCCAGAATGATCCCGAACGGGTGGTTGCGCCCCATCAGGGCTACAGCGATGCCCATAAATCCGGCACCCTCGACGAAATTCAGGATCAGGCGCTCGGCCTCTCCCATGACGACGTTGATTGCCAGAAGTCCGGCCAGACCACCCGAGATCAGCATAGCGATGATAGTGACGCGCACTGAGGAGATACCGGCATAGGCCGTGGCGGATGCCGAATTCCCAAAGGCCCGTAGTTCGTAGCCCAAGCGCGTGCGCCAGATCAGCACCCAGACAAAAACCGCCGCGATCAGGGCAAGGACAAAGCTGAAATTTGCCGGAGCGGATTTGGAGAACTCGATGCCGAAGGGAGAAAGCATTTCATGGAAGGTTGGCAGATGGGCACCCTCGCCAAAGTGGCGGGTTTCTGCGGCTTGCTGTCCGGGCTTTTTCAATGCGCCGTTCAGCAGGTAAATTGCCAAAGCGCCCGCAATAAAATTGAACATAATCGTTGTGATCACGATGTGACTGCCACGTTTGGCTTGCAGATAGGCCGGTACTGCGGCCCATGCAGCGCCAAACAGGCCCGCACCCAAAACCGCGAAAGGTAATGCCAGCGTCCAATGCGGCCATGGAACGGCCAGCAAAACAAGGGCCGCACCGATGCCGCCTAAACCTGCCTGACCTTCGCCACCGATATTGAACAGCTTGGCGTGCATGGCGACTGCAAAGGCCAGCCCTGTGAAGATGTAGTTGGTGGTGTAATACAGCGTGTAGCCGATGCCATTGGTAGAGCCCAACGCGCCTTTGACCATGTAATACACCATGTCAAAGGGGTTCTCACCGATGGCAAACACGACTAGGCCCGCCACGATAAAGGCCAGCAGAATGTTGATCAACGGGATGACAATTACGTCAACCCAATGCGGCATCTTTTCCATCAGGCGACCTTTTCATTGACGCCAGCCATCAGCAGGCCAAGCTCTTTTTCGTTTGTCTCTTCGGGCATCCGTTCGCCCATGAGTTTTCCGTCGAACATCACCGCGATCCGGTCGGACAGGCTGAAAATTTCGTCCAATTCGACCGAAACCAGCAGGATCGCCACCCCCTGATCGCGCAGGTTGATGATCTGCTGGTGAATGAACTCGATCGCGCCAATGTCGACACCTCGTGTAGGCTGACCGATCAACAGCACATCTGGCTTGCTTTCGATTTCCCGTGCGACAACGATCTTTTGCTGGTTTCCACCCGAAAAGTTTTTTGCGCGCAGCTTTGGATTCGGGGGGCGCACGTCAAAGCGCTGCATCTTGGCTTCGGCTTCCTTCTGGATGCCTACATTGTCAATGAACAGCGCGTTTTTCTGATAGGCGCTGTCGTGGTGGTAGCCAAAGGCGACATTTTCCCAAGCCATGAAGTCCATGATCAGACCTTCATTCTGACGGTCTTCGGGCACATGGGCGATCCCTGCGTTTCTGCGGCTTCGCCCGTCTGCTCCTGCGCCGGACAACGGCAGACGCGCACCGTTCAGCAGGGCCTCGCCGGTTGCATCTGCGTAGCCCCCCAAGACTTCCAAAAGTTCCGACTGCCCGTTGCCAGCGACCCCTGCCACGCCAAGGATTTCGCCTTTGCGCAATGTCAGGTCGAAGCCTTTCAAGCGTTCGACGCCCTGTTCATCCACAAGACGTAAGTTCTTCACCTCAAGCACAGGTGTACCCGGTTGTGCGACTGTTTTATCGACGCGCAACAGAACTTTCCGCCCAACCATCAACTCGGCCAATTGCTCTGGGCTTGTTTCGCTGGTCTTGACCGTGGCCGTCATCTCGCCGCGGCGCATCACGCTGACGGTGTCGGTGATCTCCATTATTTCACGCAATTTGTGCGTGATCAGGATAATGGTTTTGCCTTCTTCCCGCAGGCGGTCAAGTATGCGGAACAGCTGGTCGGCCTCTGCGGGGGTCAGAACGCCTGTGGGCTCATCAAGGATCAGAATATCAGCCTGGCGATAAAGCGCTTTCAGGATCTCTACGCGCTGTTGGTGGCCCACGGACAGCTCTTCGACGATGGCGTCGGGGTCTACGTGAAGCTCGTATTCAGCCGCCAGTTCGGTCAGGGAACTGCGGGCTTTGGCGAGTGAGGGGCGCAGCATCGCGCCATCTTCGGCGCCAAGGACGACGTTCTCAAGCACCGAGAAATTCTGGACCAGTTTAAAGTGCTGGAACACCATCCCGATCCCGGCGGCAATTGCGGCCTGACTGTCGGGAATTTCAGTTTTTGTACCGTTGATAAAAATCTCGCCCGCGTCGGCTTTGTAAAAACCATACAGGATCGACATCAGCGTCGATTTTCCCGCACCATTTTCGCCGATGATCCCGTGGATCGTGCCGGGCATGACGCGGATGGAAATATCCTTGTTGGCCTGTACAGGCCCAAAGGCTTTTGAGATTCCGCGAAGTTCAATGGCTGGGGCGGCCGCATCTGGCCGCCCCGAGTGTTGTTGCGCTGTCATCTGACTTATTCGACCGGGCAGCTTTCGTCCGACATGTAGTCATGAACCATCAGATCGCCCGATGCGATGGCCGCTTTGGCCGCATCAACGGCTGCTTTCATGTCTGCGCTGACAAGTGCTGCGTTGTGTTCGTCCATGGCGTAGTCGATACCGCCGTTGGCCACACCCATCACGTTGAAGCCCGTTTCAAGATTTTCACCCATCGAGAACGCTTCATAAACCGCGTTGTCCACGCGCTTCATCATCGAGGTCAGGACTTTGCCCGAGTGCAGGTAGTTCTGGTTGCTGTCCACACCGATCGACAGGATGCCTTCGTCGGCTGCGGTTTGAAGGACGCCAACACCAGTGCCGCCCGCTGCTGCGTAAACCACGTCAGCGCCCTGTGCGATCTGGGCTTTGGTCAGCTCAGACCCTTTAACCGGATCGTTCCATGCTGCTGGAGTGGTGCCGGTCATGTTCTGAATCACAGTTGCGTCTGCGTTCACAGCTTTAACACCCTGAACGTATCCGCAGGCAAACTTACGGATCAGAGGAATGTCCATGCCGCCGATAAAGCCGACAGTATCGCTTTCAGACGCCATCGCGGCCATCATGCCGACCAGATACGAACCTTCATGTTCGTTAAACACAACCGAGCGAACGTTGGGCTGGCCGACAACCATATCGATGATTGCAAACTTGGTGTCAGGGAAATCTGCAGCAACAGTTTCCAGAGCCGACGCAAAGGCAAAGCCGGTCATGACGATCGGATTGTTGCCCGACTCGGCGAAGCGACGCAGGGCTTGTTCGCGCTGGGCTTCCGACGACAGTTCGATTTCGCGGTAGCTGCCACCGGTTTCTTCAGCCCAACGCTGGGCTCCGTTCCAAGCGGCTTCGTTAAAGGATTTGTCGAATTTTCCCCCAAGGTCAAAAATAAGCGCCGGATCGGCCAGTGCAGCACCGGCGGTGACGGCCAATGCCGCTGTTGCGCTAAGAAGTGATTTCATCAAAGTCATTTGTCTCTCCCTGACAGTTTATAGTCCCGCGCGGCAGCCGAGCGGGAAGACGCCTGCGTCTTTGTGTGACTGATAAGGAATACTGCCCTTCACAGCGCTGCGGTCAACTGAAATTTTACCTGAAAGTGGTTGCCATTTGCGGTTTTAATGGATGACCTTTGGTCAACCAATGGGGTAAATGGTTAACCTTTTAAGTGCTTTACCATGAGCACGGCGTCGCTGCGCGCGCCTGATGACAACCGGTAATAGCCTGTGCGTTGACCCGAGATTTGAAAGCCTGCCTTGGAATACAAGGCTAAAGCTGCATGGTTGTTTTCTTCAACCTCTAGAAACACCGACTCGCAATGGTGACCACGGCAGTGGTCCAAAAATGCCTCTAAACAAATGCGGGCATGTCCCTGCCGTTGCGTATCGGGATGGGTGGCGATGGTCAAAAGTTCAGCCTCACCAGCGATAACCCGCCCCAAAGCAAAGCACGCGGGGTTTGGTGCCACGTGAAAAATCAGCGGCGATTCGCATAGATCGGAAAACTCGACCTCGGTCCATGGGCGCAGCACGACGAAAGCTGCGGCATGGATGCGGGCCATTTCGGCAGGTGTCATGGCAAGATCACCGGCGCCGGATCTCGTGGTGGGGCGGCATCGGCTGCGCGAACATAAAGCGGCGCAGGAGAGGTGGACGTAGGCTTCTGCAACGCACTTTGCGCGATGCGCGTGACAAGCGCTTCAGCCGCTGGAACAGTGGTCATCGGGATGCCACGCGCATTGGCGATATTGCCTGCCTCGGCCAAGGTCATCAGTTTCGGTTCGCTGGCATCGGGCGTGAAGGTTTGCAAATAGACCTGATCACGTGGGGCGGCGACCGTTGTGGCAATCGGGGTGCCAGTGAATTGCACCTCAAGTAAAGATACACCCACTGCTGGAATGCCCAGCGATACGGCCAGCCCCCGCGCCGCTGCGACGGATATGCGAATGCCTGTAAAGTTTCCCGGTCCAGTGCCGACGCCGATACGGGTCAAATCTTGCCAAGTCGCGGACGCCGCTGAAAGCGTTTCTTCGAGCAAAGGAAACAGCGCTTCGGCCTGACCGCGCGCCATTTCCTGAACACGTGTCGCCAAAACCCTGTCGCCGGATAGCAAAGCGGCGGCGCAATGCGCCGCCGATGTATCAAACGCCAGAATTACAGGTTCAGACGGCAACCGGACGAACCTCGGTGACTTCGGGGATGTAATGACGCAGCAGGTTTTCGATGCCCATTTTCAAGGTCAGGGTCGAAGACGGGCATCCCGCGCAGGCGCCCTGCATGTGCAGATACACTACGCCGCGGTCAAATCCGTGGAAGGTGATATCGCCGCCGTCCTGAGCCACTGCCGGACGCACACGGGTGTCCAGAAGCTCTTTGATCTGGGTGACGATTCCGCTGTCTTCGCCTTCGTGCTCGGCATGGCCGCCTGCGGGTTTCGCCGCATCGCCAGCCATTACCGGATCACCCGACTGGAAATGTTCCATGATCGCGCCCAGAATACCCGGCTTGATATGGTCCCATTCGACAGAGTCGGATTTGGTGACAGTTACGAAATCCTGACCGAAGAACACACCGGCGACACCATTCACGCCGAACACACGGCCTGCCAAAGGCGACTGACCCGCATAATCGGCATTTGGGAAATCGGCAGTTCCCATTTCAAGCACGGTTTGACCGGGCAAGAATTTAAGAGTGGCCGGATTTGGCGTGGATTCGGTTTGGATGAACATAATTTTCCCTCGGTTTACCCTTTGGATATGCGGTCGCGCCCCGCATCTGTCAAGATTGGAACCGTTCTAAAAGAGCGAAGATCACCGTGCCGGTCAAATGCAGACGCTCAATGCGCGAAGTTTAAGTGATGGCTTCCAGCTGCTCTTTTGTCAGATTGCCAGGTACGATTGTTACGGGAACCGACAGCGATCCGGCATGACGGCTCATGTGGGTCACAAGCGGCCCCGGACCCGAGCGGCCGGTTCCCGCCCCAAGCACAAGAACACCGACTTCCTTGTCGTCTTCGATCTGCTGAAGGATCTCTTCGACAACTTCGCCTTCACGGATCACCAGTTCTGGGTCGATGTTTTGTTTGTCCCGCATCCATTTTGCGAAAACTTCAAAATGGGCGTGAATTCGTTCCCTCGCTTCTTCACGCATGACCGCGGCAACGCCGATCCAATGGTTGAATTCGTCCGGCGGTATCACCGCAAGGATTTCAACGCCTGCACCAGTTCCGGCGGCCCGCATGGCTGCGAAACGCATGGCGTTCAGGCATTCAGTACTGTCATCCAGCACGACAAGAAACTTGCGCATTGTCGGTTCTCCTATTTCGCCAGATCATGACCCAAGGCGGGGTCCGGCGCAATAGAGTGTATCAGTTCGCTTCGGAATGGGCCCAGTCCCAATACATCTCGCGCACACGGCGCGTTATTGGGCCGACCTGATAAGACGTGTCATCAAATGCGGTGACAGGTGTGACCTTCATCATGTTGCCAGACAGGAAAACTTCGTCGGCCGACTTGAAGTCATCAAAGGTCAGGACAGTCTGATGCACCTTCACGCCGTCTTTCGACAGGTTATCGATATGTCTGGCTCGGGTAATGCCGGCCAAGAATGTGCCGTTTGCAATGGGGGTAAACACTTCGCCGTCTTTGACCATAAAGGCATTCGCGGTGGCGGTTTCTGCAACATTGCCCATAGCGTCGGCCACCAAGGCGTTTCCGAAGCCTTTGCTGCGGGCTTCGGTCAACATGCGTGCGTTGTTTGGGTAAAGGCAGGCCGCCTTGGCGTTTACAACGGCATCTTCCAGAACCGGCCTGCGGAAACGGGTCCGCGTCAGGGTTGTTGATGCGGTTGGTGGTGCCATCGGTATTTCTTCAAGACAAATCGCAAATCCGGTCGAGTTCTCTTTGGGAACTATCGCTAGACTATCGCCATCAATCGCCCAATACATCGGGCGGATATAGACAGCGGAGTCTTTTGGATAGGCTTTAAGACCCTCCCAGACGATTTGCACCATGTCTTCGGCGGAAACCGTCGGTGTCACCATCAAAGCCTCGGCCGAACGGTTCACGCGGGCACAGTGGGCGTATAGATCGGGCGCATAGCCATTCACAAACCGCGCACCGTCAAACACGGCCGATCCCAGCCACATCCCATGGTCCGCCGCCCGCATGATCGGAGTATCGCCATCGTGCCATTGGCCTTCGAAATATGTGCGAATGTTTTTGCCGGTTGCCATCTCGTGTCCTCCTGTTCGACGGCACGGTAGGGGCAGTCGCGGCCAAGGTCCAGAGACCAGACGAAAGAAATCCGGCGTGGTTATGTTACGCCGGTTTTACGCATTCATTCGGGATCAGCTTTTTAGCAGACCGACAATCTCATAGGTCTGGTCAAGGATCGGTGCTGCAATCGCCCGCGCCCGTTCCGAGCCTTTGGCAAGGATGCGGTCAATCTCGGCAGGATCGTTCATCAGACGCGCCATCTCGGTCGAGATCGGGGCCAGTTTATCCACCGCCAGATCAGCCAAAGCAGGCTTGAACTTGCCCCATCCAGCGCCAGCGTATTCTGCGATCACGGATTCTGATGTGCTGTCGGAAAGGGCAGCATAAATATCCACAAGGTTCCGCGCCTCGGGGCGGTCTTTCAGACCCTCCAGAGTTTCCGGCAGCGGTTCAGGGTCGGTCTTGGCCTTTTTGAACTTCTTGGCGATCTTGTCGGCATCATCGGTCATGTTGATGCGTTCCATATCGCTTTCGCCCGACTTCGACATTTTCTTTGTGCCGTCGCGCAGGTTCATGATCCGCATGGCGGGGCCTTCGATCACAGGCTCGGCCAGCGGGAAGAACTCGGTCTTGAAGTCGTGGTTGAATTTGCTGGCAATATCGCGCGTCAGCTCGACGTGCTGCTTCTGGTCTTCGCCCACCGGAACGTGGGTGGCATGATACAGCAGAATGTCCGCCGCCATCAGCGAAGGATAAGCGTAAAGGCCAAGCGAGACCTTTTCGGCGTTTGATCCGGCTTTGTCCTTGAACTGCGTCATCCGGTTCATCCAGCCGACGCGGGCGACACAGTTGAAGATCCAGCCAAGCTCGGCGTGCTGGCTAACTTGGGACTGGTTGAAAAGGATCGACTGGCTGGGATCAATGCCCGACGCCATATAGCCCGCGGCCACTTCGCGAGTTGCTGTCTTCAGCTCGGCAGGGTCTTGCCAAACGGTGATCGCATGTAAATCCACCACGCAATAGATGCTGGTGAAATCCGGCGATTGCATATCTACAAAGCGCTTGATCGCGCCCAGATAGTTGCCGAGTGTCAGGCCGCCCGAAGGCTTGATACCGGAAAAAACCCGTTTTTCGAATTTTCCGGTAGAGGATTGCGTTTGGACCGCATCCGTCATTTTCGATACTCCGTCTGGATTTATACTGCGGCCTCGCTTACCCATGGGGCAAAGCCCCGTCAAGCAAAGGCCACGGAATGAGCAGCCCAGAACACCAACATCCGGTTAACCCGCTTCCGCCTGTCGTCACAGCGCTGTTTCTTGTCATCGCGGGGATCGAGGTCGTCCACTGGCTGGGGGCCCAAGGCATTATTGGCGGTGACTCGGCGATCGGCTGGCGGATGGGGACGATCCAGAAATATGCGTTTTCGGCAGACATCATGGATTGGATGGCGCGCAACCAAAGCTATCCGGCGGAACATCTGATCCGTTTTATCTCATACGGTTTTGTTCATGTATCCTTCACTCAGGCGTTATTTTCCTGTGTGTTCCTGCTGGCGCTGGGCAAATCTGTGGGCGAGGCATTCGGGGGGCTGGCCACTCTGGTCGTGTTCGTGGGATCAGGCATCGGTGGTGCGCTGATCTATTGGCTGGTTCTGGACACATCCTTTCCCTTGGTGGGCGCATTTCCACATGTCTACGGGCTGATCGGGGCGTTCACGTTCCTGCTGTGGTTACGTCTTGTTGCCTTGGGTGAAAACCAGATGCGAGCATTTTCGCTGATCGGCATGCTGATGCTTGTTCAGTTGATCTTTGGCGCATTGTTCGGCGCGCAGCCAGACTGGGTCGCAGATGTGGGCGGCTTCGCAACGGGATTTGTGCTATCTCTGTTTGTTAGTCCGGGTGGATGGCGGGCGATACGGAACCGTATCCGTCACGATTAACCGCGCTTGAAGGCGCCGCGAAGTTCGGATTTGCTAAAGGCGCCAACGATCATGCCGCTTCCGAAATAGCTGACGGCTGAAACAGCCAGCAGGATCAGCAGAGCAAGGTATCGGATCGTTCCGGTTTCAAGCCAACCTGACATGAGATACGCAGCCCCATAGAGGCATGCTCCCATAAATATGGCAGCCAGAGTGATCCGCGGTAACCGCTGGCGGAACCGACGATCAAACGTCGCCTCTGTGCCCATCGCCTTACGGCCTTGCATCAACTGCCAAACCATCGTCCATCCGGCGACGCTGGTCGCGATTGCAGGGGCAAGCCAGCCGAAAAACGGGATGCCACCAATGGCGATGACCGCGTTCACCACCATCGACCAGACCGCAAAGCGAAAAGGGCTTTTGGTATCCTCGCGCGAGAAATAGAGGGGTTGCAGGATTTTCTGCATCACAAAGGCAGGCAGGCCCAAGGCATAGATCGCAACAGCCTGCGCCATGGCGATACTGTCAGTACGGGTTGTTGCGCCGCGCTCGTACATGACTGTCACCAGCGGAAAGGCGATTACAACCATAGCAACAGCGGACGGGATGGTTAGCACCAATGCCATTTCCCCCGCACGAGACAAGGCCACGCGCGCACCGTCTTTGTCGTTCGCTTTCAGGCGTTGCGACAGGTCGGGTAAAAGCACGATCCCAATGGCAATGCCGACCACACCCAAAGGCAATTGATACAGACGATCCGCCGCAAACAACCAACCCACGGCGTTGTCAAATTGCGAGGCCGCCTGTTGGCCGACCAAAAGATTGATCTGCATGACCCCGCTAGCCATTGCCGCAGGGACTGCCACGCGGACCAGATGCTTCATCTCGGGTGTCCAGCGCGGGCGGCCTGGGCGCAGGCGGACACCGGTTTTGACGGCGCCGTGCCGTCCTCTTCCTCTGCAGCCTCGTTGGGCACCTCCGCCAAAGGCTCCTCGACGTCGTCGTCAACCTCGTCGTCATCGTCAGCATCGTCGTCATCAGCATCGTCGTCGTCACCGACGC
>Ga0182093_1123762_pt1 | contig 14103 bp, 9 predicted proteins | sample 041ome_21_FD_127776 | JGI IMG/M metagenome (GOLD analysis project Ga0182093, IMG submission 127776) | Metatranscriptome of coastal salt marsh microbial communities from the Groves Creek Marsh, Georgia, USA - 041411BS metaT (Metagenome... | ecosystem: Environmental > Aquatic > Marine > Intertidal...
CCACATAAGATCCCCACCCCAGAATTGGCGATAAAATAAATTGCAATGCCCAAACAACACCCAAGGCCAGTAAGAACTGTAGGCACAGAAACCCAATTGGGTATAACGCCGCAATCACAGGTCCTTTGCGCAATTGCACAATATCCCACAGGGTGCCCGTCGACAGATAAATCCATGCGGTGCGTATCATGTGAAGATAAGTTGAAAGTATTCCGCCTGACATTGTCGATTTTACGATGTCAGACCATACCACAACCTCGATGTCGCTTACACAAGTGACATCATCGATCTGCCCCGTCACGCGCCACCCAAAACCATCCTCAACCTCGAGTATCTCTTGTGATATGTTATATCCACCAAAATCTGCCTGCTTTTTTGCCTCACTACGGTACAGTTCGCGGTAGCGTCGCGGCGGAAATGGATCAAACCCAGGAATATAAATACCTTGCGTCGCCTGACTGTTTTGTGAAAGCTCATGCAAACACCATGCTCTGTTTGCCCAAGTATCGCGGCAATCGCCCGGTTTGGCTAGCCCAAGCTGCCAAGAGATGGGAATTTTTCCAACAACCAAAAAGACATCGATGCAAACCCACCTGTTAACATGAGTAAACCAATGGTCCAAAGCAAAAGGCCCATGACCTTTTCAATCTGTTCCATGTGCCTCTTCATCCATCCCAATACACCGCCCAAACGTGACAAAAACGCAGCAACTAATAAAAATGGAATCCCCAAACCCAGTGCGTAGACCGCTAACAAAAGCGTACCACGTGATACGGATCCTTCGGACGCGGCAAGGCTCAGAATTGCGCCCAATTGCGGGCCAATACACGGCGTCCATCCAAATGCAAATGCCAGCCCCAAAACATAGGCACCGAAAGCCGACCCGCCCCTATCGCCTGCATCCAAACGCTTTTCCTGATCCAGAAAGCCAATGCGATATATCCCGATAAAATGCGCCCCAAAAATCATGACAACCATCGCAGCGATGGAATTAAAAATCGCCTGATTTGTTAAAAACAACGCTCCTATTGCCGACGCGGCAAAGCCCATGATTAAAAAAACGGTCGACAGTCCCAGAACAAAAAATAAGGCCGGCAAAACAGCCGAGGCGCGCGCGCGCCCAGAATTAAGATCCCCCAGGCTTACGCCACTCATATACGCCAAGTATGGCGGTACAATCGGCAAGACGCAGGGACTTAAAAACGAAATAAGCCCCGCAAAAAGCGCAACAAACATTGCGGGCAAAAGGCCTGCATCAAATAGATCGATTCCAAACATAAAACGCTTTTATGTGATTTTTTCAACCTCGTCACCTCACCATTGATCACAACTGTGTGGACACGGTCAAAACGCCACATTAAACCATTCTTATGATATATGAAATCGACGCTCTTGGCCTTTTATGTCCACTTCCCGTCCTAAAGCTACGTAAGCATTTAAATGCCTGCGTCTCTGGCGATGAGGTCCATATCTTGGCCGACGACCCAGTAGCGGTCATCGACATTCCGCATTTTTGCAAACAGACAGGGCATATTTTTGTAAGCGCTGAGAAATTAACAAATGATGCAACCAAATACATCATACGCGCAAAATAAACTCTGTTGGCATTTGGATATTTTTAGACAGAAAATGCGCCCAACCTTTTAGAATTTTCTGTCCGCAAAATATCCTGGGTGAATTGGCCAAAGGCCAAGAGGGCAAAGCCCTTGAAAAAAACCCGCCTCAAAGGGCGGGTTTATAATTCTTAGCGACCTAAGGACCACCAACCACGGCGGCGTGGTTTTGACGGGTCATCTGCCTTTTCAGGTGCATTTTCTGTCGCCACAGGTTCAACGGGAACGCTATTGGACACCGGCTCGCTGGGTGCCTGCGAAATTGGCGCCGCCTCAGTCGGTTTCGCAACCTCAACAACTACTGGCTCAGATGCAGTGGCTTCCGCTTCTTTCTCTGCCTTTGTCATACGCGGCGCGCGTTTTTTCACGGGCTTTTTCGTTACGCTGTTGTCTGTGTCGGTTGACGCACCGCTCGCCTCTGCGTCCGCATCTTTTTTAGCTTTTCGCACGCGGGTCCGTTTCGGTTTTGCCGCCTCTGCCTGTGGTTCCAAATCGGCTACCACAGGAGCTTCGACTTCGATTGCATCAGCCGTTTCTGCGACGGCATCCGCGGCGACAACCGTTTTCTTGCGGCTGCGACTGCGTTTTGCTTTGGGTTTTGCATCAACCTGCGTGTCTTGCGCGGGCATTGTATCCGCCGGATCACCAGCAGGTGCCTCAGGCGCATCGTCTTTAGCCGTCTCATTGTCTTGATCGTCGACCGTTGCCTCGCCCTCTGGATCGGATGTTCCGTCCACATCTGACGATTGACCTTTACGACGACGACGACGACGACGACGTTTTTTAGGCTTGCGTTCTTCTTCCGCGGCCTCTTCGATCACGTTCTCTTCTTCTTCGATCTCTTCTTCGATGTCCTCGTCGATTTGATCCATCAGCATCATATCTGCGCTGATCACAGGGGCAACAGCTTCGGGCACGATGCGCGTTGCCGTTTTGAATTTCTCAAGAGAAAAATCAGGGCTGATCAGCATTGGATCGCCTTCGACCCGAACGGACAAACCGTAGCGCATTTCAATATTGGTAACGTGATCGCGTTTTTGGTTCATGATATAATTGGCAATGCCCACAGGACATTTCACCAACACTTCACGCGACCGACGGCGCACGCCCTCTTCTTCGATCTGACGCAATATTGATAACGCAAGGTTATCATCTGATCGGATCAAACCTGTTCCGTGGCAGTGGGCGCAAGGCTGCGTGGTTGCTTCGATCATGCCAGGGCGCAGGCGTTGACGGGACATTTCCATCAAGCCAAAGCCTGAGATGCGGCCGACTTGAATTCGTGCGCGATCGGTTTTCAATCGGTCTTTCAATCGTTTTTCAACGGCCGCATTGTTTTTGCGTTCGTCCATGTCGATAAAGTCGATAACGATCAGCCCCGCCAAATCGCGTAGGCGCAATTGGCGTGCAACCTCTTCGGCGGCCTCGAGGTTTGTTTTCAACGCGGTCTCTTCGATTGAGCCTTCTTTGGTGGCACGACCCGAGTTGACGTCAACCGCAACCAACGCTTCGGTCACACCGATCACCAGATAACCACCGGATTTCAGCTGAACCACAGGGTTGAACATGGAGGACAGATAACTTTCGACCTGATAGCGCGCGAACAAAGGCAGCTGATCTTGATAATGCTTCACGTTTTTCGCGTGGCTCGGCATGATCATTTTCATAAAGTCTTTGGCGTTGCGGTATCCGCGTTCACCCTCAACCAATACTTCTTCGATATCGCGATTATAGAGATCGCGGATCGAACGTTTGATCAGATCACCCTCTTCATAGATTTTGGCCGGCGCGATGGATTTCAACGTCAATTCGCGGATTTGTTCCCAAAGACGTTGCAGATATTCGTAATCGCGTTTGATTTCGGTCTTGGTGCGTTTTGCGCCCGCAGTCCGCACAATCAAACCCGCGCCTTGCGGAACATCGATGCTATTTGCGATTTCTTTGATCTTTTTGCGATCCACTGCGTTGGTGATCTTGCGGCTAATACCACCACCGCGTGCGGTGTTCGGCATCAAAACGCAATAGCGACCCGCCAGGGATAAATAGGTCGTCAAAGCGGCGCCTTTGTTACCGCGTTCCTCTTTGACCACTTGCACCAACATAATTTGACGCACTTTGATCACTTCTTGTATTTTGTAACGACGCGGGCGCGGTGCACGTTTGGGGCGCAAATCCAGCGCGTCGTCATCATCCGACACGTTTTCGATTTCGTCTACGACGTCGTCTGCATCATCCGCTTCGTCATCACCGAAATCCCCATCATCGGCCGCGTCAGCGTCGTCTTCGCCGTCGGTTTCTGTCACATCCGCGTCTGCGGTGTTTTCCGCTGAAACCTCAAGGTCTTGCGGATCATCGAGGGCCTGTGTCGCATCTGCTGTCGTTTCATCAGCTGTTTGATCCGCGTCTTGCGGTTCAATAACATCAGAGGACACAACTAAATCATCGCTTTGAACGTTTGCCGCAATGGTTTGTGCATCTGCATCATCATCTAGATCGATGGTTTCCATACCGGTCAGATCTGTTTCGACAGCGGCGATGGTATCAGCAGTTTGGCGATTATTCCGCGAACGGTTGCGCCCGCGCCCACGACGAGAGCGGCCTTTTTTCGGTTGCTCTTCGCGATCTTCCTCGGCGCGTTGCTCTTCATCAAAGGCACGTTCTTCGGCCATAAGAGCTTCGCGATCCGCGACGGGGATCTGATAATAGTCAGGATGAATTTCTGAAAACGCCAGGAACCCGTGACGGTTTCCACCATAATCAACGAAAGCGGCCTGAAGCGATGGTTCGACCCGTGTGACTTTTGCTAGATATATATTTCCTGCCAGTTGGCGTTTGTTTTCGGATTCAAAATCGAATTCCTCGACCTTGTTTCCATCAACCACAACCACCCGAGTTTCCTCGGCGTGGGTGGCGTCGATAAGCATTTTCTTAACCATGTTGTCCATTTGCACGCGCTTCGAACCCATGGCCCCAAAAGGGCGATGGGTGAGATACGTGTGTGTGTTGGGGCGATAATAGGCGCGCGGCAGATGGGGCCATTTAGACCCTCTGCTCTTGCAAATCTTTGCCTCGTGCGCGTCATCGCGTTGCCTTCTTAACGATCCCGCCACATGGCGGACCGCGTTTTATTGACCCTCCGCACTGGCGGTTCGGGTGAATTCATGACCCTGAGGTCCAATTAATCTGTACCTAAACGCCAGAGTACGCCTGACAATTCAAAGGGACAGCGAAACTGTTTGGCGATAATCACAGTCGTGACATGCCGTAGTTTCACCATAAGGGCAAACTTGGGGAAAACACAATGGTCAAATACGCAAGCGATACGTATTTGACCAAAAAACATCAATTCATTGCACGCAAGCGCTTGAACAGGCTGGATGTATCCCACCGACCGCCGCCTAATTTTTGCACATCTTTATAGAATTGATCGACCAATGCGGTGACAGGCAAGCTGGCGCCGTTTTCGTCAGCGGCGTCCAGACAGATACCCAGATCCTTGCGCATCCAATCGACGGCAAATCCATGATCGAAATGATCCGCCAACATGGTCTTGTAGCGGTTTGACATTTGCCAGCTGCCCGCGGCGCCTTGGCTGATGACTTCGACGACAGATTCCCCGTCCAAACCGGCCTTTTCAGCAAAATGCAGGGCTTCAGCCAATCCTTGCACTAGACCGGCAATCGCGATTTGGTTACACATTTTTGTTTTTTGCCCAGCCCCGCTGTCACCGATACGCCGGCAAATCCGAGAATACGCATCCATAATTGTTTCAGCTGCGGCATAGGATGGTTGATCGCCGCCGCACATGATAGACAAGACACCATTTTCAGCACCCGCTTGCCCCCCCGAAATCGGGGCATCGACAAAGGACAAGCCAGCTTCCTTTGCGGCCGCATAAAGTTCGTCAGTGACGCGAGCAGATACGGTCGTGTGATCGACAAAAATCGCACCCTTCGCCATTCCCGCAAAAGCGCCATCTGCCCCCAACGTGACCGATCGCAAATCATCGTCATTGCCGACACAGGACATAACAAATTCTGCCCCTGCCGCCGCTTCGCGCGGGGTCAGCGCCATCGCACCACCATGTTCAGCGGCCCATTTTTCCGCTTTCGCGGCGGTGCGATTATAAACGGTCACGTCGTGGCCTGCAGCCTTCAAATGCCCCGCCATTGGGTATCCCATGACGCCCAAACCTAAAAATGCAACTTTTGCCATCGAATTTCCTCGCTAAATCTGTTTTTTATACTTGTGTCGCGTTGCGAAGTAGGATGCAAGCGTTTTGAAAAATTAAAGGGGCAAGGCATGACGGTCATTTTTCGCTGGTTCATACGATTGACAGTGGTTTGCGTTATTTTGGCAGTGTTTGCGATCATGGGCGTGTATTATCTCGCTTCAAGATCATTGCCAGAATATGATAAAACGATTGCACTGGCGGGACCCGAGGCATCTATTGAAATCGTCCGCGATACAGCGAATGTGCCTAATATTTTTGCGCAATCAGATCACGACGTTTTCTTTGGTCTCGGCTATGCCCACGCACAAGATCGGCTTTGGCAAATGGCTATCATGCGTCGCACTCTGCAAGGACGTTTGTCCGAAGTTTTTGGATCAAAAACCGCAGATGTCGATATCCTCATGCGTCGATTGGATTTATACAACCTCGCAAAATCGTCTGTCGCCGCCCAAGATGATCAATCGCGCGCTGTGCTCGAAGCCTATGCCAAAGGTGTGAATGCGCGCATTACAGAAATAAATGACAACGCCCTTGGCCGCGGTGCACCGGAAATGTTCTTGTTTGATGCACCGTTTGCCCCTTGGCAACCGGCAGATTCACTCGGCATCTTAAAGATCATGGCCTTGCAACTTTCTGGGCACATGGCAAACGAAGTGTTGCGGGCACAAACATCTTTGCAAATTCCGTTTCCTGAACGGTTGGACGATCTGTTACCGAACGCCCCCGGTGACGCGGTTATTGATTTGCCAAACTATGCCGCTGTGATGGGCACCTCGGATTTTCAGGTCGCGCAAACATGGCAACCGTCGCCCCTAACACCTGTTCAACCCTATGACCTAGCAGGGGCGTCAAATGCTTTCGCGGCGGCACCTGCGCGTTCTGCGGCGGATGGGACGATTTTGGCAAACGATCCACATTTGGGCCTAACGGCGCCGTCTATCTGGTATCTTGCCCATCTTGACCTTAGCACAGGTGGCGTGATTGGAGGCACGTTGCCCGGTGTACCCGCGGTTTTGGTCGGTCGCTCAGATCAGTTGGGTTGGGGGCTGACATCATCCTATTTGGACGATCAAGACATCCTGATGGAAGAGGTCAATCCAGAAAATCCAAATCAATATCGCACCAAAGACGGTTGGCGCGATTTTGTCGCTCGGCCCTCCATTATCGCGATAAAGGATCAAGCGCCGGTCACGCTCACTCTGCGCTGGACACAGAACGGACCCGTTTTGCCAACCACACAGTTTGACCTAGCCGACGTTACGCCAGCAGGGCACGTGCCCGTTTTGCAATGGACCGCGCTATCTGCGAACGATCCCTCCTTTTCATCATCCCGCAAGTTGTTGGCGGCGCAAAACGTGAATGATGCAATTGCCGCATTTGCCACATATCGCGCACCATCCCAAAACCTGACCTTGGTGGATAAAACACAGATCGCTATGAAAACAATCGGAGTCTTCCCAATTCGTGATCCAAACCATACGACCCAAGGGCGCATGCCCGCGCTGGGATGGCGCCCCGAAAACCAATGGAAAGGGTTCAAAGCGTTTTCCCAAACCCCCGAGATTGTCAATCCTGTCGGGGGCATATTAGGCAATACAAATAACAAGATTGTCGACACAGCCTTTCCCGACCATATGTCATTTAACTGGGGCGACAGTCAGCGTATCCGGCGCTGGGAACGGCTCATGCAGGACAGACGCGTCCACACGCGCGAAAGCTTTATCGAAGCACAGCTGGATACCGTCAGCTTTACGGCGCAATCCCTTTTGCCGTTGATCGGGGCCAATCTTTGGTTCACCGGTGCCGCGGCCGAACAGGGAACGTTGGAACGCCAACGCCAAGAAGCGCTAAAGCTATTGGCAAGTTGGAATGGCGAGATGAATGAACATTTGCCCGAACCTCTGATTTACATGGCTTGGATGCGCGCGCTGCAAGACCGCTTGATCAGGGACGAACTGGGCCCTGTCGCGGATAAGTTTACCAAGATTGAGCCGCTGTTTATTGAAAAGGTTTTTCGCAATGTTGACGGGTCGGGCCAATGGTGTGACATATTGCAAAGCGCGCCCATCGAAACCTGCGAAACAATCGCGCGTATGGCATTGGACGATGCGCTGATCTGGCTTGGCGAAAACTTTGATCGTGATCCAAATGCGCTGCGTTGGGGCGATGCCCACCAAGCAACCCACGATCACCCCGTTTTGGGTAAAGTGCCGCTGTTGCATTATTTTGTGAATATTCGTCAGCACACGTCAGGGGGGGACAATACGTTGATGCGGGGGCGCACAATTGGCAAAGGGCCAAACCCCTATCTAAACGTTCATGCCGCAACATATCGGGGCGTTTATGACTTTTCAGACCCCAACAGTTCGGTGTTTATTTCCTCAACCGGTCAGTCAGGGCACTTCTTGTCACGCCATTATGATGATCTGGGGCAACTATGGCGCCGCGGGGAATACATTCAGATGTCACTTGACCCTGATTTGGCCCGTGGAGCAGCGACGGGCGTGACGGTGATCACGCCCCTGCCCTAAAGTTTGCTAAACTGATATTGTTGTTTTGGTGTCCAAGACACAGTAAACCTGGTTCCGTCATCAGTCGTATCTTCGGTTACGATGATCCCTTGCGCATAGAGCCAAGCGCGCCGTTTACCGTCGGAAAACGGCACATCAAGTGTTGCAATTGATTTCTCTTGACCAAGCGATTGCGCGATCGTCTCGAGCAAGGCCTCCATGCCCTGACCGGTGATTGCAGAAACGGCAATCGTGTTTTCCTGACGCGATGAAATATTTTCCAACGCGGTTCGGTCATCATCGGGCATATTGTCAATTTTGTTCCACACATCAATGACAGTAACATCTTTGGAAACGCCCAAGCTGTCCATGATCGTACGCACATCTTCGGCTTGTTCTTCGGTGGCGGCGTGTGAAATGTCGCGCACATGCAAGATTAGGTTGGCGGCAAGCACCTCTTCTAATGTGGCGCGGAATGCGGCGACCAATTCCGTTGGCAGATCTGAAATAAATCCCACAGTATCCGATAGAATCACGTCAACGCCATTTGCCAATTTGACCGCGCGCATGGTGGGATCAAGGGTGGCAAACAACATGTCTTTGGCCATGACATCAGCGCCTGTCAAACGGTTAAAGATCGTGGATTTTCCAGCATTGGTATAGCCGACCAAGGCCACGATTGGATAAGGCACTTTGGCCCGCGCGGCACGGTGCAGCGTACGCGTTTTCACAACCTTTTCCAATTGACGTTTCAAACGAACCAATTGTTCGTCAATGGCACGACGGTCTGCTTCGATCTGGGTTTCACCAGGTCCCCCGACAAACCCCAAACCACCACGTTGCCGTTCAAGGTGGGTCCACGCCCGCACCAAACGCGTGCGTTGATAACTCAGCGCGGCCATTTCGACCTGCAACACACCTTCGCGGGTCGCGGCCCGATCCGAGAAAATTTCCAGAATAAGACCCGTGCGATCAAGGATCTTAACATTCCAATCTTTTTCGAGATTGCGCTGTTGCACAGGCGTAACTGGGCCGTCGATCATCACCAACTCAATCTCGTTGACTTTGAACAATTGGGCCAATTCGTCGACTTTTCCTGACCCGAACAATCGCCCTGGCTGCGGTCGCGGCAAGGGAACCAGCGTTTTGCCGACCACCTCTAAATCAGGTAAAGCCGCAGCGAGTGCTACGGCTTCTTCTAGTGCAGGTTTTGCGGCGCGGCGATCTTTGTCAGATTTGATATCTGGATGCAAAACCCACGTGCGGGTTACGCGCCTATCATGTTCCATCAACTTGGTTCTTCGCCCTCATATAGCGAAATTGGTTGCGATGGCATAATCGTGGAAATTGCGTGTTTATACACCAACTGCGATTGTCCATCACGACGCAAGAGAATACAAAAATTATCAAACCACGTGACAACGCCCTGAAGTTTTACACCATTGATCAAGAAAACAGTTACCGGCACTTTTGCCTTGCGAACATGATTTAGAAAAGCGTCTTGAAGGTTTTGACGGTCGGATGCCATGGGTTAAGCCTTTATCTTATTGTTTTTGTTAGCCACCTAACTTGACAACAGGCTAACAGTGAAAATTGAAAATGACAACCGATACTAGAATAAATTGAAAAAAATTATCGACGCCACGCAGAGGGCGACATCAAGGCAAGAACAACCAATATTTCAAGGCGGCCGAAAATCATTGACAACGCGATCATCAGTTTCAAGGGCAGCGACATAGCCAAAATGCCAAAATTCCCCAAGCCTGCCACATCAAGCAACGGACCTGTTGTCGTGAGCCCTGTTATCGACAACACAATCGCATGTTCAAAATCCAAACCGAACCACGCAAAAATCATGGTAAACGATGCAATCGCAACGACAAACAACATGAAAAATACCCATGCTATAAAGGCACCCGCACGTAAATCTGATCTTAAATGACTGCGCGATTGTCCGACCGAGGATGGATGTTCCATCCGATCCATTTCCCGCATAATGGACAAATACAGCGAATAAACGCGCAACAATTTGACCCCACCTGCCGTGGTCGCAACACCCCCACCGATCAAGGCAAGGCCCATGAATAAAAACCCTGGGGTTTCAAGTCCGGACCAGACTTGCGCATCTTGCCAAAATTCGGAAACAAACCCAGTTGTTGTTAAAAACGAAGTAACCGTGAAAATCCCGCCCCAGAGCGCGCGAAAGGCTTGGCTACACGATGTTTGATCGCCTGCATCAAAGGCCCCGACCCAATGCCGGACAAACAACCCCAGCGCCAAGATTAAAATAATAACCAATGCCAACCTAAATTCGGGGTCTATAAAAATATTTGATTTATGGGCACCCATACGTTCTTGGGAAAATGCGATACGCGTAATGCCAAATACAAAGAACCCAAAAACAAAGATTTCGCCAATCAACCCAGATTGCGCACTGACAAATGATTGCTGCCCACTTATTCCTGAGGTTGACATCACCGACATCGCGTGGATCAGCGCGTCAAACGACGGACTGCCCAGAATAGTCAAAATCAACCACAGCGATGCCGTAAAACCAACGTAGGCGGGTAAAAGCATGCGCGCAGCACGCGCGAGCAACCGTTGGCGATCTTGAAACGTTAACGAATGCGACGGCCCAACGCGATGACCTGCGTGACCGCCAGAGACCTCAAAACCGCCCAAATTCAACGGCGCAAGAATGGCAGAGGCCACCACCCACATCAGTGCCCCACCCTGCCATGCAACCAATGCCCGCCACAGGTGCACTGATGCCGGCAACCGATCTGCGTCAAACACCCGAAGTCCCGTTGTGGTCAACGCCCCCACCATATCAAGATAGGCATTGATAAAACTGGTATTCCCAATAATCTCGGCGACTGGGATGGCCAAATAAACCGGCAAAATTGCCAAAGATGCCCCGATGTGGATCACCTGTTGAAACCCACTTTCTTTGATCACGCGGTTTGTAATCGCCAATGCAATCATTACCACAAAGAACAGGCCCACGACGCCAGTATAGAAAAACATGCGCGCCTGAAAGAACTCTTCGTTTACCAGAGCAAAAATTGCAGGCACCCACATCGTGACAGCACCAAGGCTCATAATCTTGAGCACAAAAGGCAGTCTGGCGAATTGCTGTATCATCAGAAGAAATCGATAGAAACTTGCAGCAAGCGTTCGACCTCGGGTACGTCTTTGGTCAAAGCAAACAGTGCAATGATGTCTCCGTCATCAATGCGCGTTTCACCACGTGGCTTGATCATTTCGCCGTTTTTCAAGACACCGCCAATCAACACCCCTTCGGGAAATGCAATATCGCGAATACGCTGACCTGCAATCGGCGACGTGCTAAGAACTTCGGCTTCGATGATCTCGGCCTCGGCGTCACCGATCGAATAGACATCGCGCACGCGGCCATGGCGAATGTGACGCAAGATCGAGCTTACCGTGGTGGCGCGGGGGTTGATATAGGCATCGATACCCAAAGGTTCCATCAATGGAACCATTGATGGATCATTGATAAGCGCGATTGCCATTGCACAGCCTTGCGCCTTGGCACGAACCGCTGCAAGCATGTTGGTTTTGTCATCATCGGTGACGACCAAGATCGCGTCGGACCGGCTTATGTTTGCTTCGTTCAAAAGGTTGGTATCAAGACCATCGCCGTTTAACACAATCGTACGTTCCAAAGCGTCGGCAGCGCGCTCAGCGACGCGACGATTCTTTTCGATAACCTTCATGCGCAATCGACGCCGATCCGCTTCTAGTGTTTTTGCAACACGCAAGCCAACATTGCCACCGCCGACAATGACCAAACGGTCCTGCTTGGCATAGGGTTTGCCGAAAATTTCCGATGTCCGCATCACATCATCGCGATGGCACATGACATAGCATTCGTCCCCCGAAAACAACTGATCCCCTGCCTCGGGTGCAAATAAGGCACCCTTGCGCCGTACGCCAACCACAATTGTGCGCAAAGTTGAAAAAAGGTCGGTCAACTGTCGAAGGGGGGTGTTTATCACCGGACAGGTATCATCCAACCGAAAACCAAGAAGCTGTGCCTTTCCTTCTAGAAAAGATTCAGAGTCAAAGGCAGTCGGCGCAGCCAACCGTTTCAACGCGGCCTCTGCAACTTCGCGTTCTGGGCTGATTACAACATCGATCGGCATATGGTTGCGACGAAACAAATCTGAATAAATTGCATCCAAATAAGATTGCGAGCGTAAACGCGCGATTTTGCGCGGAACATCAAAAACCGAATGAGCGACTTGGCAGGTCACCATGTTCACTTCGTCAGAATGGGTCGCGGCGATGATCATATCGGCATCACGCGCACCTGCGTTTTGCAAAACGTCGGGATAGGACGCAAAGCCGCAAATTCCACCAACATCCAAGGTTTCTGTCGCGCGTCGCACCAGGTCAGGATTACTGTCAACGACCGTTACATCGTTACGTTCCCCGGACAAATGCCGCGCGATTTGCCATCCTACTTGTCCTGCACCGCAAATAATTACCTTCATCTGCGATCCTCTCCGTTTTTCAGGGTCTTTATGTGTTGAATGTCAGATTGCGGATAAGGGGTCAATGACCATTATCCGCCTCATCCTCGCCATTCCCTTTGTTTCCAGAGGATACGCCCAACGATTTTAACTTGCGATGCAGCGCGCTGCGTTCCATTCCGACAAAGGTGGCCGTTTTCGAAATGTTGCCGCCAAACCGGTTAATTTGCGTCATCAGATATTCGCGCTCAAATGCCTCGCGCGCTTCGCGCAGTGGCAATGTCGCCCAATTTGCAGACACGCCGGTGCCTGCGCCAGAATCGGTGCCTCGCAGTGCATCAGCCGGAATTTCATCTGCTGTAACTGGGCCCTGCTCGTCAGACAAAATCAAAATACGTTCTATGATATTTTTCAGCTGGCGCACGTTGCCCGGCCAAGCCATCGTCTGTAACAAAGCGCCTGCTTCTTCACTCAAAGGACGCTGGGCAAAGCCTTGGGTCTTGTGAAAATGGTCCATGAAATGCGCGGCCAACATGGGAATATCCTCACGGCGTTCCTCTAATGTTGGTACGGAAATCGGCACAACGTTCAAACGGTGATAAAGCTCTTCTCTGAATCGTTTTGCGTCGATTTCGTTCAGCAGATCTTTACTGGTCGAAGATATGACACGCAAATCGACCTTAACACTGTCGGCACCGCCCACCCTTTGGAATTTTTGGTCAACCAAAAACCGAAGGATTTTAGATTGTGTGATCAAGGGCATATCCGCGACTTCGTCAAAATAGATAACACCGCCATTGGCCTGTTCCAGCAATCCAACACCAGACGTTGGGTCACCGTTTTCATGTCCGAACAATACCGCTTCCATCCGGTCAGGTTCGATATTGGCACAGTTTACGACAACAAATGGTGCACGAGACCGATCCGAATGGGCATGTATATAGCGCGCCGCCATTTCTTTGCCGACCCCTGATCCCCCACGCAGCATGACACGTCCATTCGATTTCGTGACCTTATCAAGCTGGGCTGTAAAATTCCGAAATGCAGCACTTTGGCCCAACATCTCGGCAGGGCTGGCATCTTTTTTCTTGAGCGCGATATTTTCGCGGCGCAGGCGGGATGTTTCCATCGCGCGACGAATAACCACCAACAACTGATCAATATTGAATGGTTTTTCAATAAAATCATAGGCACCTTGCTTGATAGCTGCGACGGCTATTTCAATATTGCCGTGACCAGAGATAATC
>Ga0182093_1130916_pt1 | contig 14009 bp, 10 predicted proteins | sample 041ome_21_FD_127776 | JGI IMG/M metagenome (GOLD analysis project Ga0182093, IMG submission 127776) | Metatranscriptome of coastal salt marsh microbial communities from the Groves Creek Marsh, Georgia, USA - 041411BS metaT (Metagenome... | ecosystem: Environmental > Aquatic > Marine > Intertidal...
CTCTCTCTGTTATTATAGTATTATATTATTAGTATTATGCGTTTCGCTTTAACAACAACATCAGCAGCGGCGCTGTTATCATCGTCGTCGTCATCGGGGAGTCCTCGTCGGCGTTTCCAGCAAAAACGTCGTCGTGATTTGCATTCACTTGGAAAGCGTGAGGACTCCCCGAAGATGATGATGATGATGATGATGATGATGAAGATAAACACGACAAAGACGAGCGCGGGGAGAAACACCACTTTTGCCTGCCGCTGCTTCGATGATCGTCGTCATCAAAGCAGCGAGTATTGCGACGATGAGAGCAGAATTTTAGTCACCACCACCGCGACGAGAAGAAGAAGAAGAAGAAGAAGAAGAACGAACGATAACATCAACAATAGGAGTAATAGTACGACGAGTACGAGTCGTTTTCATCGCGTCTCTCCTCTCCGAGCAGTTTTGAAGAACGGGGATAAAAAAGAAGACGAAGACGCAGACAAAGAGCAGCAGATTCAGCAGCAACGACGAGTATTAACGACAGAAGAAGAGAACGAACGGACGATGTTCGCGCGAACCTCGTCTTCGCTCGTCTCGAAAACGAAGAGCAACAGCAACACCGCGGCCAGGAAAGAAGTTCCGAATATATACGGCATCCCTCGCGACGCGGTCTTCGCTCCGCTCGCCGGTTTGTTGGTATCGCAGTTGGTCTTGTACATCGGCGTGGGCGTTTTGTTACCGGCGTTGCCTTTGTACGCGCAATCGATTGGATTGTCGCAAAGCGCAAACGGGTTAGTTATTAGCGCGCCGGCGTTGGCGATGTTGATATTGAACGTGCCGACTGGGCAGATGGCGGATAGGTACGGGCGGAAACCAGTGATGATTGCCGGACTTGGAATTATGGCGGTGGCGGATATCGGGACGGCGCTGGCGAAGACGATGGTATTTTTGATTCCGACGAGGTTGTTGCTCGGGGTTGGTCGAGCGGCGTGCGAAGGCGGAGATCGAGCGTATTTAGCAGATTTGACGAAACGCGTGCCGGAGAAACGAGGTATTATTACCGCCGCCCAAGCTATGGTGCACGGTTTCGGTTTAGTCATAGGCCCGCTCATCGGAGGGTCGGCGTTGGACGAGTACGGACCGGCGACTGCATTTTACGTCGTCGGTTTTGCCGCGGTTGGGACTGCAATCGGATACGCGTTTTTACCGGAAACTTTATCAGAGTCCGAGCGGTCTACGGATGAAGATTTCTTTGGTTCTGCGGATGATAACGACGACGGAGATGCGAACAACGCCGCGAACAACAACGGCAACACGATGCCTTCGTTTTTAAAGTTTCTCAATTTAAAGAACATGACCAAGAGAGATAAGAAATCAAATCTCGGAAAATTATTGAAAGATCCCGATCAAAGATTACTGTTGACGTGTGCTGCGGCGAATTCCTTCGGCTTTGTCGCGAAATTGACCGTGATTCCTCTGTTTGCGTCCGGTCAACTCCACGCGACTTCTTTGCAAGTCGGCGAACTCTTCTCCTTGACTGCGCTTTTAGGTTTAGCGACTGCGCCGGTTTCTGGTTTACTCTCGGATGCCATCGGTAAACGATGGGTGTTAACCGGCTCGCTCGCGTTGTGTGCGCTCGGTTTAGCCGTCGGCTCTGGTTCGGAAGATTTAGAAACGCTTCGTCTCGCGGTTGGATGCTGGGGCATCGGCTGCGCCGCGGCTGGTCCGGCGGTCAACGCGTTAGCGCAAGAAATCGCTCCAAAAGGTGGCGAAGGCGAAAGCTTAACGCTTCCTAAAACCGCCGCCGATATCGTCTTTCTCGTCGGTCCAATCATTTTAGGTGGCGCGAACGATCTCACCGATTCCCAAGGCGCCGGGATTTTAATCACCGCCGCCATCGCCGGCGTCGCTTCCATCGTCTGCGCGTACGGCGCGGTTACGTATAAGAAACCGCCCCAACGCTTCGGTTAACGCTTCGGTAAAAAGAGAGTCAGAGAAGTTCCGCCCGCCGCGTGTATAATAGATAATAATTCCACTAATAATGATACTATACGTGTATACGAGACCTTTATATTTAATATCGCGCGTGTGTCTGTGTGTGCTGTCTTCGTTTGAATGTTTTAGCTTCTTTTATTCTCGCGCCGAACGTCTTTCTTTCCACACAACACCTTTTGACTTCTTCACAAAAAGAACTGAAGAATTAAGAAGAAAAAATGTCTTCAGCGCTTCGTCGTCGATTGTTGTCGGCTTCGTCGTCCTCGATTTCCTCCTTAAACGCCTCCACGAATATGATGACGACGATGCGCGCAACGACAGCAGCAGCAGCAACAACGACGACGACATCTTCTTCTTCTTCTTCTTCTTCAATATCATCATCACTTAAAATTAGTAATGGTGAAAGGCCAAGGCAAATTTGGTCTTCATCGATCCCCAAAGATGAAGTCGTTCCAAAACCAATCTCTGATGATGCTTTCGAGAGCAGCAGTAAACACAGTAGCAGTAATAGTAGCGCTTTTCATCGACGACGAGGACGAGAAGTTAACGGTTCAGTTGGTGATTGTATTTTCCGAAAACGAAGTGTGTTGGATGATCACCACAAGGGAGGAGGATTTGGTCGACCTTTTCACTCCTCCTCTCTTTTAAAAAAAATCGCAGAACACACAACGAAACAACAAGAGCAGAGAAGAGAGCAGAGCACTACCGCCGGTGCGAGTGGTGCGAGTGAAACTGCTGCTCCTGAAGATGACGCTCAAAAAGAGCAGCGAGCGAAGGGTTTTGTCGCGAGTTTGGACAAGAACATCGTAGATAACGTGTTGAACACGCGCCACGTGCAAAACCTGCGCGAACGCTTGGACGAGATCAAATACACGAAGGAGTTCATTACGATCGATAAGTTCGCGGAACTGTGCAAAGAGAGCGGGTGCACTGAGAAGAAACCCGAGGAGTACGTGGATATTATGAAGAATGCCGGGCTGGTGATTCAAATCGAAGATTACGTGTATTTAGAACCGCAGAATATCACGAGGGCGGTTATAAACGCCTTGCCGGGAGTTCCCCCTCGAATCTACGGCGTCTCGGACGCCGAGTTGAGAAAACTGAACGAGGAGTACGATCAAATGCGGGAAAAAGTAGTTTTAGCGGAGAAGAAAGCCGCGAGAAGAGCAACGCAGTTGTTATACGGTGGTTTCATCGTTTTAATCGCGCAATTGGCCGTGTTCGTTCGGTTTACGTACGTGGAATTTTCCTGGGACGTGATGGAGCCGATTTCCTATTTCGTCGGTTTAGCGAACGTCATCATGGGGTACATGTATTTCATGTACACGCAGAGAGATTTTTCCTTCGGGACGTGGCAAAACCAAATGATGCAATCCGCGATGGACAGGCAGTTGAAAACCGGGAAGTTTGACGTGACAAAGTACGAACAAATGGCCAGAAAGTTACGACGAAGGAACATGATTCGGTGACGAAGAAGAAGAAAGATACTTATTATATATATATTATTCGTTGATGAAAACGTTGAAATATTATTTTGTTGTAAAAGAGAACTCGTGCTCTATCGTATTATACTTATCACGCGTATTGATTTATATATCAGCGAAAACAACGAACGCGAAACGTGTTCTCGCAGAAACGTGTCCTCCTTCACAGAAGCCTCTCTCAAGAAAATCCTCAGATTTCCCCGCACACTAATCCTTTTCACTCTACTCTTGAGAGTATTACAATAAAATGGCCTCCTCCTCCCAAACACAAACACAACAAGTCCCTCTCGTGTGTCACGGCCACAGTCGCCCGATCGTCTCTTTGGAATATTCCAAAGAGACACCCGACGGGACGTTTCTCGTGTCGTCCTCGAAAGACGGGAAACCGATGTTACGCGACGCGCAATCGGGCGATTGGATAGGCACGTTCGAAGGACACCGAGGCGCGTGTTGGGACGCGACGTTGAACGCGCCAGCCACGCACTGCGCGACGGCGAGCGCGGATTTTTCGGCGAAACTGTTCAACGCCATCACCGGGGATTGTTTACACACGTTTGCACACAAACACATCGTCAAGACGGTTTGTTTTAGCACGTGCGGGACGAAATTAATCACCGGCGGGAGCGAAAAAGTTGTCAGAATATTCGATTTACGAAAGTTAGAGTTAGATAGCAAGAATAAGGATAAGGATACTATTACTAGCATAACGCAACCGATGAGCGAGTTAACGGGCGCACCGAGCCAAATCAAAACCGCTCGGTACATATGTAACGACGAGTTGATTTTGAGCTCGTGTTCGGATAACCCGGATTTAAGAGTGTGGGACGCGAGGACGGGGATCATAGCGACGACGTTGAAGACGGAAAACGCGGTGACGTCGATTGAAATTTCCGAGGACGGGAAGTACATAACGACGGCAGACGGGAAGAACGTGACGTTGTGGGACGTCGGGTCGTTCCGACCGATGGAGACGTGGAAGATGAAGTATAACATGGAATCGGCGTCGGTGTGCATGAAAGAGGGGAAGTTCGTGTGCGGAGGAGAGGATATGTGGGTGCACGTGCACGATTGCGCGAGTGGAGAGGAAATCGGAGAGCCCGGGAAAGGACATCACGGGCCCGTGCATTGCGTTCGGTTCGCCCCGGACGGGAAGAGTTATTCCAGCGGGAGCGAAGACGGAACGATTAGGATTTGGCAAACGCCGGCGAAGAAAGGATGATTTCTCTATCTTAATAAACTAAATACGTATTACAAATCATTCATTCGTCATTTTGCCGCGAATTATAAGAAGAAGACGAAGAAGACAGATAGAAAACCAACGGCGATTTCAACATCGCCATTTTGGTTTTATACGTCGGATGAACAAACTCTTCCGTCTTTAACGCGAGCAGTTTTTCGACGACGACCATATCTTCTTCGACGACTCTACCTATCGGCGTGAACCCAGTGTCCCATTCTTTATGATTCTTCGTCGCGATTAAGAAATCGTCTCCCCCTCCAGGTATGCTACCAAAAACGCCGCGATCCCACGAGAACGAATCCGACGCGCCTTCCGCGCGCTTGCCGAAATTCCCGCCAAGTTTGCCTATACCGGCGAACTTGCCTTGTACGAGCCCATAGGCGTTCTCCACGCGATTAAACTGACACTTGGATGCGCCACAAAATGAATGTCTCGCGCACGCGCCGGTTCGTATGGTTTCTCGAACGAGTTCGGAAGATTTTGGCGCGTTTTCGACATCCAGTGTGATCCGAATCGATCCGCGCCGACGCTCGCTGCTCTTCTCGTCGTACCATTCAACGTGTAACTGAAACTCGTCGTCGTCGAAATCTAACGTTTCGGGATTGTTTATCTTCATCTTGGTCATGCCTTCGCACGCGCAAGGACACGATTGGGACATAAAGGACGGATTCGCGTCGCACTCGCCGTCGCACGCCCACATCGCGCATGAAGGATTCGAATCCGCGCACTCGTTTTTGTTCGCGTTATCGCTACTGCTTCTAGTTCTACCGCTACCACCATTACTACTCCTACTACTCCTACCACCACCGCTACTAGTCTCGCTTATTTTATATTCGTCGTCGTCGTTTTCGTGCTTGTTTTTTCTTCTCCGTTTACCGAGCCATTTGGCATCTTCGATGACTACTTCGTTACTTATACTATTACTTTCGTCGTGCACGGAAGCTATGCTCAGTCCAGACCGCTCGGTTAAATCGGGAACTTCCGGTAAAAATCCAACGAGGAGTGCGAACCACGTGCACATGACAATCAAAAGAAAAATGACCACCGGTGCAAACGCCGCTCCGCCGCAATAATAAAACAACCCTTTCCTCCTACGTTTCTTATTCCTCGCCAACAACCGTTCTCGCGCCTCAAATAACGATTTCTTTCCTTTCGACGGCGAACTCCACGGAGAAATCCAAGGCGATAAGATTCCGCCTCCTTTCCGCGTCGTGCTGCTTGAAAGTGATACCCACCGCCTGGCACGGCCATTGTTCCGTTTTGAGGCGAGTTCTCGCAGCGCTGCAGCTCGTTGAGCGGCGCGACGCGGGGAAGTTATTATACTACCGTCTTTCCTAAACGAGGCGGCGGCTTCGATATCCCTCGCCGCTTTCGTCGCCGCCGCTTCAATCGAAACGCCGCCGCCCATCGCCGCAGATTCCGTCTTAGAAGAATCTTCTTCGTCTTCCTCCTCCTCTTCCACCGCAATCTCCTCCGGCTCCGGAAAGTACGTCAACTCTTCCTCTACCATACCCATGAGGTTCCATCCGTCTATTAACTTTGGCAACGACTGGTACGTCTTTTCCAAATTTTGCACTATTATCTTCTCAATCTGCTTCCCCATTCCGGGAATACTCACCGCCGCTAACCCTTCCACAATCACCGTCGTTTTCTCCTCGGGAAACTCCGGATGTCTCGCGAACGTCACTTCCCCCAAAACTTCCGCCGCCGTGGATATGTTGTTCAGACTTTGAAACTTTTGCGTAAACGGCGCTCGCCTTGAAGCCCCTCCTCCTTCAAACTGTCTGCTGTCTAAAAACTCCACCGCTTGGCCTTTCAAAACGGTTTTACGAATCATCCACGGTAAATCCAGCTGAGGCACGACTCGAGTCACCGTCGTTATCGTCTTTTTATCCTTCGATATGGAAGTCGACACCGTATCGCTCGATGTCGTTCCGGTTTCTCGCAGGGCGAATTGCTTAAACTCCTCCGTCTCTTTGATTTTCAGGTACGAGAGGCAGTTCATGTTCAGTGAAACGGAAAAGGTGAATTCGGTCCCTTTTTCTCCCGAAGTTGAAGAGGATCGCATGATTTTTTCTCCTCTTCTTTCTCCTCCTATGTGTCTTCCGTTTTAATACTGTGTGTGACACTATAAAAGGACTATCGGACGATGATGATGTTTGCCATTTTTACGAGACGATGAGAGATGATGGAAAAATAATGACGGAGTGAAGCAGTTCAGAGGAGAGGGGATTTATACACTACAGGGTGAATGAAGTACTATCTTGTTATTCCACACACAACAGTCAAAGACAAAGACAAACGCATATCATCATGATTTTCTTCTCTCGTCACCATCGACGCTTTCGACTGCGTACAGTAAGATTTCATTTAATCTGCCCAACATCTCCCGCGGATCGTCCATCGTCCCGGCGGCGACGCGAGCGTTGTCGTAGATTTGAAACGCGATGTCTTTGGCGACTTTTTGTACTTTTGAATCGGAGGATTTCCTCGCCGCGTTGATGGAAAGTAAGAGAGGATGTTTGCAGTTCACTTCTAAAGTGGTGGTTATTTTATCGGTCAGCGCGGTTAAGCGTGCGTTGACGGCACTGTCGCTGGCCATGCTGGCCATCGCGCGGTAGCGTCGCATGGCTTCCGGTTCGTGGCCGGAGAGTAAAGCCGGGGAGGAGACTAATCGGTTGGAGGCGGTGACTTCTTTCAGTTGGAATTGGAGGACGTCGCTGAACCATTTAAGTAAGTCTTTCTTGTCGTCTTCACTGATTGTAGTGGTATCATTCGCATCGCTGTCGTCGAGAGACACGTCGGCGTTTTCAGCTTCCACGCTGACGATAAATTTACCTTTCACGTTGCCCAAATGTTGCATGACGAATTCATCCACGTGCGCGTAGAGGTACAAAACTTCGTATCCTTTCGCTTTACACGCCTCTAAATACGGCGAGGAATCTGCTTGCGCTCTCGACGGCGCTACTAAGTAATAAATATGTTTCTGATCTGGTTTCATGCGTTCGATGTACTTCTCGAACGAAGTCACTGCATTAGCGTTGTCCGTCATCCCCTCTTCACTGTCCTCTTTTTGTTGATGTTGTTCTTCTTCTCCTTCTACTGGTGCGTTCTTCGTTTCGCTCGATTCAAAGCGCAATAACTCGGCTATTTGTTGCGTGTGGTTCGGTTCCGTGCACGCGCCCTCTTTTAAGAAAAATCCGCACTCTTTGAACCATTTATCGTACGCTTTAGGATCTTTCTTTGCGACGTCTTTTAGGTGTTTCAACGCTCTTTTCGTGACCACCTCGCCGAGTTTACGCAGCACCTGCGAGTCTTGCAACGTCTCTCGAGAGATGTTTAAAGGAATGTCCTCGCAATCCACCACGCCTCGCAAGAATCGCAAAAACGGAGGTAGTAATCCGTGCGCGTTTTTTTGAATCAACACCCTTCGCGAATACAACGCGATGCCGGAATCCACTTTAGCGTGCATACCTATCCCTCGTTCGGGATTTGTTTCCGGAAAGAAAATTAAAGATCGAATTGTTAAAGGCGCGTCCGCTTCAAAATGCATTCGAAATGTCGGGGAATCCGTTGCTCCGGAAACGTACCTATAAAACGCCGTCGCTTGCTCGTCCGATACCTCGGAATGTTTCTTCATCCAAAGCGCGCCAATCTCGTTATATTTGTTCTCGTTAATATAAATAGGAAACGAAACGAACGCGCTGTATTTCTTCAACGTCTCCTCTATCGCCCATTGCGACGCGATCGTCTTGCAGTCCTCCTTCATGTGAATGACAATTTTTGTCCCTCTCGGCTTTGGCGCCTCGTTCGATTTACTGACGGTGAACTTCCCGGTACCTTCCGACGCCCATACGAAACTCTCCTTCCCGTTGGACGTGTGCACTTCAACTTTCTTCCCAACCATAAACGCGGAGTAAAAACCAACCCCGAACTTCCCGATGATGTTACTCGCCGCATCTTTACCTCCTTTTCCACCGCTCAAATTCTCCAAAAACTCCTTCGATCCGCTCTTCGCGATCGTCCCTAGGTTTCTCGTCAACTCCTCCTCGCTCATCCCGATCCCGTTATCCTCGACGATTAATTTCAACTCCTTCCCATCCTCTTCTTCTCGCGTGGATATCTTAATCCGAAACTCTAGGTCGTCTTGAACTCCTTTCAATCCGTATTCACTCGCATCTTTAATCGCCTCGTGTCTTCGTTTCTCCAGAGCATCCGAGCTGTTCGAGATCAACTCCCGTAAAAACACCTCTTTTTCTTGGTACAAACTGTTCGTCACGATATCTAACAAGCGACTGGTTTCCGCTTTGAACTCGTGCTCTCGCGTTTTTACATCGTCCTCGGGGTTCGTTTCAGAAGAAGAAGAAGAAGAGGAAGAAGAAAAAGGAGCGAAACTGAAGAATCTGCTTTTTCTGGCAGTATTCCTCGCGTTTCTCTTCGCAGTGCTACACGTCGGCTCTTTTCTCATCACCCCGGCGGCGACGACAGATTCCGCAGACGACGCATCATCGGCGGAACGATGAGACCAACGAGGAAAAGGAGGAAAAGGAGTCGTCGTTTCCCCCCTTTCAAGCGAGGAAAAAAGAAGACGACGAAGAGCAACACTTCCTCGTCTTCCTCCTCTGTTTCTTGAGAACAAGAGTGAGGAAGCAAACGAAGCCATTAAAGGGGGGGACATTATTTCTCGCGTCTCTGCGCGAAAGAATCTTCTGTCGTTTTGTCTCCACTTTTTGTTTTCCAATTTTACTTCATTCTCATCACAGATACCACAATACTACTCTCTAGAAGAAAGAAGAGGATGGCGAAAAGACCTCGAAAAAGCGGATCTGCTGAAAGAGGACCAGGAGGACCAGCGATGAGAACGACGAATACTGATTCAGGAGAGCATGTTCGCAAAAGGCAAGCGGAATGTCGAGGCGTGTTGGAAGCGTTGAACTTCCAATTCTACTCGCACGTGTGCGAACAACACAAGAATAACCCGAGGAAAAGTTGGGCCGAAGGATGCCAGGATTACGTGAAACACGTGAAAAAGTTGATGGTGAGGAGTTGATTCAGATCTCTTTCGTCGATTGCGGTTTTTATTCGCGCGCGCGTAGTTGTACCTTTTACTTTGTTTGTTTAAACTGACCACCACTCTCTGTGTGTTTCCTCTCTTATACAACAGAGCGACTTCAAAGACATTCTCGAAGAAGAAGAAGATCAAGGAGGAGAACAAGGAGACGCGAGAGAGAAGAACAATAATAATAATAATAATAATAACGACGAGGACGATTCCGATTCCGACGACGACGGACAACCGAAGACGTCTCTTTTTGGCGACTTGCCGAAACCGACGGCGTTTGGGATGGGCGCGAAATCGAACCCGTTTGCAGCAGGCGGCGGTAGTGGCGGCGCTCCGTCCTTGTTCCCGCCGGTGGGTGGAGCGAAGAGCGCGTCGAATAATCCGTTTGCCCCTTCCACGACAGCGTTTGGAGGAGGTGGAGGATCGACGGCGTTTCCGAAATTCCCGGCTGGCGGTGCCGCGGCGCAACAGGCGAAGGAAGAGGAAAACGACGAAGAACCGGAGCGACCGCCGTCGCCGTCCACGGCGGAAGCGACGGGTGAAGACGACAATGAGTTCGTGGACATGGAAAAGCAAAAAGTAAAACTGTACGTGAAAAAGGAAGCCTCGGAGCCGTGGGCGGATCGAGGGGTGAACAGGTTACAATTTAGAAGAGAAAAAGAAGGGGCCAAAGGCGCGTGTCGCATATTAATGCGAACATCCATTGGAAAAGCGGTGATTAACGCAAACTTATACGACAACATGAGCGTCACGTTCGCAGAGCAAAAGGATAAAAAAGACGGGTCGATGAAGAAAACCGGGGTGATTTTGACTATTTTCAACGCGTGCGAGAATAGCGAGAAGCAAATTGTGCTTCTCAAGTTAGGATCTCAGGAAGCCGTGGAAGAGCTCCACGGACTGATCGTGAAGAATACGAGAAAGTAACAACGAGAAAAGAAGAAGTATCTGGCTGTTTTTTAATGTCACCACCACCAGTACGATTGACACATATGTAGACGATAATTTTTACTCCTCCTCTTTTTCCTCTCGCTTCTCCCTTCTACGTTTATTCGCGCTCGCGCTCAACTCTTCCACGACTTCCCAAGCCGTCGCGCACGCGTCCCCACCTTCGTCGCACAAAGACATAGCCTTCTCCACTGCTTCGCTAATCGCATTTGCCAACGTTTTATCGCTCTCCTCGTCGAATTTAGACCTCTCCTCTTTGTTTGGAATCATCATCGCCCTCTCCAATATCCCTCGACTGTTCATCTCGCCGGTTTCAGCCTCGCATCCTAACGGCCCGCACGGATCTAAATCTTTCAAAGGGTCCTCGAACGGATCCACTCTTTTTGCCTTCATCGCGCGTTCTTTCAGCTCCTCTTCCGTAAGACCGACTTCGCTCATCTTCGGTATCCTTCTCGGCGGTTGCGCGCGCTTCGTCTTGCTCGTACTACTACTCTCGCTACTACTACTACTACTCCCGCTACGACTCTCCACGGTCCTATTCGTCCGACTCATCCCAGCTCGCATGGCTGCATCTTCCAACTCGTCCACGATTTCCCACGCCGCGCGGCACTCTTCTCTTTTATTACTAGTATTATTACTCCCGTCTCCTCCTTCTCGTTCCTCTCGTTCTTCTTTGCACAACTGTTGCGCTCGGTCGATGGCTTCTCTCAACATCAACCGTAACTTTGGTCGTTCCGGATCTTTCATCATCTGCTCCTCGTTTAAGAACGGTTTGTTGTAGAGGACATCGAACGCCAAGGCGGCAATTCTTGCTTGGTTCGAGGTTAGTGAAATCGTTTCCGTTTCCGCGTTGTCTTCATCGTCTTCGTCCTCGTCCTCTTCGTTCTTCTTCGTATTCGTCGCTTTGGGAGGACGAACCCTCTTCGAATTGTTCCTCCTGCTTAAAGACGACGACGACGGAAACGTCGAACGTCTTCTGGACGAGAAAGAAGAGGAAAGCGCCGTCATCGTTCTCGTCGTTCGAACAGCAACGGGGGCAACCGCGCGGTACATCGTCGTATCTCTTCTTCTTTGTCTTCTTCTTGGTGTTCTCACTTTCGAGAAAGATTTGAAAAGTGAAGAGAAAATCTCAAAAGGCGAGGAAACGAGAAAACGCGAGAACGACGGAAGCGAAGAGATGGATTTTTACAGACGATAACGACGAGTGTGTTTCATTTCAATGTAAACAATGATGAGTGTTATTACAACTTTACATTCCTCTTTCTCTCTCTCTCTCTCTGAGATTCTGAGATGTGGTAATAAAAGGAACTTAGTAAAGAACGCGCGCAAATATTTTTGTTGTTCTTTCTTTCTTTAATAGCCATTCATGGCGGCTGGCCCCCATTGGAATTCCGCCATCAAAGAGACGTGATCGGAACTCCACTGCGTGTTCGGTAAACCGCCGTATTTAGCTCGCGCATCTTTCTCTCCGGGAAGTTCAAGAAGTCCGACTGGGCATAACGTATCCTCGGTGTAGAATAAGTAATCCAAAGCGCCAAAAAAATCCTTCGTGCAGTTTGTAAACATCGGCTCCGCCGTTCGAGGGTCCACGCGGTCGCGCAAACGCTCGAGCGCTTCAGATTCGAGCAAGCGATTGTCTCTTCGTAAAGCGGATGAGTACGCCGAGACGAGCGGTAACGGGTGGGAGAGTTTCGAGGCTGGGCGCAAGATCCCGAGAGGATCTATTTGCAACTCCGGGTGGTTGTTGTCCACCATACCTCGAGTCAACAACCCGTGCGCGGCGGAACCGGGCGTGGAGTTGAAATCACCGCAGGCAACCATAGGGATCTCTGCCGAGGCGGCTATTTTTTCCAAACCTTTCAACAACGTGTGCACTTGCCAAAGCTTGACGTCGTTGTGGTCGGTGTTGGCGTGAATGTGCGTGTTGGCCACGCACAAAAGTTTCCGTTTTCCAGTTTGTTGCGTCTGTTGTCGCTGTTGCGAATCGAGAGCTTCCAAGACGACGATCAACGCGATGTTATCCTTCATCAATCGGTTCAAGGCTTCTTTTTTGGAGCCGCCGGAACCGACGAGACTTTCTGCCAACGACAACGCGGCTTTGTTAAACTCCACCTCGTATTTCTTAATCAACGCGAATTTATCCTTCTTGAAGAAAATCGCGCATCCGTCGATGACGTACTTCCCTTCCGAGAAAATCTGCGCCGTCTTCTTCTTATACACGGACGAATACCCGTATTTCGCCAATTCGCCTTGGAAAAAGTCTTCGAAGTGGTCCGATTGTACCTCTTGCAAACACAAAATGTCCGCGTCCATTTGGACCAACTCTTTCAAAATATTCTGGCGTCGGAAGTACCAACTCAGCGCCCAAGGCGGGGCGTACCCGTACATCTCCGTCGTGCAATACACGTCCGCTAAAACGTTATAGGACATGACCGTAAACGAACCAGGTTCTACTGCATCGTTCTTTTGAATCGGGACCAAATTCCTCTTCGGAGGACTCGGCGCGGGAATCACCCTCGAGGTAACCACCGTCTCCGCCACCCCTCTCTCGTTCGGCGCCGGCGCTTTCGCGTCGCACGGCTGAATCTCGAGTTTTAACACGTGTCCAACATCTGTTGGTTTGACTAAATACGTTCTATCCGTAGACACTTCGATCCATGGAGGCACCGCGGCTGCTTTCGCCTCTTCCGCCGCCGAAGCATCTTCCTTGTTCAAGTTCTCGCGACTCCCAAATTCACCCTCCTTCTTTTGCTCGTTGGCCACGTTATACTTCGTCGCTCTGGTCGGTTGTCTCCTCTCCACCTCTTCCTCTCCAGTCGCGATTCTGTGACGCATCCACTCTCGCCATCCTCTCTTGAAACACTCCCCGTCGCAGTGGTACTGCCTATTGTGCACATTCTGCAACGTCGCCACTTCTGCCGGGTGCACCGAGCACACCGCCGTTCTCGACTTCCTCCCCGAGCGATACCACTTATATCGCAAATATTGTCCGTCGATGGCGTTTTCTCGAGGGATATCGTCCGTCGTCGACGTCCCGTCGCTTTTGCGCGTCACAATGTACGGGACGATCTCCACGCCCGCGATTGGGGTTTCCGTGTTTAACGTTGCGCGCGTGACGACTAAACTCTTAATGGAAGAATCACTCATCTTGATGACGATCGATCGATGGATTCTCAAAGATGATTTTACGAGAGGAGGAGGAGCTGCTGCTGCTGCTGCTGGTAATGGTGGTCAAAAACAACCACCACTGAAAGCGTTCAGATCTCTCAGAGCTCTCTCTCTTTCTCGAAACGTTCGTCTTTAA
>Ga0182093_1313326_pt1 | contig 14001 bp, 11 predicted proteins | sample 041ome_21_FD_127776 | JGI IMG/M metagenome (GOLD analysis project Ga0182093, IMG submission 127776) | Metatranscriptome of coastal salt marsh microbial communities from the Groves Creek Marsh, Georgia, USA - 041411BS metaT (Metagenome... | ecosystem: Environmental > Aquatic > Marine > Intertidal...
GGTTTATCTGCCATCACGTGGAGCGGGCTCATCAGCGCACAGCAGGCCCCCTTGAGCTACCACAACGTTCTATTCCAGGAAGACTATCCATCCGAATTCAAGCGTATTTTCCACCAAGGGGAGCTGCCGCATAAACCCACAGTGTATGTTTGCGCGCAAGATCGTGAGCGCGGGGGTTGCCCCAGCGCACAAGAGCGAGCTTTAGTGTTAATCAACGCACCCAGCGTTGATACCGCAGCCTTCAATGAAGATAACGTAGCTGAGCAGGCTAAATTGGCCGTCGAGGCGGTTATCGATCGGTGTGGGCTGGATATTAAGCTCAATGCTGGGCACGTCTGCCGCACCCCCCAATGGTACAGCGAGCGATTTCCGGGCAGCGGCGGGTCACTCTACGGCGGGGCGTCCCACGGTATGTGGTCAAGTTTCATTCGCCCAGGGACGCGGACGCGCATACCCGGGCTGTATCGCTGCGGTGGCAGCGTTCACCCGGGTCCAGGGGTACCAATGGCCACGCTATCGGGCCGGTTGGCTGCCTGGGCAATGATCGAAGATCGCGGTTAGCTAAGTCCTGACCAAAATTGGTCGAGGGCATCAAAGGTTTTTTCAGGCAACTCCCAGTGGGGTAAGCCGCGACTGGGGGCGATTCGCAGCGCTCGGATACTCGGTTGCAATCTTTGCAACTCGGGTAACTGCTCAAAGTCAATATTGGGATCTCGGTCATAAACCACGAGCGCGGGCACATCTAACCGCGCGTACAACAGATCGAGAGCGTTGCGGCTAAACAAACCCATACCCAGAAATGCAAAGGGGGCAAACTGTGCGTCGGGTTGTCGGGCAGTTTCATAGGCGTACTCGATCATTCCCTTGGGGGTTTTGCCGTAAAAGGCCTGACCAAGAAACCACCGAATACTCGGCTTACTGGTCAGAGCTCGCCACAGGGACGCCCCCACAAACGGCTTGCGCAGTACGCCGACGACCCGCTCCCCCACCGCCGGATCAGGTGGCTCTCGTCGCCCCATCCCCGTCGGTGAAATCAACACCAGCGAGCGGCACGCCATGTCGTAGTCCACCCTGGCTCGTGCAGCGAACTCTGCGCTCAAAGACAGCGCAACTACGTCGGGGGCCTGAGTCAATACCGAACCCACGAACTCAGCGATGACCGCGCTGAATAGCGCCGGCGTGTAGTTGAGGTTACCGCGCTGGGAAAATCCAAACCCGGGCAGCTCAATGGCGTAAACGGGCCGCTCTTGTCGATAATGATCGAACAGCGGTCGCACCTCCATGGCACTGGGCGCGGCATTGATACTGTGAAGAAGCAGCAGAGGACACCCCGTCTGCGTGTCGTCCACGTAATAACTCACCCGAATGCCGTCGCGCGTAAAAAACTCCCGCTGCTCCGCTGCTATCGCAGGTTTGAGGGAAAAACGCTGTGCTCTACTCATTGAACATCTCTCATAATGTTTCAGGGGTTGATCACCGAGGGAAAAACCAGCCTAGCTACCGCGGTGATGCACAAGCTATGTATTACAACGGCGCGCTAAAATCCGCTTCGCACTTCACTGCGGTCAATTGCTGCCTGCCGTCAATTTAAAAGCATACACGCTTAATGTCATTTTTAGTTTACACTTAGTTGGCGACAAGCGACGGAGTTTTCTTAATATGGCAGTCACCTACCCCTTTACAGCCATTGTTGCCCAAGAGGCCATGAAGCAAGCGCTCATGATAGCGGCGGTAGACCAGGATATCGGCGGGGTGCTCGTTATGGGTGATCGCGGCACCGGAAAATCCACGGCCATTCGTGCACTAGCCGCATTGCTGCCAAAAATCGACGTGGTAACGGGATGCGCCTACAACTGCAGTCCCAACGAGCGTCCAGCGGGACTGTGCTCACAGTGCAGTACAGGCAATATGCAGAGGGACATCTCTCAGAGTCCCCTACCGGTGGTTGACCTTCCCTTGGGCGCTACGGAAGACCGCGTTATCGGTGCGCTGGATATAGAAAAAGCCCTCCACGCCGGCGAGAAAGCCTTCGAGCCTGGACTGCTCGCCCGGGCGCATCGAGGGTTTCTCTATATCGACGAGGTAAATCTGCTGGAAGACCACATCGTGGATGCGCTACTCGACGTCGCCGCCTCGGGAGAAAATGTGGTGGAACGTGAAGGCTTAAGCATTCGGCACCCGGCGCGTTTTGTATTGGTTGGCAGCGGTAACCCCGAGGAGGGCGAACTGCGCCCCCAACTGCTAGACCGATTTGGCCTATCCGTCGACATCACAACACCAACTGATGTGGCAAGCCGCGTCCAAATTATTAAGTTGCGAGATACCTTCGAAAAAGATCGGGCTGGATTTCGTAAAAAATGGCAGCGAAAAGAAACCGCGCTACGCAAAAAAATTGAAGCCGCGAGATCGCACATCGCGGGCGTTGAAACACCCGACTCCGTGCTGGAGTTTGCCGCCACGCTCTGTCTGAAATTGGGTACCGACGGACTGAGAGGTGAGCTTACTTTGCTGCGGGCAGCCCGCGCTCTGGCGGCACTCGAGGGTTCGGAGCACGCATCTGTTGCCCATATGCGAAGCATTGCACCTATGGTCCTGAGACACCGCATGCGTCGCGATCCACTGGATGAAGCAAGCGGTGACTCGCGCATTGAGCGGGCACTGGTAGAACTGGACGGCTAATGTGATTCCTGAAGCCAGTCAGCGATGGCTCGACGCAGAGCTGGCACTGGCAGCATTTGCTGTCGCACCTGCTCAACTTGGTGGCGTGGTATTGCGCGCAGCACCGGGCCCCGTAAGAGATATCTGGCTGGAACTGCTGCAGGACTATCTTGCGAGCTTACCCACTCGGCGATTACCTCTACACGTTAGCGAAGCGCGCTTGCTGGGAGGTATCGATCTTGGCGCGACGCTGACCACGGGCGAGCTACAGGTTGAGCACGGTATTTTACACCACTGCCACGGCGGCGTAGCTATCCTCGCCATGGCGGAGCGAGCAGAGCGCAACACCATCGCTCACTTGTGTTCAGCCCTCGATATGGGCGAGATCACTGTAGCGAGAACTGGCCTAAATGCCCGGGTACCCTCCCGCCTAGGTGTGATCGCCCTAGATGAGGGCATCAACGACGAGCAGGTCAATCCAGCTCTGGCGGATCGTTTAGCCTTCAGCATTGATCTCTCAGAAATCAGTATTCGTGACGTTTGCCCAAACAACCTCAGTCAGGAGCAAATCGCCGCAGCGCGGCAGCACTGGAGCTCCATCTCTGCCAGTGACGAACAAATGGAAGTGATTGCGGCGACCGGATTAGCCTTGGGCGTGCAATCCCCCAGAGCCATGCTACAAACCTTAGATACAGCTCGAATCTTTGCCGCGCTCGAGGGATCATCCACAATCCAACAGGAAACGCTGGAGCGAGCCATTATGGCGGTCATGGTGCCCCGCGCTACTCAGCTTCCTCAGTTTGCAGAGGAGAGTGAGCCCTCCCCGCCCGAGGATTCTGAGGTGCCCCCCGGGGAGCAGGATGCCTCCTCCGACGCCGACAATAACAACCAGAACCCGGAGCCCCCACCAATAGATCAGTTAATTGAGGCCATTGCCGCGCAGATTCCTCCGGGGTTGCTACAGCAGCTCCAAGATCGCGCCAAGAATCGCAGCCGAGGCAGCGGCGGAAAAGCGGGGAAAGAGCAAATGAATAAACGTCGCGGCCGTCCCGTCGGCGTCATCGCTGGTGACCTTCGCCGGGGTGAACGATTGAATCTTATTGCCACATTGCGCGCTGCTGCACCTTGGCAACCCCTGCGACATCGGCAGACTCCGCCCAACCGGATCGGTCATCAGGGACGTATTGTTATCCGCAAACAAGACTTCAGGATCACTCGGTTTCGCCATCCCCAGCAGAGTGCCACTATTTTTGTTGTCGATGCATCGGGATCTGCGGCAATGCATCGTATGGCAGAAGCCAAGGGCGCGGTCGAACTCCTGCTCGCTGATTGTTACGTCCGACGCGACACAGTGGCACTGATTGCTTTCGGCGGCGAGCGTGCTGACCTGTTGTTACCCCCCACAAGGTCATTGGTTCGAGCCAAGCGCAGCCTCGCTGCGCTACCCGGAGGCGGAGGCACACCGCTCGCATCCGCAATCGACCTGACCCGTCAATTAAGCACCAAACTCAACGCAGATGGCTTTACCACTACGGCGGTCTTTCTCACCGATGGCGTAGCTAATGTAGCCCGTGACGGCCGTCAGGGGCGGTCAATAGCCGCCGCAGACGCTGAGCAGGCTGGTAGAGCGCTGGCCGCGAGCGGTATCCGGACACTAGTTATCGATTCAAGCCCTCGGGCACAGGCGCGAGCCAAAGATCTCGCACTACACATGGGTGGGGAGTACATAACAATGCCTAACGCTGACGCCCGCGCCATTAAGACGTCGGTGGCCAGTGCAACCATGATCGGAGGCTGAATCATGGAGTTACCGGAATTTTGGCCCCACCGAGAACACAGTCAATTTGTTACTGTTGGAGGCCTGCGTTGGCACGTACAAATCATGGGTAAAGGCCCCGTGATCTTGATGCTCCACGGCACTGGCGCATCAGCCCATAGCTGGGCGGATCTTGCAGAACAACTGAAGCATCATTACACGGTGGTCATTCCCGACCTACCCGGACAGGGTTTTACCGACTCGCCGCCGCCGGGCCAAGCCACTCTCGAGGGGTTCGCCGAGCGCCTCACCTCGCTGATGGCGGTTTTGGGAGTTCATCCAAAGCTCATTGTCGGACACTCAGCAGGCGCGGCCATCGCCACCCATATGGCACTCAACGCCCAAGCCTCGCCTGCCGCCGTGCTGGCAATCAACGGTGCCTTTCTACCATTTGGAGCTGCTGCGGCACCCGCATTTAATCGAATAGCACGTTGGATGTCGCGCTCAAAGCTGCTGGCCTATGTTACCGCGGCCCATGGACTATTTGAGCTACCCGTGCGGAATATGCTTTTGGAAACCGGCTCACAGCCCTCTGAAAAAATGCTCCGTTGCTATCAGCAGTTATTGGCTAGCCCCCGCCATGTGTTGGGTACGCTGGCGATGATGGCAGGCTGGAATTTGAGCAATCAGCGCGAGCGACTGCCTGGTCTTCGCATACCACTCCATCTGATCACCTGCGCCAATGATCGCACCGTGGATCCTTGGCAGGCCGAGCGACTTAGTGAATTTATTCATATGGCGACGCTTTATCGGATTCCAGATTTAGGCCACCTCGGACACGAAGAGAACCCAGGTCCCTTCAACGACATTATTACAGCCATCATCTAGCCCGCCGCCGGACTATGCTCAGACCGAAAGGACTGGTACAGTTGTCAAAATTATTTGACTGTTAGATAGTCAAGAGGAATTGGCGCATGTCTAGCCCTTCGCAAACCTCCGGTATCGCCGATCGCCTTAATAAGCTGGGCAATATATTGTTTAAAGACCGCGCAGGTGCCTCCAACAGTCATCGGCAATCCGACAGAGTTCACCAATATACTTCGGCTGCTGAGGGGAGAGACAACCCTCCACAGGCGATTGTCATTGGCAGCGGCTTTGGCGGGTTGGCAGCCGCCATTCGCTTGGGCGCCAAAGGCTATCAGGTCACCGTGCTAGAAAAACTCGATGCTCCCGGTGGCCGTGCCTACGTCTACAAGCAAGACGGTTTCACGTTTGATGCCGGCCCCACCATCATCACCGCCCCCTTTCTCCTTGAAGAACTGTGGTCGCTCTGCAATCGAAATTTTCATGAGGACATCGATCTTCGACCGATGGATCCCTTTTTTCGAATTCGCTTCAATGATGGCCGAATTTTTGACTACAGCGGCGATCGGGATCGTAATATCGAGCAAATTAAGAGCTTCAATCGCAGCGATGCAAAGGGATATTTGCAGTATTTAGAAGCCAGCGAGCAACGATACCGAATTGGGTTTGAACGCCTGGGCTTTAAATCCTTTGACCGTATCTGGGAATTAATCAAATTTCTGCCACAGCTCATTCGGCTACGCAGCGACCGCAGCGTGTATCAGTTAGTTTCCCGCTACATCAAAGATCACCAGCTGCGCCAGGTCATGAGCTTTCACCCTCTGCTCATTGGCGGCAACCCTCTCCGGGTAACCGGCATTTACTCACTGATCTCCCATCTAGAACAGCGCTTTGGCGTCTGGTCAGCGATGGGTGGTACGGGCAGCTTGGTCCAGGGAATGGTCAACCTGATCGAAGGACAAGGTGGCAGATTGCGCTGCAACTCAACCGTTACTCAAATCACCACCGAGGGACGCAAAGTAACCGGGGTAACGCTGGCCAGTGGCGAGCAATTGAATGCAGATATTGTGGTCTCTAACGCCGACTCTGCTTGGACCTACCGCTACCTATTACCCAAAGAAAAACGGCGTCGATGGACCGACAAAAAAATCGAGCGAGCCGCCTACTCAAACGGGCTTTTCGTCTGGTATTTCGGCACCAACAAACAGTATACCGAGGTGCCCCACCACTCGGTACTGATGGGCCCGCGTTACCAAGGCCTGCTAACGGATATCTTTAAACACAAGCGCCTCACCGACGACTTCAGCCTGTATCTTCATCGGCCAACCGCCACCGACCCCTCCATGGCACCCGAGGGTTGTGATGCCTTTTATGCCCTTGTGCCGGTCCCCCACCTAGACGCGGATGTTGACTGGCGACTCATGGCCGAAGAGTTCCGGCGCCGGGTGGAGATACGACTAGCCAAAACTGTACTGCCCGAATTAGGCAAACATCTGGTGACTTCACACCTGATGACACCGCTAGATTTCGAGGGTCGACTGCATGCCTTCAAAGGCGCGGGGTTTAGTTTTGAGCCTCGCATCAGTCAAAGCGCCTGGTTTAGACCACACAATAAAAGCGAAGACTTCGACGGCCTCTATCTGGTGGGTGCTGGCACGCATCCGGGAGCGGGCATACCCGGTGTGGTTTCATCCGCACGAGTTTTAGATGAGGTTGTGCCCCATGCCAGCTACTTCAGAACGCGCTGAGCTGCCTACACCGCACGCCGATTTAGCACACTGCCGGACAACGCTGAGCGGAGGCTCTCGTTCGTTTTGGGTCGCCTCGCAACTGCTGCCAAGCGCCCTGCGTAATGACGCCTGCGCGCTGTATGCGTTTTGCCGCGATGCCGATGACCTCATCGATGAGGGTGAAGATCCCGATACGGCATTGCAGGCGCTGCACCAGCGACTAGACGCTATCTACCAGGGCCGCCCCGAAGACTTTGTTGTCGATCGAGCACTTTCGCGCATTGTGGTTTACCACGAACTCCCCCGAGAACTGCTGGACGCGCTGCTCGAGGGATTTGCCTGGGACGCTGCGGGTCGGCGTTATCACACCCTTGATCAGCTCCTAGATTATGCGGCCAGAGTAGCCGGCGGCGTTGGGGTCATGATGTCGGTATTAATGGGCGTGCGAGACGGCAACGCGTTGGCTAGGGCCGCAGACTTAGGCGTGGCGATGCAGTTGACTAATATCTGTCGCGACGTTGGCGAGGACGCCAGACAGGGACGGCTCTATCTCCCGCGAGATATGCTTACCAGCGTTGGCATTGATCCCGATCAATGGCTAAAAGACCCCCAGTACTCTGAGGCACTGGCGAGTGTTGTTAGTCAATTACTCGATCACGCCAGCATGCTTTACGTTCGTTCAGAGAGCGGTATACCCGCATTACCCAGAGCTGCTCGACCGGGCATCTTCGCCGCGCGGCTGGTCTACGCTGAAATAGGACATGCGTTACAAAGGCGCCAGTGTGACTCCATAAGCCGCCGGACCGTGGTAGGTGGGCGAACCAAACTCGCATTGCTACTCAAGTCCTTCACCTGGCCGCTGCTCACAGGGAGCTCGTTGCGACACGCTCCGCTCGAAAGCTGTGCATTTCTGATAGATGCGGTTAAGCCAAAGCAGCTGATAGACACGCCGGCCCTTAATGCTGGCCCCCTACGGACGTTTTACAGACGCCTGATTTGGATGCTTGACCTGCTCGCAGCGCTGGAGAAAACCTCTTCTGCATCGGGATCAAGAGGCCCAGCGGGGCATCCTGAAGGGCAGTAATCGCTGCACCCAGGGTCGCACAAATCGATCCAAGTCCAGACTTTCATGCATGACCAACTGTTCACCAACTGCACCCCTAGAGCGCAGTAGGGAACGGGTGTAAAACGGCGTATCTTCGTAGGTTTTCATTAACTCAATAGCGTCCCCCTCTGCATAGGCCACTCTAGGCATGCGCCAGACAGTCCCCGCTGGCAGCGCCTGCGGCTGGAGCCCCGATGATGGCTGCTGCGATACAACGCCTTTACCATCGAAGGTTAGCTGAATACGCTGCTCGGTATCGTCGCGCCGGCGAGCAACATACGTGATGCTACCCTGCCCCGCCTGCAATTCACTGCGCTGCCACTGCCAGTGCTTGAAGCCCTGCTCCAGCGGCTCAGTGCCGGCATTGGAGTCTAGATAGCCGGATCCCGACCACGCCAATTTAGGATTGCTGAGCTCCACGACAACGGGCATGTGAGGTGCCATCGGCCACCAGCGATGTCGCAGATGGGTGTCTAAGGCATAACAATGGGGATTGAGTGCAGGTAGCTGACAGACGATACGTCCCCGAAGCTTGGAAGGCAGCGGTACGCAACGCTCATCGATATCAATTTGCAGTTGATCGCCGTTGACACAAGCGACGGTGTTACCCACCTGAAAATGCTGATCAGTCCTGGACAAATCATGTTGCCCACGCTCGGTCATCGCCCAGCGCTTGCGATCTGGACCGTAAAAAATGACGTTCGCACTGCAGTGATTTTCCGCAAGCGCCAATCCCTTGCGTCGGGCACGAAAGTAATAGGGTGAAAATACGCTACCCACAAACAAGATGATGGTCATTCCACACCTGCCATCATCGCTCAAGGCATCTAAATACCACCACCGATAGCCATTGGCCGGAACCGGAGCGAGGAAACTAAGTGCGGACGTAGCCAAGGATGGCTGAGGGTCATTTGCACTGATAGACATACCAACATCCCCTTGCGGCTTTTATTTATTTTAATTGACATTTTTTGTGTCTTGTTTAGTTTACACTACATGTCAGTTTACGAGGGCTGCATCATGACAATAAAAGCACTGGATTGTGAGTACACGCTCAACACCGTGATTCGCGATGCAACCGGCAGAGACTGCCCCAAGTTACTGGCCGACGCGCTCAACTACGCTGTGTTTCCAGGCGGCGCACGGGTTCGACCGAGACTCTGTCTCGCCGTCGCACTGGCTAATGGCAACACCAATCCCCTGTTGTCTGCGGCCGCAGCCGCCGCTGTGGAGCTGTTGCACTGTGCTTCTTTGGTGCACGATGACCTGCCCTGCTTTGACGACGCCACCAGCCGGAGAGGTAAGCCCTCTGTCCACGCAGCCTTCGGTGAGCGCATTGCGGTGTTGACTGGCGACGCGCTAATTGTTGCCGCCTTTCAGTCCCTGGCAAGCGTACCGATTGCATCAACGCAACCTGAACGCCTGGCTGCAGTCACCCAAATTGTGGCTCGCGGGGTGGGAGCACCCCATGGGATTTGCGCCGGCCAGGCGTGGGAGTGCGAGCCCAATATCGATCTGAAGCGTTACCACCAATCCAAAACCGGCGCCCTGTTTGTGGCTTCAACCTGTGCAGGCGCCGCAGCCGCAGGCGTTGATTCTGCGCCATGGGAATTACTGGGAGCGAGCATCGGAGAGGCCTATCAGGTCGCGGACGACATCCTAGATGCTATTTCCTCACCAGAATTAATTGGCAAGCCCACCGGTGTCGACGCTCGCCTTGGCCGCCCCAGTGCTGTGGCGGAACTGGGCCTTGATGGCGCAGTCAAACGCCTGGAAGCTTGCATCGACGCCGGTTTATCGTCCATTCCAAACTGTAGCGGCCGAGAAGCCTTGCTCGCCATTGTTGAGCACCAGTCCGAGCGGTTCTTCCCCCCGGGTGTTAAGCGAAGCGCAGCCTGAAATCTCCGTGCAGACGCCGACCCAGCCAGTCACAAATACATCGAGCTGTGACAATACCCCTATAAATGCAGCGCCAAACGGCTTGCGTCAAAGATGGCATAGGGTTCGCAACCAGCTCATTGCCAACCCGCGATTTCAATATTTCGCCGCAAGAACGCCGATCTTTTCGTGGATTGCCAATCGGCGGGCGTCACAACTACACCACATCACCGCTGGATTCGTTTACTCCCAAACACTGACCGCGATGGTAGAGCTTGAGCTCACCGAATTTTTAGCCCAAGGGCCCAAAAGCACTGCCGACATTGCCAAGCACTGCAATCTAAGCGAGTCCGCAACGCTGGTTTTACTCAGAGCCCTTAAATCACTTTCGCTGCTGATTCACTATGAGCCCAACTGGTGGAGTCTGGACGAGCTAGGCGCTGCCATGCTGGCGAATCCCGGGATTTCAGCCATGGTCCACCATCACAAAATTCTCTATCAAGATCTGATCGATCCAGTGGCGATGCTGCGAGACCGCAGCAACAGCCAGCTTGCTCAGTTTTGGAATTACCAACCCGACGAAGAGGCACAGAAAACTAGCTACAGCGAATTAATGGCGCGCTCGCAAAGCATGATTGCCGATTATGTCCTAGACCGCGTGGATTTGAGCGCAGTAAAGAACCTAATGGATATCGCGGGGGGCACAGGTGCTTTTGCCAGCTCAGTCGCCCAGCGCTGGCCCAATATCTCAGTTTCTGTACTCGATCTGCCTCAAGTTGTAGCCGAGGCGTCCCATCGGGTGGCAAATGATTGCCCCATCACCTTTCTGGCTGGGGATATGTTCTCAGGCCCACTGCCGCGGGGTAGAGACTGCATTTCATTGGTCCGCGTGCTACACGACCACGACGATGGCCCGGTTCAAAACCTACTTAACCGAGTACACGCAGCCCTGGATCCCGGCGGCTCAATCATTATCGCTGAGCCCATGGCTGAAACCCCCGGCGCCGAGGCTATCGGCGGAAGCTATTTCGGTTTCTACCTCTGGACCATGGGCAGCGGTCGGGCCAGAACGGTAGCCGAACTTAGCGGAATGCTGCGTCAGGCAGGATTTACGGATGCCCGAGAGATTAAAACCGGTGTACCCAGCCTGGTACGCGTCATCACAGCGCAAAAGAAATCAGTAAATTTTGTTTGACACTTTTAAGTGTCAGGTTAATATGACTATAAGAGCGTCCAATAAATGGGCACCCCACTAATAACAAACCGTGAATAGCGGATACAGACGTCACACAAGAGGCAGTGAGATGGTACAGAGCTCGACAGCCGTCGTTTTCGAATCTCCCGGAGCTCTCTCTCTACGAGAGGTGGGTCTGCCTGAGTGTGGTCCCACCGATTGCCTCGTCGAAGTTCACTGGTCTGGCATCAGTACCGGCACCGAACGCCTGCTGTGGGATGGACGCATGCCGCCCTTTCCCGGTCTTGCGTACCCCCTTGTTCCCGGTTACGAGAGTGTCGGCGTGGTGATTGCAGCTGGTGCCGATGCCTGTGTGAAAGAGGGAACTAGCGTGTTCGTGCCCGGTTCACGGGGATTTACTAATGTCGAGGGTCTCTTCGGTGGCGCAGCGCGCAATTTGGTCGTCGATTCCCAGCGGCTGATTCCCATTGACTCTTGGCTGGAGCAAGAGGGAACACTGCTCGCTCTGGTGGCCACAGCCATTCATGCAGTCGACCGCTTTGGCCCTGATACCCTTCCAGAATTAATCATCGGGCATGGTGTGCTGGGGCGCCTAGTGGCGCGTATAGCTGTGCTTAGAGGGGCCACCCACCTGCGGGTGTGGGAACCCCAAGCCGCTCGTCAATCCGGTGGGCTGGGCTATTCGGTTGTGTCACCGGAAGAAGACGAACGCCGCGACTACCAAAGCGTTTGTGACGTAAGTGGGGACTCGGAGATTCTGAACAAGGTCCTCCCCCGCTTGCAGAAGAATGGCCAGGTTGTATTGGCCGGTTTCTACCATGCCCCAGTTTCATTTGATTTCCCCCCTGCCTTCATGACCGAGGCAACCTTAAAGATAGCCGCAGAATGGCAGCCCAAGGATCTAGTCAGTGCCGCTCAACTTCTGGGCAGTGGCCGACTTTCTTTGGCTGATTTAATCACTCATCGCTATGCCGCCCAAGACGCTGAATCAGCGTACAGAACGGCCTTTAGCGACCCCAATTGTCTGAAGTTAATCCTCGACTGGAGATCATTATGAGCTCAGCAGATGCCGTTCTGGCCTACGATCCCGGCCTACAGGAAAGTGGTGACCGAGCCGGAGTCATTGCCAGTTCCAGTAATAGCGCCAAACAGACGCAAATCATCGCAATTTATGGCAAAGGTGGAATTGGCAAGAGCTTCACCCTATCCAACCTGTCTTACATGATGGCGCAGCAGGGCAAAAAGGTTTTGCTCATCGGCTGCGACCCCAAGAGCGATACCACCTCCCTGCTATTTGGCGGCAAAGCGTGCCCCACCATTATTGAAACAGCCTCTGCCAAGAAAGCGGCGGGAGACGAGGTCCGTGTGGAAGACGTCTGCTTCAAGCGGGACGGTGTCTATGCCATGGAACTCGGCGGACCAGAAGTAGGTCGTGGTTGTGGCGGACGAGGCATCATTCACGGCTTCGAGACCCTTGAAAAACTCGGCTTTCACGACTGGGATTTTGATTACGTTCTGCTGGATTTCTTAGGTGATGTGGTGTGCGGCGGCTTTGGTCTCCCAATCGCACGGGACATGTGTCAAAAAGTGATTGTTGTTGCCTCCAATGATTTGCAGTCCCTGTACGTAGCCAACAACGTTTGTTCAGCGGTGGAATACTTCAGACGTCTGGGTGGCAACGTGGGCGTTGCCGGCATGGTTACCAACAAAGACGACGGCACGGGAGAAGCGCAGGCTTTTTGTAAGGCCGTTGGTATCCCGGAACTAGCATCGATACCCGCTAACGAAGACATTCGCCGTAAAAGCGCCAACTATGAAATTATCGGCAGCCCCGAAAGCACCTGGGGGCCCCTGTTTGCACAGCTAGCAGAAAACGTCGCCGCGTCACCGCCACACCAGCCGACACCATTGGATCAAGACGGCCTCCTAGGACTCTTCGACGGAGACACGGTAGGACGAAATGTCGTTCTGCAGCCGGCAACCCTTTCGGATCTTTGCGATATCGAGCGCATCAACAAGCCCTCTCTCGAGGTGGTGTATGACGACGTCTAACCACGACAAGCCGACAACTACAGAATCGGAGAAAATCCCGGTGATGTCCGTTGACGCCGACAATATCGTTACTTGCGGAAGTAGCGCCTTACGGGACAAGGCGGACGTTTTAGACAATAACGCCGCCCTTGCTCAATATCGCGACGACTACCCCATGGGGCCCCACGACCAACCCCAAAGCATGTGCCCAGCATTCGGCTCACTGCGTGTGGGTTTGCGCATGCGTCGCACCGCTACAGTGCTCAGCGGCTCCGCATGCTGTGTCTACGGGCTCTCTTTCACAGCACATTTTTATGGTGCCCGTCGCACCGTAGGCTACGTACCGTTTGACTCCGAAACCTTGGTGACAGGGAAGCTCTTTGAGGATATTCGGGAGTCAGTTCACCAACTTGCGGATCCAGAAAAGAACGATGCGGTTGTAGTTATCAATCTCTGCGTTCCCACCGCATCCGGTGTGCCTCTCGATTTGTTACCAAAATCCATTAATGGCGTCCGCATCATAGGTATTGATGTCCCGGGATTCGGGGTTCCAACCCATGCGGAAGCAAAAGATATTGTAGCCGGTGCCATGCTTCGCTACGCGCGCAGTGAAATCGCTGCGGGACCCGTTGCAAAACCCGCTGGTATTGACAAAAACAGAGGCAAACCCACGCTGGCGCTTGTCGGCGAAATCTTCCCTGTCGATGCCATTGGTATAGGCCGCTTACTAGAACCCATGGGGGCGGCAGCAGGACCAGTAGTGCCAACGCGGGAGTGGCGGGAA
>Ga0182093_1038539_pt1 | contig 13999 bp, 10 predicted proteins | sample 041ome_21_FD_127776 | JGI IMG/M metagenome (GOLD analysis project Ga0182093, IMG submission 127776) | Metatranscriptome of coastal salt marsh microbial communities from the Groves Creek Marsh, Georgia, USA - 041411BS metaT (Metagenome... | ecosystem: Environmental > Aquatic > Marine > Intertidal...
ATCGGTTTTCCTATAAAAAAGCTGTTGTTAAACCCATTGGGAACTGACTACGCTTGCAGCTATGCGAGTTTCCAAATGTAAGTAATCGTAATCGCACTGGTATAAAGTCCGAGTAGATACACATTACGTGGCGTACCAGAAAACTTCGGTGTTTTAACTTGCGATATATTCAAGATGGCAAGTATTAGTGTGGCAATAGCCAGAATTATTTCGAAGGTGCCATGAGGAAACGCAGTTTCGAAGGCAAATACAAAGACCAAGACGATGCTGTTGTTATCTAGTGCCAGGCCCGTGTACTTAGCATCGTGAGACAAGCCGAACGTGCTGAAGTAACTTAACCTTACGGCAGCTGCGGCTATTACAACAAACGCCGCCGGAAGGAAAATTGGATCTAACTCACCATAGCTGAGCAACAGTATCGCCGGCGTAACACCGTAGCTAACAATGTCTATTAGCAGGTCTAGCTGACCGCCAAAAATCCGGTCACTGCCTCTGCGCCCCGCTATCTTTCTCGCAATAAGCCCATCGGCCCAGTCGAAGGCAACAGCCCAGATCATGCCAATCATTGCCGCCGAGTAGATACCAAGAACACAAAAGTAAATGGCCATTAATGTGCACGCCAAACCTATAAGAGAACAGATATTTGGCAGGTCTTTAACGAAGGAAATTATGGTAGGTTGCGGAAGGTTTGGTTCATCAGTACCCGTATGCATAGCGATCCTATAAATACTAACTACTATTCGAATGGACACCATGCTCGTTAAAGAGGCGCGCACGCCACCTTTTCGCTCAAATGAGCAAAACGACGACAATAAGCTGGAGGCCCCAAAGAAGGCTTGAGCAGCGCGGAGTCGGTGCTATGAATCGACGCTAATGCTTGTGAGGTCAATGCGTCGCAATACGGAGGATAGAGGCGAGTGGCCAGTAGGCTCAGAACTGCGCCGGTACTGTACGCTCTATTGAGCTCTACGCATAGCAGTATTACTTCAAATCCGGGTCAGGACGCCATTCCTTGACTGCCGATGGTGTTGGCCTGTTATAAGCTGCGCAGCATGAGTTGCAGCGCCTTCACATTCTTAGCGTCTTGAGCCGATTGAATGGCGTCTTCAAGCACCTCTCTGATGTCCTCAGTGCCTACCAGCTCCATATCCCAAGCGGGGAAGATGCGCTCACGAATCTCTTCTTCAGAGCTGAGTATCGTCATCTCCTGGTGGCGATGATCAGCTTGAATACGCTTGACCAAGCCCAACACCTCGGCCTTGGGCCCCTCAATCCACTGAAAAAATACGCCGCTCCCAAACACCAGAACCCCCGTAATGCCAAGTGCCGGATTGAAATGGCGCGCTGTAGCAACAATGGCATCGACATCTGACTGCACGAGGTTTTCGCTAACCTGACTGCAATAGACAAGATTGAAAAGCTTGGACTCTGCCAACGCACTGAAGGGCTCATCATCTCCTGAGTGGGTATATTCTGTCATCCACTCACCCTACTCCCCTCAGCCCAATAGATACATAAAAAGCGTCATGAGTTTCTCGAAGCGCAGCGGCGCAGCAAGCTGACTACCGGTGCTTTATCTACCAGAGTGCGCCTCGATGTTGTCGCGATGTGAGACGGAAGCTTGACATACCACTGGGTTGTTGTCGGATGTAGACCATCAATCTCTATCCGCGCCTTATGCCGCAATGCAAAGAGCCGCCGCTGCCAACCTTAACCCTGAAAGCCGCCATAGTGAGCAGTGCTGATAACAGTCCCCACAGTGAGTCACCGGGGCGACCGCCGAGCACTTCCAGCATTAATTTCGGCGGGAGTCGATGGGCAGAATCTGCGAAGGATTTTAGCAACGTCGTCGTATCATGCTCAAGATTCTGAAACTTCGATAATGTTGTCATCGCCCTTGCGATCAACAAATTTGCTGTTATGCAGGCGCGGGCGGCACATTGGGGCCGGCGCTGACTTTTGGTTACATCGCCGGTCAGTCGGCAGCTCGCTCGGAAGCTCACTAGTGGCCCGCGTTTTGGTGTTGGGGGCAACCGGTGATCAAGGGCACCCGCTAATTGCCCGATTACTCGAGGCAGGGTTGACGCCTGTTGCGGCCCTCCGAAACCCCAATGCGTTTTTGGGCACGGAGTTTGCCCACGTGGAGGTGGTGGAGGCCGATCTGTTCGATGAGCAATCTCTCATTGCATCGGCAGAGGGTGTCGAGGCCATTGCAGCGCATCTGCCCTTCGTCTTTGATCGGGAGGCGGCCGCGAAGTTGGGGCGGCACATTGCGCCGCACGAATCCCATCACCATTAGCATATTGGGCTGCACCCCATTGGCACCAACAATCAATCTCAACGAATTTTGGTAGATAAAGCCTATTGCGTCAGGTTTTTCTCAAGGAGGGCGAATCCTGCTGGCCCTCTCAACAGGGTTACCGCACCACAAGCACGTTTGAATCAAGTCATGCGCGGGGTGGACAAAGACTGAATTAACCCCAGAGAGTGTGTGCTGGCGGCTGGATACAACCTGCCTCAATCACCAGCGCCGACTCGACATCGGTTTGTTGCCACAAGGGCCCGTCCAGATCGACGAAGTCAGCGCCTTGTGCCACCACCAGCGCAGGGGCCATAGCGAGTGAGGACCCCAGCATGTTGCCCACCATAATCAACTTCTTATTTTGCTGGCACCACTCGCGTATCGCCAATGCGTTGGTCAGGCCGCCGCACTTATCCAACTTGATATTGATCGCATCGTACCGATCCGCCATTGCCTCAAGATCGGCACTGCTTTGGCAGGATTCATCGGCGCAGAGGGGAATCGGGTAACGCAGGCTCTCGAGCGAGTCGTCTTGGCCCGGCGGCAAGGGCTGTTCAAGCAGGGCCACATTGAACCGGGCAAGTGCGTCTCCCGCCGCCATCACCAGCTCTGGTGTCCAACTGCCGTTGGCATCAATGACCAATTGCGCATCGGGGCGTGCCTCGCGAATGGCTTGCAAACAATCGAGTGGCGCCTGCGCATTCAACTTGAGTTTGAGTCGCTTGAGATCGGGCACTTCATGAGCTCGTCGCGCCATGGCGTCGGGATCATCCAGTGACAATGTAAACAGCGTGTTCAGCGGAGTCAGTGTGATGCCCGTGAGCGCGCTGATCCCGCCTGCGGTCTGTTTAGCCTGTAAATCCCACAGCGCGCAGTCGAGGCCGTTGCGGCTGCCGCCGGGCGGTAGCAAGGTGTGCACTGCCTCTCGGTCTAACTGCTCGATCGCTAGGGGGTCTAGCGCTGACAGCTCGGCCTGCAGGCTCGCAACAGTCTCACCAAAGTAGTCCACGCCCATGGTTTCGGCTCGGCCGGAAATGCCGCCCTGCGACACCGTCACATGCAACACCTGGATAGAAGTGACCACCTCGGCGGCTGTGATAAACGGGGCCGTTAAACGCCATTCCTTAGATTCCAGTTTCAGGTCCACCAGAGAAACCTACGAGATAAGATCCAAAACCAGCGCGTCAATCGCATTTTTAAGCGGATCGAAGCAGGGTAAACCCGTCGATTCGGCAACTTCTGCGCAGATCCTGTCAGATTGAGCCTTATTTATCCCGGCTGTATTGAGGCTGATACCAGCGACCCTGGCAACAGGGTTCGTGAGCCTAGCTGCCTCTTCGTAACATCGAATACTGTCGCTAATTGCTGGGATCGGGAACGACTCAAAGCCGTCAATCGCAGTCCGATTGGGATCATGGCACAGCAGCATCAGGTCAGGCTGGCTACCATGCATAAGGCCAAGCGTGACCGCTGCATACGCTGGGTGAAAAAGGGAGCCCTGCCCCTCAATAATATCCCAGTGGTTTTCGCCAGCGTTGGGTGTCAGGTACTCACATGCGCCAGGCAAAAAGTCTGATACGACCGCGTCCACTGGAATGCCTGAGCCGGAGATCATAATGCCCGTCTGACCGGTTGCCCGAAACGTGACGTCTACGCCCTGTTTGGCAAGCGCTTTCCATACCGCCAACGCCGTGTATTTTTTACCCACACAACAGTCGGTTCCGACGGTCAACAATCTTTTTCCGGTTCGCTTTTTACCCGAGGCAATTCGATGCACATTTGGTGGCATTCTAACGTCGACCAGAGCCACTTTTTCTGCGTCGGCAATCGATTTCAATCCGTTTACCGCGGTCAGCTTCTGATGCAACCCACTCACGACAGACAAGCCACTGGCGAGTGACAATCGAATCGATTCCATCCACTCCGGCGCAATCTCACCACCAAGCGGCGCTACTCCAATCAGGAGACTTTTCGCACCCGCCTCAAAAGCCTCAGCCGGGCTTAGATCAGGCAGTCCAAGGTCTATCTCACAGCCGGGGAGCCGAAACTGCCCTATGCAATGCTCAGGGCGCCACTCTAAAACGCCCATCGCTGTTTTAGCGTCCAAAGGATTCTTGATATCCCCCAGAAATAAAAGGTGCGGTGGATGAACATCTAGAACCATTTTTGGTCGCCTTGTTTGAAAGGACCCGAATGGCCCAAAATTAAAGGAGCGTGCAGCCAAGCCGCGGCCTGCCAGCGAATTGATACTCATGCGGACTGCTCCGCGAGCCTTAGAGAGATCCAATCTTCAACCAATTCTTCAAGAATATTTAACGGCAGCGCACCGTTTCTCAAAACCACATCGTGGAATGCTCTAATGTCAAACTGCCTGCCCAATCTGGTCTTGGCTAATTGCCGCAACTCAAGGATTTTGAGCATGCCCAATGTGTACGCGGTGGCCTGGGACGGTAATACCAGATAGCGCTCAATAGCCTCAGTGGCCTTTTCTCTGTCCGTTGGTGAATTGTCCATTAGATAGGTAATGGCTTCCTCACGACTCCAACGCCTTTCGTGAATCGCGGTATCCAGTACCAGACGACAGGCACGCCACAGCTCAAGCGACAGGCGGCCAAAATCGGTATAGAGGTCGGCGTACAACCCTAACTCTTTGGGCAGAAACTCTGCATAAAGTCCCCATCCTTCGGCATAGGCCACGTAGCTGCCCGCGCGGCGAAACCGGGGGATATTGCTCAACTCCTGTGCGATCGAAACCTGCATGTGATGCCCGGGAATCCCCTCGTGGTAGGCGTACGTAGGCAACGAATATTTGGGCATTGCTGACATATCGTAGGTGTTGACATAGAACACACCCGGACGAGATAGATCGGGAGCACCCGGTTGATAAAAGGCACTACCGACACTGGCTTTCTCTCGAAAAGCCTCGACGGCCTTTACGACGAGCTCCGCCTCAGGAACGGTGCTGAAGATCTCGGGCAATCGGACTCGCATTTCGCTGAGTAAGCGGTCAGCCTCGTCAATGTAGGCTTTTTTCCCCTCAGCCGTTTGCGGATAGAAGAACGTGGGCTCGGATTGCATGTAGGCAAAGAAATCCGATAGATCACCGTCGTACCCAGCTTGCTCTAGGATGGCTCTCATCTCCCCATGGATGCGCTCCACCTCTCGGAGACCCAGGAGATGAATCGCTTCTGCGTCCATATTAGTCGTTGTAGTCTGACGAAGCGCATGACGATAAAACGCCTGACCTTGCGGTAACTTCCATACCCCTCCCTCCACCTCGGCCCGACCTTTGAGAGCTGTCAATACGTCGATCAACTTACTGTAGGCCGGTCCCAATGAGTCGAGCAGCGCCTGCTGTGCTGTCACCTGCAGGCTTAGCTTCCTCTCTGAAGTAATATCGAGCGCCTCCACCTTGCGTTTAAAGTCCGCAAACAGCGGGCTATCAGCCAGGACACTCCCTTCAAAAGGCTGCCCAGTAATAATTGTCCGTACGTTTTCGATAGCGCGCTCATAAACAAATCTGGGTGCAACAATACCCATCCCCGCCCGCGTCTTCAGGCCATCTATCACTTGGTCGAATAGTTGCTCTACGCCGGTTAACCGCTTGATGTAGTCGTTTGCATCTTTAACCGTCTCAATCCGATGGAGGCCAATCAACACTGAGGCGACACCTGTGTGAATACCCGTCATATGGTTGATTGGATAACGATGAAACCGCCACTGGAACTCATCAATGGCGCCTTGCAATTCCTGCCGATACAAACGCAAATTCAGTTGATTGGCGTCACTCAACCGCTCCGGTGTGAGCGCTTCCAGCTTGCGAAGATGTGCCCTGTCCAACCGGTGGCTCTCAAGCAGGTAGGCGTCGCTATAGTCATCCCACTTGTCCTGTTGGTCACGAATCCCCTCAAACGCCTGATCAATCGGGCTGCGGGCCAGACGCGCTTGGTAAATATTTTCAAAGAGCGCTTCAGCCTCGGCGTCTTGTTGCGGCTGGTGTCTCAGGACCCTCCCGGGTAATGCGGCGGTTAAGTCCCCGTCCTGCAAAACCCATTCCCCGTTAATGAGCAGGTGTTTCACCCCAGTACTCTGCTGATGGGGGTCTAAAAAGGTCGCATGGTCGGTGATTTCTTCATTGTCGAAAATCACCAAATCGGCGAAGTTACCGACCCCAATCACGCCCCGCTCTCGCAACCCTAATCGAGCCGCCGGTTGCCCTGTCATTTTATGGACAGCTTGCTCGAGGCTCAGTAAACCTCGGGCACGAACATAGCTTGAAAACACTCTCGGAAAAGACCCATAGGTCCTCGGGTGATAGAGCTTTTCTGGAGTCACCGCCAAGTCGCCATCCGAGCTAACCATGGTGTGGGGAGAAGCTAAAAAAGCTTCAATATCGACATCGTCCATACTGTGATAAATCGCCACGAAACGACCGCGAAACTGGAGGTCGATCAGAGCTTCAACCGCAGCATCCAGTGTTTCGGGCAAGCTGTGATCGCGAAGGTAGTCTCCCAGTGTGCGGCCGACGTAACCCTGAAGGTACGGTAGCTGTGCGAACTGGATACTGTCGAAATCTTTGCCTGCTTGCTGGGGGAAGATCGTTTTCATCTCTGCGGCAATCTTCTCTCGCTGCACAGAGTCGACAATGCGAGCACGGAATCCCTCTTGCCCCCCAGCCAGACTCCAGGCCGGGAAAAGCAGATCCGAATAGGTCATAAAGGCCGCGTAGGGATAGATATCCGTGGTCATATCCACACCGGACCCACGAATACTGGTGATCAAGTCGAGAGCATCGACGCTCTTGCCATGATTACTGATCCCAGTGGTTTTAATGTGGTTAATGTGAACAGGTAGGGAAGCCATCTCGCCAATCTCGGCGGCGTCGCGAATGGAATCCAATAATTTAGATCCCTCGTCACGCATATGCGTGACATAAATGCCGCCCCATTCCGCTGCCACTCTGGCCAGCGCCGCCACTTCGTCCACAGATGCGTAAGTGGCCGGCACATACTCCATCCCCGATGCCAGACCAAACGCTCCCTGCTCCATGGCCTGTCTGACGAGCAATTCCATTTGCTGCAGCTCGTCGCCAGTGGGCTCCCGGTTGTCCAAACCCATCACCGCCTTTCGCGTCCAGTTGAAGCCCGCAAAATAAGCGATATTTGGCGCCATCCTCAGGCTGGCGGTGTATTCCTCGAGAGGCCAGGGCAAGTCATGGCTATGGAGGCTATTAGCAATGGTGGTCACGCCTTGGCGTAGGAAGTTGTCAGCCTGCGGGTAGTCGTGAATATTGGAAACATGGGCGTGCATGTCAATAAAGCCCGGGGCGACTATCAAGCCCGCTGCGTCTATGAGCACATCACCCTGCTGCGGGGCTAGTCCATCACCTACTTGTGTGATGCGCTCGCCTTCGATCCTAATACTGCCTCGATAAGCATCAATCCCTGTGCCATCAACAATGGTCGCATTTTGAATCAGCAAACCCGCATGTGCCGATTCAGCGCCTGAGAAAACCGTCATCACTGCACAACCCAGAGCGACAACAGTAAAACGGGCGATCACTAACCATCGAGAAGTCTCTACACCCGGTATTTTGTAGGCTTGGCCAGTCATTACCGTTAGTGCCTTTTGAGCTCTTCATCGATAAACCAATCGATATGCTGCTCGAGCACCGGCAGTGTTAACGTCCCGCTTGAGAGGACAGCAGAGTGAAACGCTCGCTGATCAAATTTCTCGCCCAGCGCGGCTTGCGCCATCCGCCTGAGCGCCAATATTTTGTCGTATCCGAGTTTGTAGCTGAGTGCCTGAGCGGGAATGTCGGCGGAGTAGCGGAGGACTTCCGCTGCAACCTCGTCTTCATCGGCGATGGTGTTGTCCAGCATATAGCGGGAGGCCTTTTCCAGGCTCCAACCCATGTGGTTCAGTCCGGTGTCGAGTACCAGCCGAACTGAGATGTAAGCATTGGAAAGTAGCCAGCCGTAGTGATCATAGGGATCATCCAGCATCCCCATTTCCTTGGCCAAGAAAGCCGCGTAGTTGGCCCATCCCTCGGCAAAGGCGTTCATGCTGATCCCGCGCCGGTATGCCGAGAGTTGCTGGTTTTCCTTCACCAAGGACAGATGAAAATGGTGCCCGGGAATCAGTTCGTGATAGATCAGAAACCCTGCAGATATCAGTGAACGGGTCTCCAAATTCGAACCGTTGAAATAGTAATACCCTGTTTCTCCCGCAGCGCCGCCACGATAATAACCGTGTGTCATACCCTTCTCGACCCCTGCGCTGGCGCGCTTAACGCCGTAGGGAGTTTTCGGTTGCTGCGAAAAATACTCCGGCAACCGCGGTTCAATGCGCTCAACATACGCAAGGTAACGCTGCTCAACCTCCTCCGGACTGCCAGCGAACAAGTGCTTTTCGGTTCGGAGCTCGCGGTGAAACTCAGCCGCGGTACCGGCGAACCCTAGGTGTTGGCGAACGGTCTTCATCTCCTGCTGAATTCCGGCCACTGCCCGCAAACCAATCTCATGGATCTGGTCTGGCGTCAGATTCAATGAGGTCTCGCGTCGTATCAGGTATCTGTAATACGCCTCACCACCAGGGTATTGATAAAGGCCCGCAGCCTCCGGCGCCTCGGCAAGATATTCGTCGCTCAGCAACCCCAACAAACGATCGACGGCAGGGTAAAGCGCTTCCTGCAAGACACGGGAAGTGTCTCGACGAAGCCTCTGTGCTTGATCGGGGAGCACGTCCTTCAACCTGGAAGGCGCAAAGCGAGTCAGGTCGGGAAGAGTGGCACGCAAACTCGAATAAGTCGCACGAATGCGAGGAATTGAGGCCTTGGGCAGCAATATACCCCGCTGTCGCTGTGCTTCGAGCTTATTCGACATTTCGTTGAGAAAACGACCAACATCGGTGAACAGTGACAGGTAATGCTCCACACCACCGGAGACCGTTAAATCAATGGCTTCAAGGGCCCGTATCAGCTCAACACTGACCACATACCCGCCGTTATAAGGGGTGATGTCAAAAAAGAGCCAGTGGTGCTGGGGCGCCTCGCTTAGCAGTTCGAGATCTCGCTCTAGCAGCGCGGCAGTCAGCGCATCGTCATGGGATAGTAGCTGGCGATCTAGGTCGCGCAGTTCCTCAAGCAGTAATCCAGCTCGCTCCCCCGCTAATTTGACACCGGCGTAGCTGCGGTCTGGCAAGACCCGCTCAACCGCGCCTGCGGCATTCGTCAAGAAATCGTCATTGGCGCCTGAGAGCGTCAAGTATTGCTCACTGAGATACAGCAGACGCTGGGAAGGAACGAGCTCTGGGGGCAACCCAGAGCGGTATTCTGAACCCGCGTCCTGATGATCTCCGCAAGCTGACAGTAGCGTAGCAGTGATCACGACACTCCACGCCCATCTACAGCAAAACGACTGTCGCCAGCCGGCGGTCCCTAGCATTAGTCGTCACTTGTCCGGTTAGCTACTCGCTCAGAAACTATAGCCTACTCTGACCGACAGCATTCTTGGGCGAGAATAAGTATCCAGTGCGAATGCGCCCCCGGGGAATACTGCATCTTTTTCATCCAGCAGGTTGTCGGCACTCAGCACAACTTGCCACTTGTCGGTCATTGCACCAATGCGGAAGTTTAAATAGGTCAGCGCATCGGTGGTCAGAACCGGCTGCGGCGGGAAGGTCCTCAGGAAAACAGAAAAACCGTCAGCGTGAGACAGGTCGAGTCTGGCCATCCCACCCACATTACCGCTCCAGTTAAAGTCATAAGCGAGCGACGCAGACGCCGTATAGTCCGGGGTGTATTGGGACTTGTCGCCCTCGACCACATTGGATGGGGCCGCAAGGTCTACCTTGTCATACTCTCGGCCCACATAGCCCGCCGTCAGATTAAGCTTTAGACTGTCAGTGATTTTGACGCCGACCGCCAAATCAACGCCTGGACCTGACGCGGAGTCAACATTGGTGGTTCTGGCGCGACCAGCTTCCACGATGGCGACCTGCACATCGTCGTAATCCATGTAGTAAACCGCGCCATCAACGAAGACACGTCCGTCCAAAAACTCTCCGCGGCCGCCCACCTCAAAAAGAAGGGCTTCCTCCGGATCGAAGGCTGGGATGGAAGAGCCAAAACCATTGACGCCACCACTTCTGAATCCCTTCGCAACCGTAGCGTAGAGGGAGGCACTATCCGATAGCCTCCAGAGAAGATTAAATCGCGGCGTTAGCGCGTCGAATGACTGATCCGGAGGGCTGATATCCATCGGTGTTGGTCCGCCCAACAGGAACCTTTCCGGTTCCTGATCCTCATCAAAATACCGTAGGCCAACCGACGCCGTGAGGCGCTCTGAAAAATCATAGCTGAGCTCCCCAAACACCGCGAAGGAGTCTGAGTCTACGGGCGCTGTTCCTTGGGTAACCTGGGGTGGGAACGGAAACACAGCCGGGTAGCTCAAGGTTTGCGTCTCCGACGTATCAGTGCTTCGGTAGAAGGCACCGATCGTGTAATTCCAGGATCGATCCCAATTGGAATTCATACGAATTTCTTGAGTGAATACCTCAGCTTTACGATCCGCAATATCAAAAGAGCCATACAACCCTGGCGGGAAAAACGCATTCACGGTTTCGGTCAGAAAATTAACGTCTCGATCAAGAAAACTGGTGGAGCTGATGATGTTGGCATTTTCTGTTTCAAAATTGAGCACCAGGTTGACGAGATCCCACTCGTCGGTCACGGGTGTCGCGAATGGAGTACTCGAGGCACGTTCATCGGTCGCCCCCCTGTTATCTACATTCAACAGGTCAAAGCCACTCTCGCTCAGTTCATGGTTGTTGTTGTCCTGCTCAAAGTCGTAGCGCATCCACATAAGCGAGGCGTTAAATCGATCGTTCGGCTGGTACAAGAGTTTTGCGCGCACAAAAGTTCTGTCCGCTTCGTTAATATCGGATTCACCTGTTGCGGTGTTGTCGATCCACCCCGCAATATCCTCAGTAGACGCCACGACGCGCAAGGCCAGCTTATCCTCGACAATGGGCAGATTGACGACGCCGTTAAGCTCGTAGCCGTTCCCACCGCCGTCGATATTGTTAAAACCAATACCCAACTCGCCACTGGTCTCCGAGAGATCTGGGGAGTTGGTGATGAATCTTACTGTTCCGCCTATAGACCCTGCGCCGTATAGCGTTCCCTGTGGGCCCCGAAGCACCTCAACGCGTTCAATGTCCAGCAGCGGAATGTCCAGCGCCCGCTGCGTTGCGTCACTGTTTACACTGACTTCGTCGAGATATCGCCCCACCGTCGGAGAGCCAAGACCTACATCCGACGAAGCACCGCGTATCTGTACACGATCCTGCCCCGGCTGGTTATTGGTGATGGACAAGCCGGGGATGGAATATTGCAAATCCTTTATGTCCAAGGCACCCCGCGCTTTGATCTCATCCTCACTAATCACTGATACCGCAAAGGGAATTTCTAAAATATTTTGCTCACGCTTTTGGGCCGTCACAAGGATCTCTTCCAAGGCGGCGGAGTCCTGAGCGGATGCCAGACCAGTTACCATCAGTGACAACGCACTGAGCGCCATGACCGGCAGTTTTCGATTGAATGCTTGCACTTCCATGGGTTACCCCTTGTATAAGTTATGTAAAATTGCGTCGGACCGCAGCGCGTGATTGGATAATATATTATACGTTTTGCTACCAAAGCAAACACAAGAACATACCGCGGGAGGAGCACCACCATGGATGTGAACCAGAATGTTGGCGAAAGGCTGAAAGCTCTGCGCAGCCGCTATGGCCTGTCACAAAGAAAACTCGCCGACAAGGCCGGCCTGACTCATGGCACCGTCTCGCACATAGAGCGGAACAAGATCAGCCCGTCAATCGGCACGCTGCGGCAGATATTGGACGCCATCCCCATGACCCTGTCTGATTTTTTTGCCGATCAGGGCGAGAGGGACACCGACTTTTTCTATACTAGGGATGATCTGCTAGAGGTGGGCTCGGGGGGCGTTTCTCTGCTCCAAATTGGGAAAAATCTGAACGGCCTACCCCTGCAAATCCTTCTCGAACGCTACCCTCCTGGGGCAGAAACGGCTAGCACCCCGTATCGTTGCCGCTCGGGTGAAGAAGGGGGATTCGTCATCGAGGGCGAGATAGAACTCACGATTGACGGACGCACGCAGGTGTTGAAGGCCAACGAGGGCTACCTGTTCCCGTCCCATTTGGCACACAAGATGCGGAACACGGGTCAGGTGGACTGCGTCATCGTCAGCGCGTGCACGCCTCCGGCGTAATCCGCCAGCAGGAAACACCTGAGCGAATTGCTTGCCAGACAGCTAAAGGATAATATCCTATCCATTCTCGCCTCCCGGGTGTTCGCCGTGCTGTTCAGATATTTGTGCCTCCTCATAATCGCGTTGCCCTCCTTCGCCCCAAATGCCGAACCGCTAACGGCAACCTCAGCACCTCTGGATTTACAGACTGCGGGAGATCAACAAAAACTGAGCTACCTACTTGGTCTGGAGATGTATGAGGAACGGACGCGACAAGGGTTTGTGCTAGACCCCAATATGGTGGCTCAGGCGATTCGTGATGAGCAGGCTGGTGTGAGACCCAATCTGTCACGCGACGAATACCTGCGCGTGTTAACGCTAAAACGCGAGAAAATTGCCGAGTTCGAGGCCGAATGGGAGGCACTGTCGGAGAAAAACCGACTGGCAGGTGACGCCTTTATGAAATCAACGGCCCTTGAACCTGACGTTGTGGCGACAACGAGTGGGCTGCTTTACAAGATTCTGCGCCCCGGCACCGGGGAGCGCCCTAGCCGTGACGACATCGCCCGCATTCATTACCGAGGAACGATGCTGAATGGTGAGGAATTTGACAGCTCTCTCAAGCGGGGACAGCCCGCCGAATTCCCCGTCGGCAAAGTCAAGCCAGCGCTGAGAGAAATCTTGCTGCTGATGCGCGAAGGCGCGAAGTGGGTGTTCTACTCCCCACCAAGTCTCGCCTATGGAGAAGAGGGTGCCGGGCCTATCGGACCAAATGAAACGCTTATCACTGAAGTCGAGCTACTTGAGATTCTGCAGTGAAATTTAAGACGCCTTTGATTGGCCTCATACTGCCGCTCACTCTCATGTGCTCAACGGCGGTCGCGGCATCAGCGCAGTTAGCGGCGATTTCTTCGGCCATAGAGGATGTTTATCGAGACCTTGATCGCCGTGACGGGCCTGGTTGTGCGGTCGGATATGCCCGCCACGGAGAACTCATCTACACACGCGAGTTTGGAATGGCCAACCTCGAGCACAATATTCCCATCAACCCCACCACTGTGTTTCGTATCGGCTCAACGAGTAAACAATTTGTGGCCGCCAGCGTCGCCTTGCTATCGCTGCAGGGCAAGCTTGAACTGGATGCGGACATCCACACAGTGCTGCCGGATTTGCCCGACTACGGCATGCCAGTAACGATTCGCCAAATGGTCAACCACAGCAGTGGCATCCAGGACTATATGCAGGTTGTGGAGGCGGTATACGGGGATCAAGACGGCAATTTTTACCCCAGCGACAAGAACCGTGAATTTCTGTATCGCATGCATCAACTCGACTTCGTGCCTGGTAGCCAGTACGCCTACAGCAATTCTGCCTACGTGCTATTGGCACAAGCCGTCGAAGCGGTCAGTGGCCAAACCATGCGTGA
>Ga0182093_1480469_pt1 | contig 13880 bp, 10 predicted proteins | sample 041ome_21_FD_127776 | JGI IMG/M metagenome (GOLD analysis project Ga0182093, IMG submission 127776) | Metatranscriptome of coastal salt marsh microbial communities from the Groves Creek Marsh, Georgia, USA - 041411BS metaT (Metagenome... | ecosystem: Environmental > Aquatic > Marine > Intertidal...
CAAAATCCTTCTCCTCGTCTTTTTCTTCGCGCAAAATGCGTTCTTCTTTTCCAAAACAAAAGACGACGACGACGACGACGACGTCAATTTTAGCGAAAGAAGAAGATAGTATTATTATTAACGCAGCAACAACGAGAAGATCATCATCGGATAAATTAGAAAAAGAAAAAGGAGAACGTACATTGAACGCATCATCGTTGACCGCTTTAGGTGCCATAACGGCGTTGTGTACCGTAGGAGGGTGCGCGATGCTTCTCAACCCATCTGAAGCGTTCGCGATGCCCACGACGCAACTCGTCTTGGAGTTGGCGGAATCGAACGCGGATGCTTTAGATCCGGAAACAGCAAAGACAATCGCGGGCATTCTCGGTCCGTTATTCGCGGTGTCAGAAATTCTATTCATCGTGAGAATCGTGATGACCTGGTACCCGTCCGTGCCGATTACGAAGCTGCCGTGGGTGGTCGCTTACGTGCCGACGGAGCCTTTGTTGAAACCGACGAGGTCGGCGATACCGCCGGTCGGAGGCGTGGACGTTTCGCCAATCATTTGGGTCGGAATGATTTCGTTTTTGAACGAAATCTTGTTAGGGAAACAAGGTTTGTTGGTGTTGTTGTCGAACAAAACCATGGCTTGAGAAAGAACTGTCATCATGTGTGTAAGATACTCTCTATTTTATAACTCTATCTTTTGCTATTCCTACTCCACGCGAGGCGGTTCTTCTTCTTCTTCTTCTTTATCAACAACAACCGCTGTCGCCTTTTCAGCGACGATTCTAGCCTCTAAACTTATTCTATCTAATCGAAAATTTCTCGAACCTTTCCTCGCTAAGCGTTCTCCAACCTCTTTCGGTTGTAATCGAACGCGTATCGTTTGCAGTATTCCTCTCTTCTCGGCTTCTTTGAAGACCCACAGCCTCCGGTTGTTCATGCTGACGAATATCTTTTCTGTTTTCATCTTGTTCTTCTTCTTCTTCTTGCGAGCACTACTTTTTCGTCGGTCTTCTTCCTCGTCGTCGCTTTCTTCGTCGTCTTCCTCCCTTTCACCACCAGCCGTAGGTTTATCAATCTCCACGACCGCAACCGCAGGAATATCTCTCGAACTAATATCTCTCTTTTCCAACTGTAACAAAGTCTCCATCAACGTTTTCGAGCATCCACTGAACGTGTCGGAGATTTTAGAAAACGTGAAATAGATTTCCGACGGTTTCAGTTCAACGAATACCACGCTGTTGTTGTTGTTGTTGTTGTTGTTGTTGTTGTTGTTGGGCGCTTTCTTACCTCCCATTTATCGAGAGCGTGTGAAGAGAGGGGAGTGAAGATTTCTTTTTGGTTGAGAGAAAGAAATTTCTGCAGAAAACGAAAAAAGCTTAGGAAGAAAAAAGAAAAAAAGATTTTGGTGAGGGGGAACTTCTTCACTCACACACCACTTCGTTTTTCATCATCATCGTCTCACCACAAACAGAAGACGACGACGACGAGAGGGAACACACAAGAAGCACGAAGTAGAAGATGACGATGCCACCATTTTCTACCAGGAACGAGAACACCACTCCCTCTTCATCCGCTGTAGAATTCCAAAGAACGCAAAAGCAAGTCCTGTCCATGGCACCGCACGAAATCTGGTCGTTAGGCGGTCGCGCAAAAGTCACAACGTTGAACGCATCGGGAGCGTTCGAGTCCGCTGAGCTGCTCTGTTCGTTTATACACCACGCGGAACAATCAGTCGTATCGCCTGTGAGGGCATCATCGACCGTGGAAGAGAACGATATGGTGTTGACTTGGAGGTTAAAAGCGATCGATTGCGTGAACTTTGCGACGTCGTTCATGGGAAAGGAGGAATATCTCAGAGCTTTGAAATGGTTCGAACAGGCGATGGACTTCGAGAGAAACTTTCAACAACTTTCCTTGGCGAACATCGAAGCGGAAGAACATAATAACGAAGCAGAAAACAGTTCAGAAGCGCATCGCTACGCCATGGATAATTTTGACGCGGACGAGGTGAAGTTACACGTGATGGAGTGTCTCTTCAAAACGCAGCAATATCTGCGGGCCATCGAGTGTTTCGAGGCGACCAACGGGTACGAAAAAGAACAACAGCGAGAAGGAGACGAGACGATGACAGGGACGCAAACGGCAAAGAAATACAAAACAGGGGAACAGCACGATTCAACAATGACGGCGATAGTGCCTCTAAAATACCACTTGTTGAAAGCGAAAGCGCACCAAGCTTTGGGACACACGCAAAAAGCGATGCGAGCGTACGAGTTTGTCTTCAAAAACGACGCCTCGTATTTAGAGTGCGTGCCGCAATTAATATCGTTATCGCCAGTTGGGGGTCAACGCGCGCGAGAGATTTTCACCCGCCACTGCGAGAAGAATAGCTTAGGGGGTCTCGTTGAAGACATGCTCGTGGGAGGATCGGCGAATTACCGAAAAACGATACACTGTTGGATCGACGCCATGGAAGGATTGGAAAGAAATAGCGTCAGACAGGCGTCCCCACACGTGACCAAGTTGATGAAAGACCGACCGAAACAACCAGAGGTTTTAATTATGAAAGCTCGATGGGATGGTTTGAGAGGGAAGCCGGATAAGGCGATGGAGGCGTACGAGATGGTCGTGAAAATGGACAACAAACGCGTAACGAACATGGAAAAGTACGCCGCCGCGCTCCGAGATGCGAGAGAGGGTGAAAAATTGAGAATCTTGGCCCAGCGTTTGTTTGAAATCAACGAGAATTCGTGCGAGTCTTGGATAGCTTCGGCGATGGCGTCAGATTTATCGAAGGAAAAAGAGAAGGCGTTATCGTTTGCACAAAAAGCGAGAGATTTAAATCCGAGAAACCAAGTCGCTTTGGTAACGTTGGGAGAATGCGCGATGAAAGTGAAGAAAACAGACGTCGCCATAGCGTGCTTTCGAGGCGCGAACGAAGTGAAACCGAGTTTGAAGTCCTACCACGGACTCGTCAAAGCGTACTCGGCGGCAGGGAGACGGAAAGAAGCCATCGAAAGCGCGCAAGCGGCGACGGAGTTGAACACGCACTCGGCGTTTGCCGCCTCGTTATTAGGAGACGCACACAAACGCGTTTCTGGAGACATTGGTTTGAAAAGAACGAAAGATGCGTTTGCGAAAGCGTTACAAATGGATCCAAGCTTATTGAGAGCGGCGTTTGGCTTGGCGGACGCGTGCATGCGAGACAACAACGACGTCGAGCGCGCCAAGTTTGTTATTAAAAACATTCTCGAGAAACATCCGCCGAAAGATGCGCAGAGTAAGGTGATGTTGCACGTGAAGTACGCTACGATTCTCGTGGAGATGAACGAAAGGGCCGAAGCTGTGCAACACTTCCAAAGTGCGTTAGGAATCGAGCCGAATAACGCTCGAGCGAAATCCGGATTGGAGTCGTGCGAAAAAGCGCTCAGGGCGGCGCAAGCAAACGCGAGAGGAGGTGGCGGCGATGGAAACGTGGTGGATGACGCGGAAATGGAAGAAGAGGACGGAGAGGATGAAGATTAGAGCCTTGATAGGAATGTATAAGGTAGGAGTGAAAATAATAAGAATAGAATTAGCAAGCGGCAAACCGGTAATGCGTCGGCAAAGAAACATTTTTTTATAGCAGTATGATGATGCGAAAAACAAACTAAAAATATTCTTTTTACAAACGTGTGTAAAACTTTCTTCTATGTGTGGTTGTGTGCAATTTAGATATCCAACTCCTCGTCCGCTTGATCTTCGAACTGGTAGGTCAAGTAATCGTCCGGAACCTTATACATTCTCAATTGCGGTTTGTTTGGATCTTTGACTAAAATGTACGTCCCGTCGACTTGCTTTTCGACGACGTCCAAAATGAAGCCCAAAGCGCCCCAGATGTTGTCGTAGTTCAAGTTAATTTGCGCCGCAAAGTCTTTCGGTTTGAACGTTTGCGTGTTCAGGATAGAGTGCGCGTTCGGATCTTTCGGGTGCACACGAGACACGAAACCAAGTTTGAGCAAATCTGCCCCAGCCAAAATAGCGCAGCACGTCCACTTCGCCAATTTGTTTGAGTTGTTTTTCAACTCTGTAGCGATGACAGCACCTCTTTGCGTCTCGATTTTAGCTCTCCAATCGACGGTTTGCGAGACCTTGGAATCATATTCGAGCAATGCACGCGCACACAGTAGAGCATTTTGACCTCGCGACTCTGTTACGCCGTTAACTTCGGTTCGCACTATCGCGTCTCTCTTGTCGTTCAACTGCCACTTTCTGTATCTGTACGCGACGCCGCTCGGAGCATCTTCCACTGGCACCTTTCTTTCCCCACCTAAAACAACTTCCGGTTCTTCCGACGCGACTTGCGCGGAATACGCGGCGGACATTAACGTAGCTTCCTCTGCTAACTTCTGCGCGCCGTTGATGTTATCTTTATCGTCTGAAATTGCCTCTTGCGCGGTTTCAGAAACCGTGTGCGAATCCACCACTCCTCTTGGACGTTTATCAAACGTAATCGTATTTCCTTTTTTCGTGATAACAACGTCCCAACCAAAGACAGAACGCGTCGCGCACATAATGGCAGCTAAAGTCGTATCCGTCGTCATGAGCGTGACTTTGTTTGGATTCGCGCTCGCGTTTGCCTTGCCCAATTCGACCATGACCGGATCTTTCGACGCAGTCGCGCCGTTCAAACTCGAAACTTGCGTCAAACGCTTCACGGTTCGTTCAGTTTTTGGCGTGATGCGGTCAATTGTTTTATCGAACGATTTCAAAGCGCCAAACTCTTTCAAAGTCTCCGGAGCGTCCGTCGGCGTGGCAATCTTCTCCGTAACTTTCGCAAACGCCGACAATTGAATTTGCTCGACCACGTTCCACGTCGGTTTGATTTCCACGGACGCATCGTACGAAACTTGATTGCGATCGTTCCTGTTGAATCCCCACGAGCTCCACTGTTGCTGCTTCTTGCTTTGTTTTCGCATTTGTCTGGCGCGTTCTCTTTCCGCGCCGATGCCTTGGTCGCCCAAAGCTCCGGATTGGTCTTGCGCCCCTCTCCCTCTGCCGAATCCTCTTCCACCGCCCGGTTGAAAGCGTCTCTGTTGACCACCAAACTTCTTCTGTTGGAACCCTCCTTTCGAGGTATCCACCAACGAAAAGCTCCCTTCTTCTTCCTTGTTCTCGAAGAAGTTGAACGAAGACGTCGGCTCTTGCTCACCGCCTTGCTGCTGCGATCCACCGCCACCGCCGCCGCCTCCGCCGCCGCCTTGTTGTTGTTTCGATTGCACGACCCCACCGCCGCCAAAGTCTCTCTGGTGTTGCATTTCTCGTTCTCTCTGGTATCGTTGTTCGTTTCTGTTGTATTTCCCTCCCGAGGTGGTCCAGTCGGCTGCTCGCCCAAATTTGTCCGTCTTCAAAAACGGAGAGTAAATGATCGCCTCGATGCCAGTTTCCCCGTCTTCTTTGCCGTAGCCTTTACTGCTCGGACCCCATCCGTCCTCGTCGTCTCTGCACTGCGGCGCCACGAATGCCATATTTTTATCTACTATTTCGTCTTCTTCTTCTTCTTCTTTTAATTTCGATCCGACTTGTAATGGACTTCTTCTTTCTGAGGAAAAAGAGGGTTTGTTGCTCGGGTTTGCTTCTTTTTTCTTTCTTCCTTTTTCAGCTTTTCTTCTCACTTTTTTTCTCTTCAAAGCAGAATTGTTGTTTGAGAGAAATGATGAAACAACAACAGCGCGGTTATAGGCGTTCTCAGCCTCAGCCTCAACAGCACGAGCATCAGCCTCAACAGCCTCAACAGCAGAAAGATAAACGATCAAAGCTGGTGGTCAGAAACCTCCCGTCGACGATGACGAAAGCGCAGTTTTTAGATTGCGTGGAGAAAGTGTTGGAGTTTGAGTTTGGACGGGACTTTTCGTATTTTGACTTTATGCACGGAAAGACGACAGAGAAGGCGCACGTGGAAGAGTTGATGTCGTCGTCTTCTGCATCATCGACGAGGGATAAAGAGAACGACGACGACAAAGGAAAAGGAAAAGAAGAAGAAGAAGAAGAAGAGAAAAAAGAGGAAGAAAACGCATCGTCGAGAAGGAAGAAAACAAACTCGAACAGCTCGAACAATAAGCCAAAGAAAGTAAACACGAACGCGACGGCGTTAATCGATTTGTGCACGTCGACAAAAGAACCGGAAATGAGCGCTTTGATCGGGAAATTCGTGAAAGCGTTCGACGGGGCGCCGTTTCAAGTGAAAGGCGAAACGTCGCGAGCGAAAGTGGAGTTTGCGTTGAACCAACGCGTTCCGTTCGCAGCGCAACAAAAGAAGAAGGAAGATGGTGGTGGTCAAGGCACGGCGAGTGTCTCGATGCAAACTAACGCACCATCGTCCTCTTCGGCGATTTTCAAAGATGCAGATTTTCTGAGTTTCAAGAAGACTTTCGATGCTAACGGTGGTAGGCGCGTCGCGAGTCGTTCGGCGCTCCGAACAGGTCCGGCGCAACCTCGAGACGAACACGGAAAAGATAACGTGAAAATATCCGCGTTGGTCAACTTTGTGGCGAAGAAACGCCACTCGGAGCAAGCGATATTGGACAAGGAAAGAAAAGAAGAAGAGCGAAAGCGACTGGCGAATATTGCAAAGAAAAAGAAGAAGAAAAATGCGGCAGGAGGAGGAGGAGGAGGAGGAGGAAACGGCCCCGGACCGGCTTCGAAAGGCAAAAAAAGCGGCACAGTTCGAGGTGGTCACGCAAACCCACCACCCGAGGAAAAGAAGAAAGCGAAGAAGAAAAAGAGTAGCGCGTCAACAGTAGCAGCGGCAGCAGCAACAAAAACAACAACACCGCCGGCACCGAAACCGCCCGGGAACGTTTTGCAAAAGAACAAAAACGGCAAAAAAGAAAAGAAACCAACGGCGGCTTCCGCAGGGGCGGCGAGCGACAACAACACCTCGTCTAAAAAAAAGAGCATCCCGATTCCTAAACCAAAGGGAGGTTTATAGAAGTAGGTAGCGAATGTATACGTTAGTAAGTTAGTTTAGTATTCCGTTCTCGCCAGCCGTGGGTGTGCTCTCTTGTTTTTTTTTCTTTCTTTTTTTTTCTCTTGTCTCTCCCGCAAATTTTTCTCGCAAAAAATGGAGATCTCTTTGCTTTCTCCTATTATCTACTTTTGGATGATTATCTTCAAATTATCATCCAACACACACACGACGAACCATAACGCATAAAATACGACAATGTCGACTTTTGCCACCATGATGACATCCTCTGCCGTGACCTCTTCCTCCTCGATCGTCTCATCGACGAGAAAGAACGTAAACCATAATAACAACAACAACATCGGAAAAAGAAATTTAGTCATCTCTCGCGGTATCTTTGATGATATCAAAGCGCAAGTGCAAAGCTTACGCCCAGACGCGAAATCTGCTGGAATCTACGGTTCACAAGGTAAAGACGATTACGAAGACGTGGATGTGGAATATTACTTCAACTATATGGGATTATTGGCCGTGGAAGGGACGTACGATCGTATGAACGCTTTGATGGAGACGGGCATTCACCCAGCGGATGCTATTTTGCTCTTCGCGAGCGCCGAGGGGGATACGCCAAAGTGCACGGAATTGATGGAAGCCGGTGCGAACCCCAACGCTAAAGGATTGGACGGTGTGACTGCGATTGATGTGGCCGGTAAGAACAACGCGGAAAAGAAAGAGATGGTGTTGGAGATTTTGCAAAAGAAATATTAAAAGAGCGTCGCGCACCCGCGCAAAACAAAAAGAATCGATAAATCAAATACTTATTTAGGAAGAAGATATAGTAAATAATTTGAACACACAAACCGTATCAAACGCAATAAACTAGTCGCCGTTTGGCGTGTCTGTCTTAAGTAAAGGCGCGTGGTTTCGCCAGTACGCTACCGACGCGTCGTACTTTGATTTTTCTAAGGGTACGCCCGATCCGCCTTCGCTCTTGCCCAACGCGTTTCGCATCATTGTAATCGGTTGCATCGGCAACTCGAACGGTTCATCTTGAGCCTTGATGGATATAATTCCCCACGGTGCATCCGGTAACGGTCTGTTTGGATCAGCTTTCCCCGTCGCCTCGCGTTCTTTCACCAACTGGTCTCTACTGTATAAAATAATGTCCAACATCTTGCTCGTTTTAATATCCTCCGCGTTGTCGCCGAAAATGTCATTTACGTGAAACCATCTCGTCAGCACCGCTAATTCGTTCTCAGATCGCGCAGAGTATCCTGATTTCAACAAGTGTTCGTTCTCTTTCGTAATTTCTACCGTCGCTACTTTCGCGTTCACAAAGTTTGGCACGAAGACGTGTTTACAAAACGGAGCGTACCCGTCCACGAGCTTATGCTCGCCACTCGAAGAAGAGGTGTGATAGTCGTGTATTTTCCGGACAAAGTCTATTTTATCGTGCGCGATAATCGTCCCGGAATAGTTCGGATCGTCCCACTGTCGAATAGCAAAGTCATCGAGGAAGAAAATATCCGTAGATAACGTCCTCTCGTCGACGACGGTGTTTGATGATTTTGACGATGCGTTCGTCATGAGCGTTTTTGCACTTTTCTTCTTCGTTTTATTATTATTATTAGTAGTATTAGTATTAGTATTACTACTCTTTCTCGATGATAAATATGACGACGACGACGACGATGGATTACAGAAGTAACGAGAAGTGGTTGTTGGAATAGATGATGATGCTGCGCGCGCTGTTGCTGATGATAACGATGATGATGATGATGAGAAAAGGAGTCTCAGCAGCATCAGTGTGTTGTCGTGTCGCTCGTACTTTTTCTAACGACTTTTGTGTCAAAATCCTTTTGTTCGTGCGAAGGAACTCCTTAAAAAATAATAAATTCTCGCCGCCGCCCTCAACTTTGGAGAGAGTGAGTAAAAAAACAAAACGCATCGCACCATAGGACGGACGGACGCGAGAAAACAAACACACAGTCAGAAGAAGAAGAAGGTTTTAAGTACTGCGCGAGGTTGGTGTTGTTGTTGTTGTGAGTAGGAGTGTTGGTGAGAAAAAATGTCCTCCAGGCGAAGAGGCGAAGACGGCGCCGACGTGATAATCTCGCGTGTCCAAACTTCCCATCGAAGGATGGGAGACTACGAAAAGCTAGCGCCGAAACAGTACCCACCGAAAACGTTGCGAGAAACTTTGGAAGGGAAATATTGGAAGAACTATAAAACGACGTCGTTGCAAAACCAACCCGGGATCGTGACGGACGTGTTTTATTCCGGTTCCATGGACGATAGCACGTTTCCTTGTCACCTAACGGCGACGAGTTCTGCAAGGGTGACCATGTATAACCAAAACGGGAGGAAAGTTTTAAAGACGTTCGCGAGGTTTAAAGACGTCGCGTTTAGTGGAGTGTTGAGAAAAGACGCGAAAGTGTTAGCGGTGGGTGGACAAAGCGGCATCGTGCAATTGTTTGACGTAAAGACGAGAAATATTCTGAGAAAGTTTACTTTGCACGCCGGCGCGGTGAGAGCGGTGCGATGGAGCGAGACGAGTAATTTGAGCGTCGGGTCGAGTTCAGACGACACGACGGTACGGATATGGGACGTCAGTACGGGGAATTGTTCACAGAGATTCGATGGACACAAGGATTACGTTCGCGCGTTGGAATCGAGTCCAGAACAGAATGACGTGTGGGCGAGCGGATCGTACGACCACAGCGTTAGGCTGTGGGACGCTAGAGTAGGTAGAGACGCGGTGATGACTATGCAGCATACCGGTCCAGTAGAAGATATATGTTGGTATCCAAATGCGAGAGCGTTAGTATCGTGTGGAGGACCGGAAGTTATCGTATGGGACGTCGTCAAAGGCGCCTCTTCGTTCAACGTGAAGGATCCCAAAGAGAATAGTAATAATAATAATAGATTGATGCGTTTGACGAATCATCAAAAGACGGTGATGACGGTGAATGTGCACAAAGACTGTGGTCCAAGAACATCGAACAACAACAGCGCGACTGATGAATATCAGCCGAGATTAATCACCGGGAGCTTAGATGGACACGTGAAGGTGCATGAGATTGACGCGTTCACCGTGAAACACGCCGCCAAGTTTCCCGGTCCAGTTTTATGTTGTTCGGTCTCACCAGACGCTAACGCTTTCGCGGTTGGTATGGCAACTAAAACCTTGTGTATTAGAAAGCGAACGAAAGCGCGAATTGCGGATGCAAATGCGAAACCTACGCCCGGGCCAGGTGCAGGGAAATGGAAAATCACCTTGAAATCTGGATTCAGGATAAAACGACCGAGGCGAATGGACGCGAGCACGATTGGTTACTTCACGAGAACTGGGAACGCGCAACCGCGCTTGGAGGACGAGATTGTAAGGAGAAAGAAACGTCTACGACTGCAAGCGCACGATAGAGCACTGAGAAAATTTCGGTTTGGAGATGCACTCGATGCGGCTATAAATAACAGGAGACCAGAGGTTGTCATGGCCGTCATCGAAGACATTGAAAAAAGAGGAGGCATCACAAAGGCGTTGGCGAATAGGGATGAGCACGGATTGGTGCCAGTTTTAGAGTTCGTCGTCAAATACATCGCGAATCCGCGTCACACGCGAGATCTCGTCAGATTATCTCAGGAAATTCTCGATTTGTACGGTTCTGATGTAGGGACGAGTAAACGCATCGATAGATGCTTGAATCAGTTGAGAGAAAGAGTAATGCTCGAGCTTCGATTAGAAGACACGTTGGATAAGCTGTCTGGCATGTGTGGCATCATTTTGAATTCTTACTAGTAGTAGCCGGCTAATGAAATGTAAAATACTATATATTTATGTTCTAAAATTCTAGTCTACGTGACAATCACGAAATGGAGCGCCAACTGTATCGTATTCGCCTTCCAGCGCGAGCGCTAACGTATGTCTTTCCTCGACGAACCAAGCCATAGGTAATGTCATTTCTAAGCCACAAAGCACGTTCGTCAGTTCGCGAGCGACGTTCTTTGCATTCTCGCTCGTACCAGTCGTGCCGAGAAATCGAGCCAAAGTCGCGTGAATGATAGACTTATTGGAAACGATTTGATTGACCGGAGCATTTGGAAGATTGTCGTGCAAAAGTTGGCGAAACTCGGAGATTTCGCCACCATCCCTCGTATTTCGCGTGTTCCAAACGCTTACTAACGCTCCACTCGAAGTTATAACGATCCGTTCGAGTGTAATCTTTATCGGGCATATCTGCTTTGCCGATTCTTTCACCACGCGAACCTCTTCTCGGATTTCATTACCCTTTGCTTTGTGAGCGTCCAGATGATGCGACGCGTGGTATACAGAAGCGTGATAAAGTTCCGCATTTTGCAACCAGACGGAAGTTTCTTTAGAGAATCCATTTTTTGCGAGCACTTCGCGCGTAATCTTCCCAATTTTCTTTGCACCTTCCGACGTGCTAGGGAACGGCAACACGATCGCTCGCACTGGAATTTCGAGTTTTTCTAAAATCGGCGTAACTTCATCCTTCTCGGTATCGATGACGAAAACTTTGTCCAGCGTCAAATCGTTGTTATTATTAGCAGTTTGGACGATGACTGTTTTCGAGGGGTTGAAAATATCTAAAACTGCGGTATCTGATGTGCTTCGGAACATCTTTGCATAGAGTTCGGATCTCGCGTCGACGTCCTCGGATTCACCAAACGGCGCGAGCGTTTGTCCGAGAGTAAACTGACACTTGGACGACAAATCGTGCCACCAAATCTCCCGCTCTCTATTCGAAGAAGAAGAAGAAGAAGAAGAAGTGGCACTGTCACCACTTGCGCCTGATGATAATCCATCTTGATGAGTTTGTTTGCGTAAACTTGCGTCTGTGTTCAACTTGGTAGACACCTTCGAGGCGGAGGACGAAACCGCTGCACCTTGTTGTTGATGATGTTGTTGTTGAACGCTCGATGCGTAATCACCAGTATTATCAACTCCGTTTAAAGCGCGTCGTTTCATCGCACTCGATGATATGCCAAACAATACGCCAAGCAATACGAGTCGAGTCAATAGCTTTGAGCGTCTTCTTCTCGTCGTGTTTGAAACACTCCCGGGTCGGTGTTTCACATTGGAGTGATATTGAGAAGTAATCATCGTTTTCCAAGGTTTTCTCTCTTATTCTTAATCAATCTTACTTTGCGTTATCTGAACCTCTAAACGCCATCGTTTTCAGCGGATCCTCGGTGGCAAAATACACGTCGTTCGTCCCGTCGTATTCCGAGAAGAGTTTTCGAGATTCGTTCTTCTCTCTCACTTGTTCGTTTAAAATGCGTTCTCTCTGTTTCGCCAAACTCAGACTTGCTCGCGCGGAGACGTCCTCGTCGGAGATTTTTAACAGTCTCGAAAGCGCCTCTCGGTCGACGATTTTTGGAGGAGTCGCTTTGTCGTCTGACATTTGATTTGATGATTGATGCGTATAAGGAAAGGGCGGAGAGAGAGAGAGAGAATAAAGAGAAAGAGAGGTGATTTTGATGTGACGATAACACGCTGCAGTGATTTTTTTACAAGTTAGAGTTTTCCCGTTTGCGCGCCGTCGCCCGACGACTCTTCTTCGCCAGCGCTAGATAAACCACCCCCCGAACCGTCCGACGGTCCTTCCACGTCGCTGCCGCCGATATCTAAATCGTAATAGCATTCCGCCGGAGGCCTAGGCGTGGCTGAAAATGTACACACGTCTTCTACGCTACAAAAATTCGTTTCGCCTTTCAAACGAATGAACGCGCCTTCGTTATTGTGTCTAGTGTCACCGAAATCTCGAAACTGCGGGTAATCTGGAGCTGAAAATATAGTAACTAATTTACCATCTTCTCCTAAGTCGTGGTCGATGCAGAAACCGGATTGGATGGAGGACATTTCCGGTTTATCTTCTCGAGCGTCTGGACCTTCGTGCGAACGAATAATCAACTTTAAATTTTCATTCTTCATGAACGCTCTCGATTCTTCCGGCCCGAAAATGACACCTATACCCCTTTGCACGTTTGGTTTCAATCCGTTCAAATGAGACGGGTCCGACCACATGACATCACCGGCAACTAACGTTCGTCCGACACCAGATGGATCGAAACCGCCTTTACTCGCCGCGCTCAGCTCTTTCAAAGTGCCCAACTTGGGGTTCAATTTCGATTCCGATTTCTTTTGAGACGGCGAACGAAAGAGTCCACCGTGCAAGACTAAGGCCGATGATCCTATTTTACACGCTAAGGGCAACGCCGCGCAGAATTTCAAGAATGCGGGATAAATGTGGTGCAGAGCGTTTGCGTCGCCAAACTTCACCTTCAACTCGCGTTCGAAACCGTAACACGACGTGCAGAACTCGCTCTCGTGGTTCCCACGAATTAAAATCACGTCTTGCGGGAAACATATTTTCATTAACACAAACGTCAAGAGCGTTTCGCAACCCCAGGCGCCTCGATCGACGAAGTCGCCGTTGAACACAAAGTTATTCTTCGAGGAAGGTTTCCCTGCCAACTCTAACAGTTGTAAAACGTCGTGAAACTGTCCGTGCGTGTCGCCAACGACGTTGACGACCGTTTCCTCCGGGTTTTCCGGTCGTAAGTACACGCACGTGTTTTCTTTTTCTATTATTTCCGTGCAATGGTTTAAGATTGATGTGAACTGTTGCGCGGAGACGAACTTTTGTATTCTGTTGGCGACGCCAGAGTGCGTGTTCGCTTCTAAATTGGACTTTAAACGCTCGATGTATTCTAAAGTTACGTGTTTTACGCCTGGGAATGCATTATCCATCGACGGACGACGCGTCATGTGAGCAATAGTATGAGTAGCCGTAGTAGTAGCGTCACTTACGTGTAAATGGTATTCTCTGAGTTGCTCAACAGATCTGCGACCTTTTAAGAAGGGGGTGTTTATATTCAGGAAACGACTTTTTCTAACGAATCGTACGAAGTTCTGCAG
>Ga0182093_1143785_pt1 | contig 13779 bp, 10 predicted proteins | sample 041ome_21_FD_127776 | JGI IMG/M metagenome (GOLD analysis project Ga0182093, IMG submission 127776) | Metatranscriptome of coastal salt marsh microbial communities from the Groves Creek Marsh, Georgia, USA - 041411BS metaT (Metagenome... | ecosystem: Environmental > Aquatic > Marine > Intertidal...
CATGAATAACGCGAGTTGCAGGGATGCTCTTGTAGGCGTTGACGGGTTGGGGGAAAAGCCCGACGACAGATGTGTAACCATTAAACATTAAATTCTGGCCGACAAAACCGCTAGAGTTGCAGAGTCCCTGAGGATGCTGATCGGAAGCCGAAAGCAGCAGCAAGCGCGGTGTTTCGGCGCCATTTGCACAAAGAACTACCGCCTTTGTGCGCTGCGCGAATTCGTTACCTTCGGCATCCCAATACACTACCTCGTCGGCCTTGCCATCGGCGCCTGTGGTTACGCGAGACACGGTGCAGCCGGTGCGTAACTCACAATGTCCGCTGGCGAGCGCAAGAGGGATCATAGTCGCCATCGAGGAAGATTTAGCATTGACCTCGCAGCCGAAGCCATTGCAAAAGCCGCAATGAATACAGGCAGGGCGACCATTGTGTGGCTCTGAGAGAATTGCCACGGGTGCAGGATAGGGATTCAGTCCTAGTTTTTTTCCAGCGCGCTCAAGAAGTACATCTGAGCCCTTAATGGGCATGGGTTTGCAGGGGTAATCCTGCGATCTCGGTGGGTCCCAAGGGCCTTGAAGGCCTGATACGCCAATCTCCCAATCGACTTTCGTATAATAGGGTTCAAGCTCTTCGTAGCTAATGGGCCAGTCGGCGAAGTTCGTGCCGGCAATAGTTCCGCGCACACTCGCCTCTTTGAAGTCGATGGGCCGCAAGCGCCAAAAATTTCCGGAAAAATGAACGCTACTTCCTCCCACATTGTGTGCATAACCCAGCGCGGCCTCCGCCGGTTTTGCTGTGTCGGTTGCGGACTTTCTGAACGTCTGTGGATGCCCTTGTTTGCTGCCCCAAATAAGGCCGCCGTTGTAGTCATAGCTCCACTCGTCGTGCCTAAAATCGCCGGCCTTAAGATGTGGGCCTTGCTCTAAGACGACGACTGAGAAACCTGCGCCAGAGAGCTCCTTCGCCATGACTCCGCCGGCAGCGCCGGAGCCAACGATGACGAAATCTACAGCCTCGCGCGTGGGATAAGTTACCGATGTTTGCTGTTGAGCCATGCGGGCTATTCTCCCTTCGCCAAATGATCTGCATCATAGAAGCCATACGGCTGTGTCCACACATGTCGGTCCTCGAAACCAATCAGTTGCCAACCTAGCTCGTCTTTATTGCCGCCGTATTCGGGCAGTGAAAACATCGCTGCGATGACGAGAAAGCGAATCGTCGCAAAAAATTCGGTCTCTTCAATTTGAGTGAGTAGGCTGTCCTGCTGGACAGACGTAAGGTCGGCGAACAAGGCGGTATCATAAAGTGCAGCGGTGTTGGCTTGGAGATCTGCGAGGCCTGAGCGCAGAGTCTGTCTCTGTCGCTCGAATGCGTCGGCTATTACGTTATCGATAAAATAGACGGCACCAGCTTCGCGCGCACCGGGGGTTTCGTCGGTGGGAATGATGCGGGCAGCAATCGCGTCGTATTCCCGCGCTTCTAAGGCGCTTAAGGTAGCGAAATCCCCGCCGTTAAGCCGCGTCTCATTTGCACGGCTGCAGGCAGTAAGGACCATGGGGAAGGTTAGGGTAATGCACGAGGCCTTCATTGCGGCGCCGCTTGATCTGAGGAAGGCCCGCCTGCTTAGCTCGGCTTGGATCATGTCCTGCTCCTTCTTGTGGCGCAAATTTTTATTTTGCGCATGTTGGGATAGAGGTTTTGTTCGCGAGCCGAGTGGTTTGGTAGTTAACTAGTCGAGCAGGCCGAAACCCATTCTGCCGCGTTCGACCCTGTGCCCAACGTCGAGCACATAGTCTGGGCCGATAGAAGCAATGGTCGGCGTGCCGCTGCCCATCATGGCGATGGTGAGCTCTCGGTTGAGAAGGTTTAGCACGCGTTCCACGCCAGCTTGGCCAAAGGCGCCCAGTCCCCAACAATAGGGTCGGCCAATGCCCACAGCGGTTGCTCCCAGCGATAGCGCTTTATAGATATCCGTACCACGTCGGAAGCCGCCGTCGACAATAATTGGGATTCGGCCGTTCACGGCAGCGACGATTTCTGGCAAGCACTCGATTGTTGCGCGCTCCGTTTCTACCGCGCGGCCACCGTGATTAGACACGACGATTCCATCGGCGCCATGTTGCACCGCAAGTGCTGCATCTGTGCCGACCTCGATCCCTTTGATGAGCACTTTCATGTTGGTGACTTCTTTCATGCGTCCGATAACGCTCCACGTCAGAGAGGAGTCATTGAGCATGACGCCTTTCATGTCGAGCCCTTTAAATATGGGTTTAGCTTGTCCCTTGTGGCACACGCTGCAGTCGCGGTCGTCTTCGCGCATGAGCAGCGATTGGGTCTCGGTATTGCGCCCGCCTGGCAAATCGATTGTTAGGCACACTGCAGTGCAGCCAGCTGCCTCTGCTCGCTGCAGCATAGCCACTGTGTTTGCCCAGCGGTTGGTTGGGTAGAGCTGAAACCAGATCGGTGCGTCACGGGCTTCTGCGACGTCCTCAATTGCCGTTGATGACTGTGTAGACAGAATCATATGGTGCCCGACGGCTTTTGCAGCGCGTGCCGTGCCAAGCTCTGCTTCGGCATGATAGGCGCCCTGGCTGCCGACGGGGCAGATAATAATCGGCGATTTCGCCTGTGTGCCAAGGATATCGATACTCAGATCAGGTGAGCTAACATCGACTAGCCTGCGCGGACGGATTTGAAAACGTGTAAAACCAGCACGGTTGGCCCGTAAGGTTGCATCGCTATCAACACCGGTATTGAGATAGCCAAAATGTGCGGGCGGAATTTTCTCACGAGCGAGCGCTTCCATTTCGAATACGTTGATCACCTCTGAAGGGTCGGTGAGTCGTGCACCGAGCGTTTCTTCAACCTCCTGAGCAAAGGCTGAGTATTCTGTTAGAAGGGGGCTGGCGGCTAGGTATTTTAGAAATTCGCGTCTGCTTTTCATGGTGCTCTCTTTGTTCGTGATTCGCTATATTTGGGTTACAGATTGCTCGAGTATGGTTCTATTCGCTAAGAGCTAACACTAATCTAATAATGACGCCGAAACTAGTAGGTTTGACGCCGATTGTCTACCCATGCGCATGGGGCTGGAGTAGATCAATGGCCACCACGACCGCAATTTCTGGCTTCGCAACGGGCCAGCCATTGGGTACACTTCAGTGATCATAATGACCAAGCCATTTAAGAGAGGACACACTTTTGCTATATAGTCTTGATAACTTCTCACCCCAAACCCAAGGCGACGATTATTATGTTGCAGACACGGCCACTGTATTAGGTAATGTCATCTTAGAGAAAGACGCGAGCGTGTGGTTCGGCGCAGTGGTGCGTGGTGATACTGAGACGATTACGATAGGTGAGCGCAGCAACGTGCAAGACTGTTCGGTGCTGCATGCTGATACTGGTTTTCCACTTGTGATTGGCAGCGATGTGACTATCGGTCATAAAGTCATGTTGCACGGCTGCACTATTGGCGCCGGCAGTCTCATCGGAATCAATGCGGTGGTGTTAAACGGCGCGGTGATAGGCAAAGGCTGTTTGATCGCAGCGAACGCGTTAATTACAGAAGGGATGGTTGTCCCCGACGGCGCCGTTGTTATGGGCGCGCCGGGAAAGGTTCGCGGCGAATTAGACGAAGCGCGCAAACAAGCGCTTATCGACTCGGCGACTCATTATGTCGACAATGCTAAGCGCTTTAAAGCAGGCCTAAAAAGGCTTCCTTAAGGAGCGCGCCGAGGATTCAGCACCGAATAGCCCTGCACCGAATAGGGCTTGTTGCTGTAACTATCGACGATTGATTGCACCGCGGTTACGCCGACATCTTGCCTGACATTGAGGTGCGAATAAGAGCTGATCTGAGTCATCATGATTCCGATCATATTCTCAACAGGATCTACCCAAAAAATCGTGCCCCATGCGCCGCCCCAGGTAAAAGATCCTGGGGTAATGGGATCCCTCGCAACGCCTGCGTCATTTAAAATACCGAAGCCTAATCCGAAATTGTAGCCTGGCCCGCGAATGTAAATATCGTGATCGGCGCTGTGATTAGAGATCATCAGGTTGACAGTCTTGGGGCTAAGTAGCTGAACCCTCCCTAGCTTTCCGCCATTAAGAAGCATCTGGCTAAACCGCCAATAGTCACTCGCTGTGGAAAACAAACCGGCGACGCCGCCGTAATAGTCGCTGCCAAAAAACGGCACGCTGCTGTATTCGGGCGTGCGGAAAACCTCAATAGTTTTGTTCGGTCCGGTTGGCGAGTAAACTGTTGCTACGCGATCACGCTTCTCGGCCGGGACTACATAGGACGTATCGTTCATATTGAGCGGATCTAAAATTCGCTCTTGTAAAAAATCCTTTAGCGGCTCGCCTGAAATTCGTTCAACGAGTAGCGCAACATAGTCGGTAGAACTGCCGTACTGCCAGTCTTCGCTAGGGTGAAAGGCGAGCGGAAGCGGCGCGCGTTTAATCAACGTTGCCTCTAGGCTGCTTTCTCGGCCGAGGAGCGCTTGTTCGTCTTCGGTTAATAATTCGCGAGTAGGGTCTAATCCCGTTGTGTGCGCCAAGACATCACGCACGGTGATCGGCTGTCGAGGCGTCATTCGATGAACGCCTGCGTCGTCTTGAATAAGCACTTGCTTGCCGGCGATTTCGGGAATCCATTTGGTTACGGGGTCGGTGAGCAAAAAGCGGCCCTCTTCGTAGAGCATCATTAGCGCGGTTGAGACGATAGGTTTGGTCATCGACATAATGAAGAAGATCGTGTCTTCAGTCATCGGTGTGTCGTGTTCTTTGTCACGCCAGCCCTGAGTTTCAAGATGAACGACCTTGCCGTCGCGCGCAACCAAGGTGACAGTTCCAGCCAGCTGATTTGCATCGATATAGCGCTGCATAGCCGCAGGCAATCTCTCGAGTCGATCGCTAGAGAGGCCAACGCTTGCCGGGCTCGATCTAGGCAGCGACTGAGCCCACGCGCTGGCATTGAGCAATAGGCTGAGCACAGCGATAAGCAGAGCTCTCATTGTGTACTGACAAACTGGTCTGAAACGGGCCTCGCGCATGGTCATTCCTCCCTGGAACATTTCTGTTTTGCTGTAGTTATTTTATCAACGAATGAGCGAAGCTCGAAATGTCGCGTACAGTTGCATGGTAAACATCGGGGATGACTGAAACGAAAGAGCAGTCTGCTGCGTGGCACGTGCCGTGCACGGTGCGACCAACTGTCGACACTCCTGCCTGCAACAATTTGCGGTAATGAGCGAGTCCTTCGTCACGTAAGGGGTCCAGTTCGTTAACCGAAATGACATGAGGCGGCAAGCCACTCAGCTCCTCGAGACTCGCATGATAAGGCCAAGCAAGAGGGTTGGTTGCGTTTTCGCCTGTAGGATCGTAGGGCTTAACCATTGCGCCCATGGTATTCATGTCGAGGAAATACGCATCGTTTTCAACAAGTGAAGGCAGCTCTTCAGGTTTGGTGGCATACAGGCCTGAGATATAAGGGCACTGCGCATAGACGCCGGATATCTCTGCTAGCCAGCCTTCTTTTTTTGCAAGCATCGTTGTCGCCAAAGAGAGGTTACCACCGCCAGATTCGCCGCTCATGATCAAATTCGAAATGCCTAAATTGTTGCGATTGGCTGCCACCCACTGTGCGGCGTCTGCGCAGTCGTGTAAGCCAGCTGGGAAAGGGTGATTGCCCAGCGCGCCAGCTGCATTGCGAAACTCGACCCCGACAACGACCAAGCCCGTTGAGGCGAGCTCGCTTCGCCATCGGCTGAAGTTCGCATCCGCGGCGGTAAGGATGACCATGCCGCCACCGTGTGTGTGAACAACACAGGGCAGAGGCGTGCTGTCACTTGAGTGGCCCGCAGGGCTGTGAATAAATAGTTTGATCTCGTTTCCGTCGCGACCGGTAATCGTCTCTTCACGCGCATCGACAGGGTTTGCTGGGACGCCTTGACTGCCGAGCATCGCAAACATTGTCTGCCAGGCTTGTTCGGCCGCGGTCGAATAGGCGATACAATCGGCCACGTCGCTTTTGGCGTTGACAGGGGGCTCTGCAGCTTGCCCCGCAAGCCCCAGTTGACTCAAAGCAGCGGCGAGTCTGGGGTCAGTGCGTGGGTCTGTGCCGAGACTCATACTTGGATCCCCGAGACGGCCAGGGAGTTGGTTCGCTTTTGACTTGTTCATGCTTATGCTCTCGTTCACGTATAATTGATAATGTAGCTAGCTCACTTGTTGACTCTTTCGTTTAATCTGCCGCTAGCGCGATGTCTTCTCGGATCGTTTTCGTTGCCCAATAATAGTGCAGGGCACACCAAATATTTACCAGTACTGTTAGTGACATCGCGTAACGAAGCGCGTCATTGCCAAACGTGGGAGTCAGCCAATCGCTAACAAAGCCGGTCACCATTGGGCCTAAACCCAATCCGATGAGGTTTAAGACAAACAGCAAAATAGCAGAGGCCATTGCGCGCATGCGGATACCTACCAAAAAATGCGTTGCTGCAATGCAAGGTGCGAGGTAAAAGCCGCCGAAGAATACAGGTAAAAGATAGAAAAACACGGCGCTGTAGCCGTCAGGCATGACAATAAAAGTAATAAGCGCGAGCGGAATCGCGGCAACAGTTGAGATAAAGGGTATCCAAATATACCAGCGCATGTCGCCATGCTGATTCGACTTTCGGTCGGAATACCAACCACCAAAAAATGTTCCTGCTAATCCTCCGATGCCCGCGATAAGACCATAGTAAAGGCCTATATCGAGAATCGGCATGTCGTGGATACGACCGAGAAACAGTGGCATAAAGTTACCCATGCCGTAGGTAACGAAGGCATGCAGCGCGCAGGCGAAACTAAGATGTTTAAACGCTTTACGCGAAGCGAGAATTCTCATCACTTTAAAAAAGCCTGGCGGCGCTATGTCGCGGCGACTTTCGGCCATGCCACGTGGTGGCTCTTTTATGACAAATCGGACTATAAAGGCGAGAATCAAACCGGGTAGGCCAACAACAATGAACGCCGTCCGCCAGTCAAAATATTGGACGAGATAAGCACCACCGACGGTGCCTACAAGAATGCCGCCATAAACGCCGAGAGAATAAATTGAAAGCGCAGTTGCGCGCTGTGCTGCCGGAAATATATCCGACACGATTGAGTGCGCTGGGGGAGAGCCGCCGGCTTCGCCGATTCCGACACCGACTCTGGCCAAAAATAGCTGCCCAAAGTTTTGCGCGAAACCACACGCGGCGGTCATCAGGCTCCATGTCGCGACGGAAATTGCAATGACGTTACGACGATTGCTGAGATCAGCTAGGCGAGCAATAGGAATGCCCAAGACGGTATAGATGAGGGCGAAAGCAATACCTGAGAGGGCGCCAAATTGGCCGTCACTTAACTGCAAGTCCTCGATGATGTAGGCAGCTAGAACATTTATCACCTGCCTATCGACAAAATTGGAGATATAGACCGTGGTGAGAATGCCTAGGACAAGGTAGCGATAGAAAGGCTTTGAGTAGGCGGCTATCGTGTTTTCGCGGCGTAGTTCTTTGGCTTGATCGGTAGTGCTCACAGCTTCGGTCATGCGGGTATTCTCCCTTGTTTTTAGACAGACGCGCACTTGAGTATCACACAAGCTCCGTGAATGACCAACCTTATTACCTGCGGGTCGGGTTGCGTGAAAAATCATTGTATTTGATCGAGTCGGTAGTTCTTCTAATCCTCTTTAGAGTCTCTGACAGTCTAGTAAATCCATGCTATCTTTTGACGCCTAATAAAAAGGAATAGCAATGCAAGATCCCGTTTGGACCTCCGTCATACCACCGCTTTTGGCGATTGGTCTCGCGATAGTGACGCGCCAGGTAATTCTGTCGCTCAGCATCGGCCTCTGGATGGGAGCTTGGCTGCTCGGATCGGGCAATCCGTTTGCGGCGATTCCGCAGGCAATTGACGCAGTGATTAATGTGTTCACGGATCCGGGTGATACGCGAGTTTTGGTCTTTACTTTGGTCATTGGCGGTCTGATCGCAACGATCGAAAAATTGGGAGGCGTTAGGGGATTCATCCACTTATTGCAGGAAAGAAAATGGGTCACCGGTCCAGGAAGAGCGCAGTGGCTTGCCTTCGGAACTGGCGTCGTAGTCTTCATCGAATCTAATATAACCCTTCTCATTGCCGGCGCGATCTCAAGGCCACTTTTCGACCGCTATCGCGTCTCGCGTGAAAAGTTGGCGTATATTATCGATGCCACCTCTGCGCCGATTTGTGTATTGATACCATTAAATGCTTGGGGCGCGGTCATCGTAAGCTTGTTAGCATCCAGCGGCATAGAAAATCCGATCGATGTTTTTATTGGTGCAATACTTCTCAATTTTTACGCTATTTTTGCGGTACTGGTGTGCGCGCTTGTGATCTGGTCGGATTTTGATATTGGCCCGATGCGCGCAGCGCAGAAGCGCACTGCGGAGGGGGAATTTCTTTGGCCTAACGCCACGCCGATGGTCGATCCAAGCCTCATAGAGGCTGAGCAGAGCAGACAACCACAGGACTCGGCAAAGTTGATGTTGCTGCCGGTCTTGGCGTTGGTGCTGAGCATGCCTCTCGGCCTCTTTATAACGGGCGAGGGCGACCTCACGGCAGGGTCTGGCTCCACCTCGGTGCTGTGGGCTGTGTTAATCGCGTTGGGCACGGCTTGGGCAATTGTATTGGGCTCGAGACGCGCGACGTTGGAGACGCTGATGCAACTCTTTCTGAAAGGCGCAGGGGGTTTATTGCCAGTCGCAATGATCCTACTATTCTCTCTCGCTTTGGGCGATGTTGCGAATGCACTCGGTACGGGAGTGTTCGTCGCGCAATTAGCGCAAGAGACCATTCCGAGTGCGCTGCTATTGCCTCTCTTGTTTTTGTTATCAGCGTTTATTGCTTTCTCTATTGGCTCTAGTTGGGGCACCTTCGCTATTATGATCCCCCTCGCGATGCAGATTGTTGCTGCATTGGATATGAATGCGTCTGTCTTTTTAGCCGCGGTCTTGTCCGGTGCGGTATTTGGTGATCACGCGTCGCCAATCAGCGACACCACCGTGGTCGCTTCGATGGCAGCGGCTACTGATCATATTGATCACGTGCGTACACAGCTCCCCTACGCGCTCATTAGTGCGGGCTTGGCCACTGTGGCTTTTTTTGTAAGCGGCTTAGTTTTGTTATGAGGGCAATTCAGGAAATCAACTATGATGAATTTTAGTCGTATAGGCTGGCAAGAAGCACGAGCAATGCTCGCTGAATACGGAGAGGACGGGATACATATTGTTGATGTACGAGACGAAGGCGCTTACGAGGCTGGGCATGTGGAGAATGCGATACATTTGAGTGGCAGTAACGTCGCAGAATTCGTGCAAACCGCCGACCCAGATAAGCCGGTGTTAGTTTATTGCTACCACGGTAATTCGAGTCAAAGCGCGGCAGCCTATCTGGCAGAGCAGGGATTCGACGCGGCGTTCAGTATCGACGGGGGGTATGAGACCTATCACGATAAGTTGACGGTTTAATTAGGTTGATCGGCTTTTTCAAACGCGCGTTTAGCGGTGAGTGCTGTGACCATATACAACAGGTTTAGTAGCGCCCAGCCAAAGATTTCAAAAGACCAAAGGGCGTGCGCAGCAGGGTCGATAGTGCGGGCGCCAACGATCCATCCACTCCACAACACGAGTATGGCAATGGGGAAAGCAGCAACCAGCCGCCAGCCCCGGCGCCACTGCCGCCACGCGGCGATTGTAAGCGCTGCGCTGGAGGTTAGAGTAAGGAAAACGATTATAAGCATGACCGTATCCCAGAGAGGCAGCGACTCACCTTCGGCGCCAAACGCGTGAGTAGTCAATAGAGTGCAGGGCAATCCGATCAGTATTGGAAAAAGGTCAATCTTTCGCATAGAGGGCTCGTGACAAAATATAACGCAGTAGCGGTGAGTTGCGACAAGCGTACCCTAGCAGAGGCTGCGAACGCAAAGTCAACTTAGTCACCTCACTGAATCGATAAAATTTAGAAGCAGTAATGGAGCAGCATGAGCAGTAAAGAAGGATTAGGTTTGCCAGCAAAAATACCGAGCAATAAAGATTACGAAAACCTCGTTGATCTTAACTACCAACTCTACAACGGGCTTTTTTTGACCCTCCCTCTCGATGAGATTGAGCAGACAGGAATGTTGCTGCCTCTTCTCGAAGCGCGCGCGCAAAAGGGATTAAGTCAAGGCGACGAGCCCGCGCAAATTCTTGAAGATTTTTTTACAACGCATCGACCTCATCTCGATGAGCAAGGCCGGATTCATTTTTTGTTTAGAGTGATCAAATATGTCGAAAGGCAGGTAGTGTTGGTCGACGCCTTGGAAGACGCGGCTTACCCTCATGTTCACAAAACCGAAACCAAAAATGTACTCCGACAATTAACCGAGCGCGTGAAAGCCGATGGTCTGCAAGATCAATTTGATAAGGTGTTGGAGAACTTTGGCAGCAAGGTGATTCTGACTGCGCACCCGACTCAATTTTATCCTGGGCAAGTGCTCGCGATAATTACCGACCTCGCTGCGGCGATTAGGCGGCAGGATATAGCAACATCACGCGATCTTCTGCAACAACTTGGCAATACACCATTCTTCAACACCGAAAAGCCGACACCTTATGATGAGGCGACTAATCTCAGTTGGTATCTTGCCAATATTTTCTATGATGCTATAGGTGGCATTATGGACAGCTTCGAAACCCAGCTTGCTGATCGCGTCGATTCTCCGAATCAGCTTTTAAGCGTTGGGTTTTGGCCGGGCGGAGATCGCGATGGCAATCCTTTCGTGAATGTTGGTGTTACGCTCAAAGTTGCTGACAAACTGCGGTCACTGATTATGAGTTGCTATCACAGCGACGTGCGTAAATTAAAGCGTAGGCTAAGCTTTAAGGGTGTGTATAAGCAGCTAGACGAGTTGGAACATAAACTGCTTAAAGAAATTACGAAGCCCTGTAAAACTGATTTAACATTAGCAGGTATGATTGCAACAATAGGTCAGATCGAGCAAACCGTGAAAGAGTCCTACCAAGGTCTTTACGTCGAATTGCTAGAGTCTTTTAAACATAAAGTGAGTGCCTTTGGTTTTCATTTCGCTAACCTCGATATACGACAAGATTCGCGAGTCATCCACCGCAGCTTTGACACCGCCCGATCGCTGTATCCGGAGTATTTTCCCGCCGATTTCGATTCTTTGGATGAGGCCTCTCAGATTGCCGCGATGCTTGCGCTGCGCACGCCAGAGCAATTGTTAGAGTTTAATGAACAGCTCGTTCCTGATGCGCTCGAACTCGATACCTTGGAGTCGTTGCGTGCGATAGCAATGATTCAGCAGCGTAACGGGGAAACCGGTTGTCATCGTTATATTATCAGCAACTGCAGAGGTGCTATTGATATCGCACGAGTGAAGGCACTGTCGCATTTAGTAGGGTGGAAAGCGGCGCAGCACACGGTGGATATCGCTCCGCTTTTTGAAACAATCGATGACCTCGCGCGCGCAGGCGCGAGCATGACTAACCTCTATTCCTTTGCCGATTATCGCGCCCACTTAGCGCGTCGAAGCGATCGACAAACCGTGATGCTTGGTTTCTCGGACGGCACCAAAGACGGTGGTTACCTCATGGCAAACTGGGCTATCTACCGCGCGAAAGAAGACTTAACCGCAGTATCTCGTGCAGCAGGAGTCGAGGTTGCCTTTTTTGATGGGCGCGGTGGACCGCCAGCGCGTGGGGGCGGCAGTACCTACGAGTTTTACGCAGCATTGGGTAAAAACATCGAAAGCAATCAGATTCAATTGACCGTACAGGGGCAGACGGTGAGTTCCTATTACGGCAACTCGGAAGCGGCGACGCATAATTTGCGGCAGTTACTCGCAGCCGGTCTTGAGAATAATCTTTACGACAGGCCCGAGCGCGAATTGAACGAAGGCCAGCGCAGTTTGATACAGGAACTCGCGAGCATAAGCTACGACCGCTACAAAGCGTTTAAGGCCCACCCTCTGTTTATCCCGTATCTCGAAGAAATGAGCACGCTTAAATACTACGGTCGCACGAATATTGGTAGTCGCCCAACGAAGCGCGGCGGTTCCGGGGGGCTTAAGTTTGAAGACCTGCGGGCGATTCCCTTTGTCGGTGCTTGGGCACAGTTGAAACAGAATGTCCCAGGCTATTACGGCTTGGGGACAGCGCTGCAGTCGCTTGAAAATGCCGGCCGTTTAGATGAATGCAAGGCGCTCTATCAGAACTCTAAGTTTTTTAAAGCGCTCGTAGACAACAGTATGCAGAGCATGAGCAAGTCGAATTTCGAGCTTACCGCCTATATGGGTAAACATCCGCGTTTCGGAGAATTCTGGCAGCAAGTGCACGCAGAGTTTGAGCTGAGCGTTGAGATGGCGCTCAAAATCTCGAATCAATCCATACTTCTTGAAGACAATCCGACGAGTAGGCTCAGTATTGCGCTAAGGCAAAAATTGGTATTGCCATTGCTCGTTATTCAGCAGTATGCGCTCACGCGAGCACAGCAATTGGAAGGCGTTGTAGCAGAGGATAATCGAGAAGAATCGACTGAAGCGGCGCTTTATGCGCTCTATGAAAAAATGGTTATGCGCAGCCTGTTTGGTAACGTCAACGCTTCACGCAATTCGGCCTAGGATAGCGTAAAAACGAGCAAGCTTCTGCTGCGAGTATATCGCGGCAGAAGCGTCTGCGGTTTAGCCCTAGAGCCTCGAGTCTAGAAGCCAAACATCCGCGAATTGCATCGCGGAGTCCAATTTAGCTTCGATTTCTTTGGTATCCCTGCCAAGTTTTTGCATTGCGGTAGTAGCACCATGAAGTGACCAAACGTTATTGGGATGGTCATCCATATCGAGTTCGTATTCTGCGAGAGCGGCGTCATAGGCACCAAGAGCCAGGTAGGCGGCGCCAAGCCAGTGCCTAGGCGAAAAAGGGAGTGGCTCAGGTTCGTCGTAGTTGAGGCTGTCGTAATACCGTGTGGCGCGTCGGAACGCTTCAGCAGCGCCCTCAATATTCCCAGCGTCCCATTTAATTTGCCCGTCGAGTATCCCTGCGAGCGCGCCAATGATGTTTTTCCCATCGTGGAATCGGAAACGCGCTGTAGTCGTCTCAGTAAGGTCTAGCAGCACGGTAAGCGCTTCGCTCGCCCGGTCGCTATCGTCTTGTTTTAGAGCAGCGTAACCTTGCGAGAAGAGATACATGCTGCGATTTACATCACCGTTTGGTTCATTGTCTAGCGCCAGTACTTCGTCATAGCGACCGAAACGCACGAGGCTCATTGCGTGCATCGCGCTATTGCCATTGAGTTTTGCTAAGTCTTTCGACGCCTGAATTGAAGAAGCGCTCGCGCCGCCCATCGCTGCCGCGTAATAAAGCATCGTTAGATTATGCGTAGGATAAATCGCCACGCCTCGGCCAATCGCAGCCTTTTGGTCAGAGTGCCACGCAATTGTGTTGGCCCTGACTGCCTTTTCCCACAGTCCCATCTCATTCCATGTATGGCTGGGCATGTGATTGATGTGACTCGCGCCTGGGATCGCGGTGCCTAAAAATTGGGCGCACGGTGCGGCGAGCTCCGGCGTAGGTGTCGATTCGGTTGCATGCACATAAAGATGGCACGCACCGGGGTGCGTTATATCTCGCGCAAGAACGCTTTCGAGCACGCCGTGAAGTCTTATGACATTAGGGTCTTCTAAACGCCGGTACCCGCGTCTTTCCTCGAG
>Ga0182093_1114241_pt1 | contig 13772 bp, 9 predicted proteins | sample 041ome_21_FD_127776 | JGI IMG/M metagenome (GOLD analysis project Ga0182093, IMG submission 127776) | Metatranscriptome of coastal salt marsh microbial communities from the Groves Creek Marsh, Georgia, USA - 041411BS metaT (Metagenome... | ecosystem: Environmental > Aquatic > Marine > Intertidal...
CGCGCGCGCGCGCGGGCGCCGGGCGGGACGATCGACGATCGACGCGATCGACGGACGTCGATCGACGATCGATCGATCGACGCGATCGCGCGATCGACGGACGATCGATCGCGCAAAAAGCGCGATCCGCCGATCGCGCGATCCGGCGATCCGGCGATTCGCCGATCCGGCGATTCGCGTCGCCGAGACGGGACGAGACGGACGGACGGGCGACGGCTGCGACGGCGCACACCGCGACGACGGCGCGACGGACGAGGATGCGGTACGCGTCGACGCGAAGGGATGATTTGAAACGAGACGCGATGACGCACATCGGGGCGAAACCGAGCGAGGACGGGGGTGGGAAGTGGGAGGCGAAGGCGAGGGCGATCGAAGGCGACGCGACGACGGCGGGGGAGGACGAGAACGAGGCGACGTCGGAGACGAGCGGTGGGTCGGTGACGCTCGATGACGTCGCCACGGGGGGGGGAGGACGAAAGTGCGGTGCGCGTCGCTGACGGCGATGGACATCATCGCCGCCGTGCCGGTGGAGAAGTGCGTGGAGACGATGGATTGGGTGGAGACGGGTCGCGAGACGAGAGACGAGAGAGCGATGGCGTTCGGCGCGGTGGCTTCGCGTCCGGTGAAGATATCGGTCGATCATGGGAAGAAGCGCGGTGGCATCGATAAGTCATTGGTAGTAGCGATGGATTCGCGGTGGATGGAGAGGATGGAGACGCCCGTGATCGTCGATGAAGACGAGACGCGAAGAGCGCTGCGAAGAGCGATTCGCGAGGCGAGTTTCTCGACAAATTCGGAGAGCTGTTTGTTTCGATTGAACGAAGACGCCCTGGAGGCGCTGGATTGCGTTGAGAATGACTTGCAGAAGAGATACGACGTTGAGCGAGAGAGCGAAGGTTCGAAAGAGTTTGAGTCGACGACGAAGGTTGGTAAGTTGAAGGATTTCATGAGTTTGTTTCCGCGCCCACTCGAGACTTCGTTTGCGATGGACGAGCCTTCTCTTCTCGCGTCTCCGGTCACGTTCTTGCTCTCGATGGCGAAAAAGATCAAAGTGCTGCCGTGGGAAAATGAGATAAAGATTGATAGTTCATGCAAGGAGTACTTAAAGAATCTCCTGTTTCAAGGAAGGATCCCCGAGCCGTCGACGAAAGACCCTTTCCAAGCCGTGCCGACGAAGATCGCTCCGTTGATTTGTGAAGACACCGCGCCAAGGTTCATGGAGAACGTGGATCCAGATTCGATGGATATTGCTCTGGACTCAAAGTTGAAGACTTTAACGACGCCTGTGGAAGAGCACACCCTCGCGGTGTCGAATGATTTCTCGTCCAAAGCCAAAGCGCAAATGACAAAGAAGCTTCTAAACGTCGACGACCGATTCGTCACCAAACCAATGATTGTACCGAAGATCGATGAAGAAGAAGAAGAAGATGCGAATGTTCGTACGGATCGCGCAATGCGAGACGTGATTGCGAGTGTGCAAGCAGTAAAAGACCGCGCGCCCGCGTTATCCGAATGGAAAGTTGCTATCCCAAACGCCCTCGATACGTTGGCGCGATTTCAAGAAGAAGAGCACACCGCGGCGGCAACTTTATTTCGCGAAGCCGAGATGGATAATGATGATCTCGATTGGACTTGGGACGACATGATGGATAAGAACGATGAACCACGAACGACGAAAGAACCGCCAAAGTCAGCGCCTGAAGCCATTCCAAAGCCACCGACGCTGAGTGAATCGCTGTCTCTTTCGAAGATTGAGAAACACAAGGATGCGTGCTTGATCGATTTCGTCGAGCTTGACCTTGATCCAGAACACACATATGTGATCAAAGTGCTCGCGGAACGTTATGGTTACATATCGCAAATTTTACCTCTGGATATTCAGCGAGCTATTCCCCGATTTCAAGTCGGCGAATCTACGGAGCTCGCGCACGCAATGAAACACTTTGCGAATGAGTCGTCGTCAATCAATCGACATTTGAAGAACTTGCTGTGCTGTCAAAGTGCGGCGAATTTAATTCATGTGTATGGAATTCATCAAGCGCACATTTTGATGCGGAGTTACGCTAAGGATGAACAAGATTTATCAGACATCAAGAGCCTCGTCGAAAACAACGACGTTGCCGTGGAGCGCGGCGAGTTTGACGATCATCCCAAGTTGAGAATGATCAGAGCGTACATCGCAGATCTCATAGTGACTCAATCGAAAATGCTCATTATCTTTCCCGACGCGATGGGTATACTCTCCATCGTGCGATTTATCAGTAAGCTTGGTACAAAAGCGGTTCAGTTTGATGGTAAGCAAGAGTTTAAAAATCTACACGAAGACGATGTTGAGGATTTCGCTCGCGCGGTTACGCTCGCGACGGCCAATGTACAAGTTTTAATCGCTCTCGAGGCTCATATTGCTCATGAGGCATTTCCATTGGAGCTATTTTCGACGTGCGTTTATTACGCTCCGTCGCCGAATGCGCTTCAAGATCTTCATCTGCTTGGTTCTTCGCGCCACGCTGCAAATCGCTTTGTGAGAGTGCTCGCCATGAAACGGGGTGTCTCTATACCTAGTGAAGATCCAGAGCCTGCGTCATCGGCGTTGCGTCATTCACCGCACGTGGAGAATAATCAACATGCTGCAAGCGTCGTGCGCGACGAAGATCCCAATGTATCGCCTCCTGTACAATTCGATGGCGTTCCGAGGCACGTCGTCGTGCTCAACGTCGCTAGACAGATTATCAAGGTACGAGAGCAACTATTTGGTCAAGTTGAGCGAAACTTACTCGACGACGGGTGCGACGTGATTTTGCGAGAGTTTGGGATCGACGTTGACGCATGCTTCACCGTCGGCAAGCAAGTTCACGCAGTGATATTGATCGTGCCAGAATATTTTGTTGAAGGGTTACCGACACAAATTGAACTTTTTTCGTTGGTGGAAGATTTGATGGTTGCTATGGCGCACTCGTTTGTGTCAGGAACGATGGTCTTTGAGGGTGATTTGGACTTTTTAAACATTGCGCAAACGCTTGATCGAAGAATCCATTCAGACGCCGCGCACATGCATTTTTCCATCGATCTCAGGTACAGTCTCGAAGATGAAACCGCGTCGATGCTACATGAGATTCTGCAGCCACAAGATGGTCGTTTCTCAGAATTTTCTGCGCCAATGCCAGAGAGCCGAACGATTGAAGAAATGGAGTTGTGTGATATGTTTCCTTTGCTCAATCCAATCTCCGCATGCGCTCTATTGGCGGATGAATTCGTTTGCGATGAACTCCAACGCATTGGTAATCTGTCTTCGAATACTAAGGCGTACTTGCAACGCGATGGATACCTTGGATGCCCACTCGATGTCTTCGGTGCCGAAGAGCCGGCGAAGGATGTACCACCGCCGTATTCGCCCCGCGGCGGAGCTGCGCAAGAACGAAGGCAAGTCTTCACGGAACGTCCAATCACAGAGTTTTACTCGCCCATTTCGAAGCGACCACGACTCGACGAATGGGAGCTCGAATCTTTGTCTTTAGATTCGCCGACAAACACCGCGACTCCGCATCGTTACCAATCTTTGCATCGGCGCAATATCGATACGCCGTCTCCAATCGTGGACTTCAAGAAGTCTCCCACGTCGGCGCCGCGATCACTCTTACGATCACCGCCGGCGGCGTCACCACGAAGAGCGCCCCCTGTCAATGTTGGCGCTGTCGGCGGTGGTCGACTCTGGCAACCGACCCGGACGAGCGACGGACCCTCGACGAGCGCAAACACGATTCTGGAGAAGCATCGGCAGCAACCTGAACCGTCACTTGAGGAATTCAATCAAATGCTCGAGTCTTACCGAATGCCCGCGCCTCCCGAGCGTGGGCGAAGAAACTCGACGCTTGATTGTTTCGATTCGAACAGAGACTTAACGCAGCACCGATTCACGAGAATATCATCATCGCGAACGCAACAATTTCCAAACACTTGGAAATGAATGCATGAAATGACACCGACGAAATCTTGTTGGAAATGAGAATTTTGTAATACAACGAACGCTAAGGCTATGGTGGCACCTTGAACGAATCAACGATTGATCGTAGATCGCCTTCGGCGCTCTTCCAAGACCGAGCGCCGCAAGAGGCGACCATGAGATACAGTTCACCTTCGACGATGCACGCGGAAATCAAGTTGTGCGGCGACACGAGTTCGTATAGATAATAATCGACACCGTTTTTCGTCGACACAGACGTTGACGATGGCGTTCGTCCTGGTTGTCCAAAACCATTTTGTTCCCAGTAGGCACCGATGAGCTCTTCAAATCTTTGCAAAACATCCTCCGGCGTCCCGGCGTCTTTGATACCGTCCGCCCCGACGAAAGGCAAAACACTCACGGCGAGCTGACCGTTCCCTGTGTCCGACTTATAGCGAGTATCGACGCCGTAGAGTTTGCCATCATTTAACGACACGATATCCGCGCTCCAATCCTCCGGATACTCGAAGGAATAATCGTGCGTGGCGGAAGAGATGGACGTCTCGAATCGCTCGCGAAAGCTTCGCTTGTAGAATTGCGCTCGCGACGCAGGCGCCGAGGAGGACGAAAGAAAAGCGACGAAAGCGAGGAAATCGCGACGATTCGCTGAGGGGGTAGCGTGCTTGCGCTTCGCCGCCGTCGACGCGCTGGGGGCTCGAACTCCTGACGCCGAACACGACGCTCTCATACCGATGACGCGCAACGAACTCTGACGCGGATTTCAGCTTTTTTCAGTGTTTCGGAACCGTAAGCCCGAAACACGCGAACCGATCGGACGCGATCGCAGTTAAAACAGGGCCCTCCTCGTCACGTTTCTCACAATCTTTTACATTTCTCCAGTGCGAACGAAAGACTTCGCCTCCCCCCCCGTTCGGTCCGTCGATTCGCGAGAGTCGGAATTACGCGTCGCGCGAGCTCGTGTGAAGTCTTGACGTGCGCTCGATCGCTCGCGAGAGCGACGAGAGGGCGTTTCGTTCGCGGAGGCACTCCCGCGAACGTCGCGAGAGGAGAAGGCTTCGCCGCGGGTGCTGCTACTTACACATCTAATGCGCTGGACTACGAAGACGTTCGAGGAGATTTACACCTCGATACCGCTCTTGAAAATACGCTTAAGCGTGGACAGGGCGACGTTGCGATGGGCCGCCACCTTATCGACCGTCGAGGCCACCTGTTCTTGGAGCGCCACCGCCTCCTTGCTCGGCAAGACGCGCAAGTCGTTCAAGAGTGTCGTCGCCTTCTTATCCATACCGTACGTCCTCGACTCCATCGCACGAAGCTCTCGGGCAGCCGATTTCAAATTTGCCGCCCCACGCTTCATCTCAACCTCCGCGGCACTCGCAGCTTCCGTCAAGCGCTGAATCTCCCCGCTCGCCGCTTCAGCGTCGAGCGCCAGCGTTTCGCTCCTACGCACGCACGCGTTGAAGAGTGCCTCCTCGCTTTGCAATCTCCCGAGCGTCGATCGCCACAGCAACGCTCTCGGTCCCGGAAGCGCGAGCGCGAGAAACGTCAGCGCACCCGCGGTCGCGCTCGCTGGGTTCTCCCGCACCGTCTCCACCACGCGCTTGCTCGCCATCTTAAAGAACTCATCCTCGCTCTCCCGCGCGCGCTCGGCCAACGCCTCAGCGTGCGCGACCGCGGTATCGGTGATATCGTTCACCCGCTCCCTCGTCGTCTCGATCGTCTTCGCCACCGCGAACGCGGCGTCCGAGCTCGTTCGATCTATCCGCTCATCCAGCGCCGCGCGCGCGTTCGACGCCCCATCGACGACGCCCCGCGCGCGCTCGATAAACTTATTTATCGACGCCGGGAGCTCCATCGCGCCCTCCGCGCTCGCGACGCGCGCGCCGTCGCGACGAGTCGCGTCGACGAATGGGCCGCACTCCGCGACGCGCGGAGGGCATGGGTGAAATTCTAGCGTCGACGTCGCGCGATGCGAAACGCGGGGACAAAACCTTGCGACGGACGGAGATGAAGCGCGATGGACGCAGCGCGCTGTCCATCGGTCGTTTCATCAACGCCCGCAAGTCGACGTACGACAAGCGGGCACGAATCAAACAGTCGCGAGACGAGGCGGCGGCGAAAAAGGCAAAGTATGAGAGATTGCAAAAGAAGCTCGGGGAGAAGATAGAACGGGACGAAGGGTTCGATCCAGAGGCGTACGAGCGACGATTGGCGGCGATTGATAACCCAGACCTCGCCCGAGAGGCGAAAGGGGCGAAGAGAGGGGACGATGAGGACGAAGATTTGGACGAAGACGCGAAGACGCGCGCCGCCGCCGCCGAAGACGACGAGGCGCCCGAGGAACAGCTCACGGTGAAAGGGAAGAAGAAGAAATTTGATTATTTGAAAAAGGCTTGGGAGAAAGGCCAAGTCGAGCGCGCCGAGCGCGAGGCGCAGAGGAAAGCATTTTTAGAAGAAAAAGCCGCACGAGACGCCGAGCTCAAAGCTCAACGCGTCAAGCGTCAGGACAAAAAGCAACTCATGCGCAAGAAGACCAAGCGCGGGCAGCCAGTGATGAAGCATCGCGTACAGAGCATTTTAGACAAGCTCCAAGCGGAGCAAATGGGATCGTGATAGATCCGTGACTCGTGTGAAGAGAGCATTTCGTTGTACCATCCGCCGCTCGCCGATTCCAACATATCCACAACCGATCGCTCGCTCGCGCCACTCTTACGCGCCCCTCGTATCGTCCATGTTCGCTCCAGCTCGCTCGAACGTTCCGGTGATCAACGCGCGCACCAATGCGCGTCGTTCCACGTCGCGCGCGCGCGCGACGACGACGACTCGCGCGTCGGCGTCGGCGAACGACGAACACCTCGACCGTCGCGCGGCGCTCTTCGGACTGTCTACCGCCGCACTCGCGTCCGCGTTCGGTGTGCCGCTCGGTGCGATCGCGGATGAAGAAGAAAAGGCCAAGAAAGTGGTCGCCGTACCGTACACCAAGTACGTTGTCCAGAAGGAATCGAGTGAAGAAGCGATCGCCATCGCGAAGCAGTTGAAGGAGGCGGGGGCGCGTCTGTACGGGGCGTTTTGGTGCGAAAACTGCAACAAGCAAAAGGAACTGTTGGGAAAAGAAGCGATGGAGTACATCGATTACGTTGAATGCTTCCCGAACGGAGTCTACCAAAACGCCGAAGGGCACGAAGATGTGATCAAGCCAGACGGGATTTGCACCGGATACACGAGCGCGTGGCCACTCTGGGTCGTGCCGAAGGGCGAAGACGACGAAATCGGTATTCAAGGTCAGATCAAGAAGCCGCGCGAGTTGCAACGATTGATCAAGGAAGCGAAGGGTGAGAAGTTCGACGCGCTTAAGTACTTTACCACGCTCGAGATGGAGTAGATACACATTTATTTATGATAATATTTTCCGTCGCGCACGCGTCGCGTCGATATCCGAGTAGGCGGCTTCCCAATCTATTTCTTCTTCTAATGAGGGTAGTTTCCCACTATCTAACTTTGGCGTGATGCGCTGTTTCTCCGCCTTGATGGAATCCATCTCTGCGTACGCCGCGTCCCAGTCTATGTTTGCCCACTCGGGCGTTTTAGGCGGTGTGGAAGCATTGTTCGCGCCACTCACACCGTTCACACTCGCCGCCGCTCCTAAAGATTCTAATTTCGTACGTAGGTCGATGGCTTCCGAAAGCGCCTTCGCGCGCGCTTCTTTCGCGACTGCAATCTCTTTCCGCGCCTCGGCGATTTCCGTCAACAATCGCCTTCGTTCCTCCGCCGTGAGCGCATTCGGCTTATCAGCACGAAGATCAGCGCGAAGATCAGCAATTTCCGCCGCGTGGCGTTTCTCCATGTCGTACATTTCTCTTTTCAAGCGCTCGTTTTCAAGCTGCAGTGTCGAGGTCGCCGCAACGGAGGACGACGGCGTCGGCGTCTCGCACGTTCTCTCCAACAGTTTCCTCGACATGAACGTCGACATCAAATCGTCCAATTTCTTCGACAACGCGTCCGCCTGGGCGGTGACTTTCTCCAGCTCATCCTCCGCGTCGTCCGCGCGTTTCTGTTCCACATCCAACAGCTCTTTTTGCTGCGTCACCGCCTCGAGGAGCAAATGCCTTTCGCGTCGTTGACTCTCGAGCGTCGTCGACGCCGCTTTCGCGTGGCGTGCGACTCGTCTGGCGCGAGACGATGCGTAGACGTCGATGTAATCCTCCTCCGCGTTTTCGCCTCGCATCGCCGCGTCGATGTGAAGTTCGAGGTGCGTTCGCGACGCGAACGAACGCAGTTTCCGAACGAACACTTCGTCCGAAGTACCCATAACTTCCACCATTCGCCATGCAAATGTGTTTCCAATATTTCTATATCCTCAACTGATAGGCTTAACGGCCGTTCTTTACGGGATGGTGGTCTAGTGGTATGATTCCTCGTTTGGGCCCACCGAACGAGTCGCGAAACGATGCGATACGACATCAAAACACGACACGTCCGCAGACGTCGAGGAGGTCCCGAGTTCGGTGAGTGTGCGACTCGCGTGTGCTCGCGCGGCGCGGGAACGAGCAGGAAGTTCGGACAACTGACCGGTCGTCACTGTCACGTCATAGATTCTCGGCCATCCCCAAGTACAACATTCTTTTTTATCGATCATTTTCAGTGTTTTTATTTATATCACCTCACTACTTCACATGCCCGATCGTCCAGCTTTTGCCGCGACGGGACGTTTTCGACAGAACGCCAGAAGTCGCGACAGATCGGCGCACGCTTCGCGCGATGACGGCCGACACCGCGTCCGCGAAGGCGCCCGAGACGACGACGACGACGACGACGACGAAGTGTGATGAGGAACAAGGCTCGCCCGAGAGCGTGCTGAAGACCGTCGATGGTGTCGTAAAGCCGAAACGCATAGAGCGATTGCCACGTCCAGACCGCGAGGCGCACGACGCCGAGATCGCGGCACTCGTGGCGATTACGGACGAGAAACAGGCTCGCATCGTGGAGATTAAGGCGTTGGTGAACGCGGCGCGTGAAAGACGCACGACGAGCTCGACCACGAACGCGCCGTTGCATGAAAAGGTCAAGGCGCTGAACGCGATTGCTAACGAAAAGATCGCGCAGCGGGACGAGGTTCGCGCCGAGCTCGCGGCGAACGACGAGCGACGCGATCGGGTTCGCGAGGAGGCGAACGCCATGCGGGCGCAATCGAAATTCCTCACCAATGAATCGATTGATCAAGAGATCGCGAGAATCGATGGGAAGCTGGCGCACGAAACCATGCCACTGGCGCAAGAGAAGAAGTTGGTCGACCAAATCAAGAGCTTGAACAAGAGTAGAGACCTCGTGCGCGAGTACGCGGAGAAGCAAGCCCTGATCACCGCGCACGACGCGAGGAGAAAAGCGTGCATGGATCGCATCAAAGCGAAGGACGCGGAAATCAATAGCATCAAAGCTGAACAAGCTAAAATTCGCGCGCAATTGAACGAGGTGAAGAGCAAAGACGACACCGCCAACGCCGACGTGCCCAAGCTCATCGAAGAGAAGAACGCGGCGTACGAGGTGATCAAAGCGAAGAGAGAGGAAATCAACCGGCTTCGAGCGAAGCAAAAGAAGATTGAGGACAATTATTGGGCTCGTGAGAAGCTGTTCCGCGCGCAGCAAAAGGAAATCAAGCAGGCGCAGTGGGAGGCTTCGCAAGAGGAGCGCAAGGCGCGCGACGAGGAGCGCAAGCAGTGGGAAAAGGAGAACGCTCCAGAACCATTCGAGGACGAAGTGTCGGCATGTGATGCTTTGCTGGCTTATTTGGCAAAGTGGGATACCAAGAAAGTCGATGTATCCGCCGTCAAAACCACTCAGTTGAGTCGACGCAACGAAGACGACGAAGATGACATGTTCGCCGTCAGCACCGCATACAAGAAGAAGAGTAAGAAGAGCAACGGGAAGAGTGCGCCGAGCGGTAACGAACGTATTCAGCACTCTCTCGATACTCTCACCTTCTTCTCAAAAGTAAAAATCGCCGTCGTCGCCAAGGTGTCCGACGTGCCCGCCTCGTTGGACGTCATCAAGGCGAAGAAGGAAGAGTTTTTGGAACGGCGCAAGATCAAGAAGGAGAGAATCGCCGCCGGCTTGGAGGATGAAGATGAGAAAGAAAAGGAGGAAAAAGCGGAGAAGGGCAAAGAGAAGAGTCAAAAAGCTGATGGTAAGAAGAGCGGCGGCAAGGGCAAGAAGAAGGGCGGTAAGAAGGCCACGCGAGGCCTTTCGGTTTCTCTCGTCGCGAACGAAAACGAACAAAGCGTCGAAGTTTGCGTCACCTTCAACGACGAGGGGAAATAGACACACACCATATATCGTATCATTTCTAGTACAATATCTCATTATTCGACATTATATCACTAAGTACCGGTCGCTAAAACAAACCTCTGTCACAACAGAAAGTAATCTGGGTCCGTGCGCGCCAAGAGCTTCTCCGCATCTGCTCTCCACGCCTCGGCCATTCTAAGCCTAATGTTGAACGCGTTGCCCATACCTCGTAGAAGTACCGAAACGCGTGCAATCATGACCATCTCATCGGGAGCCTTGATGACCGGATCACGCGCTTGCATTTCGTCCAAAAACTCTTGCAAGTTGAGTCCCTCGGTAACGTCGGGCGTGTCTCGATCGTTCCAAAACGTCGCCAACTTAAAACTGACCTCTGCATCTGAATTCTTACTTCGGGCTCCGAAACCTTCTGGTTTATCAGACTGCACCAACCTGTGGCATTCTTCAGCGTCGCCTTTGGCTACAGCTAAGATGAGCTTGGCGTACGCCCGCTGCGCATCAGAGTCTATGCGTTTCACTTGCCCGTAATCAATCAGTCCGAGCCTACCGTCAGGCATCAGCATGATGTTTCCCGGATGTGGATCGCCATTGAACACTCCTGTCTCGAAAATCTCATACGCGTGCACGTCGACCAAGGTTTGAAGGAGCGCTCCCAGGTTCACGAGCTTCGGCGGCGGTTGTCGATTCACGGGACCGGTCACCAACCGAAGAGGCGACACGTTGTACGCGAGCTTCAGAGGCATCAGTAAGTGATGCTGAAGTTTCATGAAAGTATTTACTCTTTCTGTGTGTTTCGCCGCTTGTTTCGCGTCTCGACTTCGCAACCTCCCGCTCTCAATCTTTCTACGCTCATTTTCCTCCAGACTACTCACACTGGTGCCCCTGTACCGAGCAATGGCGTCAAACTGATCGCGAATACCGTCTACTAATCGCTTCCCAGGAACTTCATCCATCACTAACACCTCCTTTGTGCACAGTTCCTTGTGAGGCGCCGGAATGTACACCTTGTTCCCCCACCGCGGCATCACCGCAGATCTGACTTCGTCGAGATTTTCCGCCTCGGCGCGATAGTCGAATTCAGTCAAAAACTGCCTCTCTATTTCTTCCAGTGGTGGCACGTGTTGCGGCATGGCGAGCTTACAAAAGTCAATGCATGTACGAATGTCCGCTCGAAATCGTCGCTCGATTCCGGGCGCCTGCACCTTGACGACGACGGTTCTGCCGCCGTACTTTTTCGTCAGCTTTGCCCTGTGCGCCTGTCCGATACTCGCCACTCCGAGCGGAGTTTCGTCCCACGCCTCGAACACGTCCGTGTGTCCATTTTTCTCCAGTTCTCTTATTGCGATCGCCCTCGCCTCGCCCGGTTTCATCTCCACGGGTGCGCTATCCTGCGTGTCCTTGCACCACGTCAAGTACTGCCGCGGCACAAAGTCGTCCCGCGTCGACAGCAACTGCGCGTTTTTCAGATAAAATCCCCGCATCGCGTACACTAAATCTCGCACTGGCGTCGCGTATTGATCGTGCAGCGCTTCGTACGCCTCGTTCGCCTCGTCATCGCTCAGCACCATCCCGGTCCAGCGCGGGACGCCCGCGCGAGCGAAGTCGCGATGTCGCGCTTGCACCGCGCGATAGCGCGCGTACACGGGAAACGCGTTGGCCCAGAACACGCACGAGCGCTGCGCGCCTTCTTCACTCGCGACGTACGCCGTAAACGCCGCCGTCGTGGCCGTCGCACCGATCGCGAGCGCGCGCGACGCCATCGGGAGACGACGAGGCGCGCGCGAGAGTGACGAACACACAACGCGACGCGATTCGACGCATACCGCGTAGCGCGACGAGCGACGCGGAACGTGCATGGGTGCGCGCGCGATGGACACCGTACGATTGTACCGCGCGGTGTTGAAATCCGCGACAAAGTTTCCGAGCAAGAACAAGATGGCCATCGTGGAGGAAATCAAGGTTGAGTTTAGGCAAAAGCGCAAACTGACGGACGCCAAGGAGATCGAGAAGGCGGTAGCGATGGCGCGAGACGGTTTAGATCGCCTGAATGCATTCTCGAACATGGACTCGAAGTCGAATCAATGGCAAGTTTCTTTAAAAGGACCGCATACGGGGGACTGAGCGACGCCGACGAGGGGACGGGACGACTATGACTATTTCAGGACGCGTCGTCGTCGTCATTTGAGACGACGTAGAGCTTCGTTCTCCTAAACTTAAGCGTCACTTTAACGCACGTCGGGAGCTCCATCATCGCTCGGTCCCAACGGTTCGCCTTGCGAGGTGGTCTGTCTTCCTTAGGCAGGTGGGCGAAACTCAGCGCCGAGGGGACGACAAGCGGGAGCGCGTCCCGTACCGCGGTATCCAGGTTCTGTGTCGGGGGAAATCTAATCTCTGGATCTATGACGTATGAATTGGTTCCGTCCTTGTACGGAATGTGGTAGGAAATATCGTTCTCGAGCACGTTCCACACAGTTATTGCGGGGCCCTCCAAAGGGCACTGATTCCCGTCGACGCTCACGTTCGACACCACTTCGAGGTCGATATGCCAATTTCCGATATCGAAAGATGCTCCACTGGAGCTCACGACTATGGGCGTTCCAGGCACGATGGTATCAGACCTAGGCATAAACTCTGTTGTAAACATACCAAACGTATTGCCGTGCATGAAAGTCGCGTTCTCCTTCTTTAAACACAACCAACCATCTTTTGTCGATCTTTCTCTCTTGATTCGGGCCAATAGCAAGCGTACAGAGCGATCTTTCATCATACTCGCTCCGAGACCATGACATGTTTCGCGAATAACTTGTTTCCAGAAGAATATAGGCTGGGAAATGAATGGTTCGCAATCAACGTAACAGCCCACGTCGCTCGACTTTGTAGCGTCCCAAAAAGGTTTGAAGAGAGATTTATCGACCATTTCAGAAAGCTGCTCGCTATTCTCACCAATAACGCTGAGGTTCCTCAATAAACCAATCCCAAACATGTCTTCAAGCAAAGGTACGAGCTGATTTCGGAGCTTTCCTCGCGTACTCCAAGTCGGCGTCGAGTCTAGGAAATACGGAATGCCATAAGCGTGCGCAAAAGTCAGAACGTCATCCTTCACATGGGAGAGCATCGGACGCCAAATGCGAACACCTTCCACTACACCTTCGTCACTCATCCCATTTACTGATAATAAATTCGCTCCACGCATCAAGTTGGTGATTATATTTTCCTGCACGTCTCCGTGGTGATGTCCAAGCAATACGGCGGGAAAGCCATGCTTTGCCCCGGCTTCCTTGTAGAAACCGTATCGTATTCTCCGCGACTCGATCTCGTATTGCTCTCTCGGCGTGACTCCGCGTCTAATTTGATCCACTGTACATCTCTCGAATTTCATGCCATGTCTCAGGCTCCAATCATCGACGAAGTCAGCCTCCTCCGTGCTCTCTGGCCTGTTCTTGTAATCGATGTGAAGCGTCACGACGTCGTACCCTTGATGCTTGAGAATATACGCCAGGACCATGGAGTC
>Ga0182093_1059955_pt1 | contig 13763 bp, 8 predicted proteins | sample 041ome_21_FD_127776 | JGI IMG/M metagenome (GOLD analysis project Ga0182093, IMG submission 127776) | Metatranscriptome of coastal salt marsh microbial communities from the Groves Creek Marsh, Georgia, USA - 041411BS metaT (Metagenome... | ecosystem: Environmental > Aquatic > Marine > Intertidal...
CGTCTTTGTTCAGTTTAGGTCCTGTTCCTCCTCCTCCCGCAACAGCAACAACGGCGGGGTTAACAACAGGAGGAGGAACAGGCGCGGCAGTTGCGGCGTTTTCTTCGTCAGCGACCATTATTATTACGTCGTGTGGTTGCTCTTATGGTATTCGTTCGTTGTGCGCGCTTTCTTTTCTCGACATTTTTCGACGTTTTTTTCCCCAGAACGCAGAAGAAAAAATTTTCAAAATTCACACGCACTCTTTCTCCGCGCGAGATGACGACGACGACGACGACGCATCATCATCATCATCACAATCGACGCGATCCACCACCATCGTCACTATCCACCGTCACCAACGCGGCGGCGGATTCTTTGAACGCCTCGTGCTTCACCTTCCGGAAAGCGAAAGGGAAAATGACGCGAGAAAAAGCGTCGCGAGGCGTTCCCGCGACGAAAAGTTTTCGGAAGATCGGTTCGTGCGAAGACGACGGCGCCGTGGAAGAGAGGAAAGTTGGCATGCGTGAGTGCTGGAAGAAAATAGACGCCAAGTTTGAGAGCGTGTTGCGAGAGGCGAACTTGGAAGCGGTGAGTGGCGTCGTTCTTTCGTTTGAATTTTTGTCTCTGTGTTCTTTCGTATTTGCTGACCTTTCTTACTTCTCTCTTCGCTCGCGATACGCGAACGACAGTTTTCGAGGATCCGAGACTACGTCGAAGAGACGTTTCGGAAACGCCGCGCCGCGGAGGATTCGGAAACGACGGTGTTTGAGAACGGTGGGGAAAAGAGGAGGAACAAAAAAAACGACGACGAGAAGGTTAAGGAGGAGGAGGAGGAAGACGAAGAGGAGGAGGACGACGACGACCATGACGAAGACGCGCGGCGCGGTAAAAGGAAAAAGCTACCGCCTCACTTTGCGGAATCTCTGCCGACGGGTCTCGTTCTCGCCGGCGGCGTGAACGCGGACGATCACGAGGAGACGTTCGCGTCGTTGGCGAAATTTTTAGCTAAGAGCGATTTTCACTGCGCGTTGTTGCAATCGAAAGACGTCAAGACGAGGAAGAGCGGGTTTGGCGGTGGTATCGGAGGCGGCGGGATGAATAACGCAGTCGGCGGGTCGACGACGTTCGCGTCGTCGGCGGCTTCGAGAGGGATTTTGGGGGATTGCGTATCGCTCGTGGCGAGACAGTTGGAAAGTAGGAACGCGGCGCCGGGCGGTGTTTCCGTGGAAGAGTTTCTGAATCCGCGGGAACATCATCTCGGCGGTGGAGGTTTGACCGCGCAAACGGCGGCGGCGGCGAGCGGCGGCGGCGGAACGAAAACAGTTAGGCACATAGCGAAATGGTACGAGTCCACTTTAGTCGGCGGCTCGGAGCATCAACAACAGCAAAACAACGAAACAACGAACGAGAACAACGCTAACGGCGCGCACGCGAGAGATAAAAATACCGAAAGACCGTCGTACAGTTTACGTCGCGAGCGCGTGGAAACGCTGCCGAAAATACTCGGTCGAGCTCGTCCGGTGGTGGTGTTAGTCTCGGACGTCGAAGGCTTCCAAGGGTCGTCCGCCTTGAGCGATTTACTCGCCTCTTTCGCCTCGTTCCACCGCGACGTTCCATTTATATTATTGTTGGGTATTGCTACCAACACGAGCGCTTTACAACGGTCCATACCGTCCGAAACCGCTTCGAAACTGCGACCAAAAGTCTTCAAACTCTTCGCGCCGACGGACGCCTCGCGCGAAATCCGAGAAAAAGTCTTCCTCGATCCAACCTTGTACCCGGCTTTAGGCAACGACGCGTTGACGTATTTGCACACGAGATTCATGGAGCACGATTTCTCGTTGACCACCATGCGGAGGTCGGTAAAAGTTTTATTCTTAAATCACTTTGCCACGGAACGTCTGTCCTCCGTCAACAAGATTTTGAACGAGAGAGACTACAGCGCGGATGCGACGAAGAAGTCGAACGGAGAAGGAACATCGGAAGCGCGAGCGTTGCAGCGTGAAAGCGAAAAATTATATTCCACGGGTAGTAAAGATGCGTTGAAGTGGTATTTGAGAAGGTTTTGCGGGTTGCTTTTGGGTAGAAAAGATGAAAAGAGCATCGAGATGTTGAGAGAGCTGTTCCTCTCTGCTCGAGAGGATGGCGAAGAGGAAGGAAAAGAACGAGAACTTCGCGAGATGGACGTTAAAAGAGATGATATTTTCGACGCGTTCACGGAGAATATGTTAGAGGTTGGGGAAAGTCGAAAGAAATTCGCGATTGGACTGGACGTTTTATCCCTGATTTCGAGAAGCGTGGGATACCAGCGATGGTCGAGAACGGCGGACGTTTTGTTAGACTGCGCGTTTCCGAATTTTTTCTTCGCGTCGAAGAAAAAGCAGCGGCAACAGCAAGAAAAGAACAAAACGACGACAACGAACACAGACGAACGAGAACAACAACAACAACAACAACAACAACAACAAGAAAAACCGACGACTGAAAAGGCGTTCGTGACGGAAGGCGAGAAGATTCTTCGACTTTTATCTTCGAGAGTGGAACGCGCGGTGAAAGCGGCCGAGGCTGCACCGGCGAGCGATGCAAATAACAACCAGACGACGAACACAGCGCCAATGGCGGCAACCTCGATAGCACCTGCTGCCGCAACACTATCGTTGAAGGATTTATGTAGAGACTGCGCGAAAGTGTGCGAGGGACACGAGGAAATACACGCGAACGAAGGCGCTCGATTTTCACAGCTCGTGGCGCAGATAGAGGAAGAAGAAACGACTACTACTACTACTACTACTACTACTACTACTACTACGACATCAACACCGTTGCAAATCTTCGAGCAAATTGTTCGTTCGGTGGTGAAAAATTACGCGAGCAAACCTCCAGAATCATTGCCGGGAAAGAAAATATTCTGCGTCACCTCCGCCGACGCCGCTCGAGAAACCTTCTCGGCGGCGCCGAGAATGGCTCTCGAAACCGCTTTGTCGAACCCGTCGGAAGCGTTGGAGTGTCAGTGCTGTCCGAAATCTGGAGAGATTGCCGCCTCCTTACCGGACCCGTGTTTGTGTTACAAGCTGCTAGAGAATTTCGGCGGCGAAAGCGCCAACGCGTTTGAACTCTTTCGCCGCTTCATCATCGAGCACCGAGACACGAGCGACGAAGAGCTGGGACTGTTGCTGAAAGAAGACCGAGACAAGCTGAAGAAAAAGAAGAGAACGAGACGAGGTGAGAAAGACGGAGAAGACGACGACGACGAAGATGAAAAAGAACCGCCTCTTCTACCGACGAACAACGACAACGAGAACAACAACTCTTCCAAGAAGAAACAGAAACACACGTTCGGATTGGATAAGCACAAAGTTTGGGCGTTGCAAGCGCGCTTCACGCGCGCGTGCTCCGAGTTGGAATTTTTAGGCATGGCCTCCGCGAGGCGCCACAAGAAGGTTGAGTTTTTAGTCCGAACGGCGTTCCCGTTAGACTTTGCGAGTAAATAATAGTTTTAGGTTTGTGTTGTAATATCCTGCCAACGCTTGCGTAGAAAGAAAGATAATCTTATATAGATAGTACGATTGGTTGGTGAAGATATTCACCAGAGTTTTTTGTTTGTTTATTATTATGCTGCTCGCGATGCGAACGCGCGCGCGCTACCCGAAAATTTAATATTCTTGGGAGACAGAGCCAGACTTCTTGCCCTTCTTCGGCAACAAGACCGAGTGGATGTTCGGCAAGACGCCGCCAGAAGCGATCGTGACCGTGCCCAACAACTTGGACAATTCCTCGTCGTTGCGGATGGCCAATTGGATGTGTCTCGGTACGATTCTGGACTTTTTGTTGTCTCTGGAAGCGTTCCCGGCGAGTTCGAGAACTTCAGCCGCTAAGTATTCCAAAACCGCGGCCAAGTAGACCGGGGCGCCGGCGCCAACGCGGGTGGCGAATTTGCCAACCTTGAGGTATCTGTTTTTGTGCAGATGGAAAGAGTTTTGTTGGTCAGCGCGTGCGCGTGATGTGATATGATATAATCTCGTCAAACGGACGGATTTTTGTTCATTCATCCCGGGGAAAAACTGAATCGCAGGATTCGTGCTCAAATCGAGAAGGCTCGTAAAAAGTAACGCATAAATAATCGCACCTCGCGATACGGCCAACCGGGAATTGCAAACCAGCCTTCGCGGATCGCGAGACGGCTTTCTTGGAGGATTTTCCTTTACCACGTCCAGACATGTTTTGTTTTTGTTTATATGTTTGAATATACAATAATGACGAGTTTTTGGTCCGACTTTTCCCCTCGTTTTTTCAAAAAATGTTGCATGGTTTAGGGACACATTCTGAGAAGGTACGCTTTACCGAACCCCTTTAGGCACGATGTGGACGTTTCTGATCACACCGCGCGTAAACGCGAGTTTAACGACATACAAAAACATAGTAAACGACTCTTTGTATTATCAATGCTTCGTGGTGTGCATTTTTGCGAGCGTTGGTGCTCTGGTTGAAGAGATGTGTGCGTGGACTTTCTGCTTTTTTTCACAATAAAAAGTAAAACTAGGAAAATTGGAGCTCAGAGTTTCAATTTTCAATACATTTTCGAGAGTTTTCCAAGAAACTTTTCCCCCAATTCGTCATTACTTTGAACACAAACGAACGAACGAACAACACGATGGCCGGCAAGAAACCAGCGAAAAAGACCGTCAAAGGCGGCGCCAAGAAGTCCTCCAAGAAGAAGGTCGAAACCTACAAGATCTACATCTACAAAGTCTTGAAGCAAGTGCACCCGGACACCGGCATCTCCTCCAAGGCGATGAGCATCATGAACTCCTTCATCAACGACATCTTCGAAAAGATCGCGACGGAAGCCGCCAAGTTGGCCAGGTACAACAAAAAGCCGACCGTGACCTCCAGAGAAATCCAAACGTCCGTTCGTTTGATCTTGCCCGGTGAATTGGCCAAGCACGCGGTTTCGGAAGGCACCAAGGCGGTGACCAAGTTTACCTCCGCTTAAATTCTTTTTTGAATTAAAAAACGGACAAATTGAAAAAAAGCAGAAAAAAAAATATAAGAGACAAAACAAACGAAAAGTGTCTGATTGCGTGTACTTCCGAACGACTCGCGGGGAACGACGAGAGAAGATCTCGCGTCGTTCCTTGTTCCGAAGAACTGCTCTACGACCGTAAAAACAAACACCACAAAAAAAAACGGAAATTCATATTTCCATCGCTTTCATGTGTTATAAGTATTGCGTTTTCGTCTCCGAACGCGAGACGGAGTATTTTTGTACATACGCGCGCGCGCAAACGCTCGACATCTTTTCACACGTGTGAATTCACCAGCTTTATAAAAGTCTCATAGAAACACCATCCTACTCTTCGAAGAGAAAGAGAGAGAGAGAGAAAGAGGGATATTTGCGGCAATAATGTGTACGTTTTTCGTTCCCTCGCGTCGCTTCGCAGGATAAAACGCCACGTGCCCACGTCTGCGATCCTCATAAAAAAAAGAGAGATTTTATTCTCTTCTCTCTTCACTTCTTCACACACAAACAACGGTACCAAAGAAAGAAATGAACAACGCGAGCGTCTCCTTCAAATCGCTCCTCTTTGTCGTTTTCGCGCTCTTCGGAATCTCGTTCGCTCGCGCGGCGGACCAGGTCGTCACGTGGAAATACGAAGCGCAAGAGATTTCGTTATACTCGGACGAGAGTCTGACCATCCAATGGACGGGAACGCACGACGTGTGGTTGGATGCGACGTCGGCGGAATGCGACTCCGCTGGCGCTGTCCAACAGAAAGCGGCGACGGCGAATGATAACTGGACGACCATGGCCGGTAACATGAGTCCAGGAACGTATTACTTGAGTTGCAGAGTTGGATCGCACTGCGAGAGCGGCATGACGTTGAAGGTGACGGCTTTGGCCGGCTCGAGACCGACTTCTTCGGACGACGACGACGCTTCTTCCTCTTCCTCCTCCTCCTCCTACTCCTCTTCCGCCTACTCCTCTTCCGCAGTCTTCTCGACGAGAAACGCGTTCGCGTTCGCGCTCGCCGCGTCGGGAGCGGCTCTCGCGGCGCTCGTTTAAACGTAAACGCGCGGGTTTACGTCCGCGCGCGTCCGCTCGCGCGGAGAAGAAGAGAGAGAGAGAGAGAGAGAGAGAGAGACGCGTACATTGCCTTCTCTCTCTTTTGATGTATGTGTAGTTCATTCATTGTAGATTTTATCATTATCTGTCTAAAAACGTACGATTGATTACATCGCTAGCTCGCGCGTTCTTCCATCTCTTTTCTCGCTTAGTACGAATTTTTCTCTTTTCTCTCTCTCGTCGAATTGGACTAATCGTCATTTCAAAAGCGCGCGCTTGCTTTCACGATCGACCCCGGGCATCGAATAAAGAGAGAGAGAGAGAGAGAACGAGAGAGCGAAAAGGGATAAAAGAATAACGAGAAAAAAATGATGAAATCGCTGGTCACGTTTGCCCTCGGCGCCGTCGCGGGTATCTTTGGGTTCAAAAAGCATCAGGAATTGCACGTCGGCGACGGCGAGAAGAAGACAACGAGCGCGATTGTCGAGGTGAAGAAAGACGAACGGGAAGGAGAAGAAACGACGGAAAAGAAAGAAGAGGAAAAGAAGCGCACGAGAGTTCTCGGGGTGATTCCGGCTCGGTACGCGTCCACGCGATTCCCGGGGAAGCCGCTGGTGATGATTGCCGGGAAACCGATGATCGTTCGAACGTATTTACAGGCGAAGAAAGCGACGCAGTTGGACGCGTTGGTCGTCGCGACGGACGACGAGCGAATTCGGGACGCGATCGTCAAAGCTGGCGGAGATGTGGTCATGACGGATGAAAGTATTCCGAACGGGACCGAACGATGCGCGCAAGCCGTGGATAGAACGGCTGGCGAATTCGACATCGTCGTCAACATCCAAGGGGACGAACCTTTGATCGAACCGGAGATTATCGATGAAGTCGTTTTGGCGTTAAAGAACGCGCCGAAAGATTGCGTGTACTCGACGCCGGTGACGCCGTTAAAGCACGAGGAAGTGACCATGCAAGGTAGAGTGAAGTGCATCACCGATGTCAACGGGTACGCGATTTACTTCTCCAGAGGTATGCTCCCGAACAACAAGAAAGGCAAGGTGGACCCGTCGTTCGATTATTGGTTACATTTAGGTTTGCAGTGTTACGATAGAGAGTTTTTGAGATTGTTTCCGAAAATGCCAGCGACGCCGATGCAAATGCAAGAAGATTTGGAACAGTTGAAGGTGATTGAAAACGGCTATAAGATTAAAGTCATTCGCGTGAATCACTGCGCCCACGGCGTGGACGAGCCGGAAGACGTGGCGAGCATCGAGAAGATCATCGCCGAAGATCCCAGCTTAGATTAATATTGACTTAATAATGAAATATAAGTAAAAATGCGCTTATATATATATATAGTTCTGAACTTGTGTAATACGATGAGTGCCTAATGATTCAAATACTGTTGTTACAATAAATTACGCTGCGCAGCGGCTCTCTACTCAACTCGATATCTCTACGACTATTTACGACTAACATTGCTACTCCTCTTCCTCTACTTGTACGGAATCATTACTTCAAACTGATGGATTGCAGTCGAATCCCCATCGGGCGTTTCTCCTGGATAGCTTGGTCTAATCCGCCTAAACTGAAATAAAATTTACTGTATATGATCAGTAAACGCGTCCCGCCTTCCCGAAACGCCTCAATCGCGGTTGGATAGTGACTTCGCACCAGCGGAGATTGCGACTCGTCTTCTAACCTCGCGATCCTTCGCCACGTTGCGCCGCCATCGCCGGAAACGGCAACGTCGAGAAACGTCCGCGCGTGTCGTTTTTGACCCTTCAGCTTCGCATGTGCGTTTAAAACCATCGCTAAGGCGCCCGAGCGCAATCGAGTTAAAACGATTTTCGAATCTGGGTTTGGTATCGCCGTCGATTCTGGAGGCGTCCACGTGATGCCTTCGTCGTAGGAAGCCGAGGCATACAAAACGCCAATCTTCGTCCTGAATAACATCAAAACCGATCCGTCGTCTCTTTCGCTCAGCGTGTTTTCAATCAACCACGTTCGGGGATGGTCCAACTTCCCGTACGCTTTCCATGTCTTTCCGTTATCTCTGGACCGCAAGACGCCGGCGTTGCCTTTCGTTAGCAACAAGTTCGAACACGGCGCCGCGTCGTGCGGCTCTCGCCAATACGGAAGCAACCACACGCCTGAACGCAATACAATCATAGGATTGGCGATAACTTTCGGGATTGGCCCGACGCCTTTGCCAACATCGCCTTGTCTGAAAATCGTCTTCGGCGGTGCCCATCGAACCGATTTCAGCCACTCGTAATTTTCAAACGTCGGCACTTTCAACGACGTCATCATGATATCGCCTCCTGGTAATTGCCTGTCCTTTTGTATACCGGACGGATTAAAATCGCCTTCCTGAGGTGCCGTTCGAATGCACTCTCGACTTTCGCTGTAAAACAAGAAAATCTCGTTGTTGTCTTCGTCCACGTGAAGCACCGGCGACCACTGCGCGTTGCCGTTTTCGATGGCGGGGATTTTAAACTCCGGACCCCACTTCTCGCCGGTGGAAGATTTCGAAAACGCGTGGTAAATTCTTTGCGTCAGTGAACCTTCGTTATCTTCCGCACCTTGCCACGCGACTACAAAGCGAGCGTTGGGCGAGTCCACCGATCCAAGCCGAGCGATGGTCGCCATGTGCTTGTATTTTAAAGTGTTGTTTGCGATGGGGGAGATCCATGCTTTGTGCGTTGGACGTTTTAAGCGCGGGCCTCGAACGCCTAAATCAGACGCCAACTCACTGTTTGTATTGTTGTTGTTGTTGTTGTTGTTGTTATTATTATTGTTCGCAGCGAACGCTCTCGCGAACGACCGTCTCGCGAACTTTCCTTCCACGCTAATCGTCGCCCCGGCGTAGTCAACCAGTCTCGCTTGCACTGGTTGCCAACTCGCGTGCCCGAAAACATCTCTGTGTTCTGCATAAAAAGCTCTCTCTTTCGTTTGTTTCGGAACGTACGTTATCGCTGATGATGTTGTTGTTTTATCGAACGATACCCGCGACGAAGCCGCCAAGCCGTCGCTCGCGTTCAGCGATAAAATTTTGGCGTCCGACGTCGAACTTGTCGACGACTCCGGCGCTAACGGCGCCTCCACGTCCTCCACGTCCACCCCGTAACTGTCCACATCTTTCGCGAACGGGTCGTATTCAAACAGCGCTTTCGAAGAAAACCGTTTCCCTCCGAGGAGCGCGCCGCCTCCTCTTCCAGCAGGATAATATCTCAACCGATAAAGAATCGTGACGGACAAAATAATCACGAGAAAGTTCGACGAGCGCTTCCGAGGTTTCCGTCGCTTCGCGAGCGAGGACGAGTGACCTCCTCCTCCGCGCTTCATCTTTCCTTCGTCTCTTTCGCGGTTAGCTTTTTTGGTCCGTCTGTCTCTCGTCTTTAAGAATAGAGAGCGAGAGCGAGAGAGATTTTCCGTACAAATTTGTCGAAGAAAATCTCCGATTCGACACCCGGGAGAAACGCGAAAAGAAACCCACCGACTGCACCTCCCCCCACCAAAAAACCTAACCTCTCCTCTCCTTCTGTCCGTCGTCTAGCGGTGATATCGAAATAGTCTCGTCATGCGAAGATCTCTCTCCGCTTCTTTTGGCTCGAAGGCTCTCTGTCTGTCCTCGACGTGTCTACTGTATATCTCTTTTTCTTTGCGAGTGGGGAAAAAAAAACGTGGACGCACGAAAAAAAGAAAAAAAAAGGACGTTTCGAGATCAAAAAATAACAATAACACACACGTGCATGATTCGCACGAGGTTGCGCGCGCGTTCTCCGTCGTTTCGAACAAAAAAGCGTCTCGTCGTTCGGTCTCTTCTTCTTCCTCTTCTTCTTCGCTCTGTTCCTTTTTTTTAAAATAAGATCTCGAAACACAAACCTTTCGTGTGTGTGCGTTCACTGCTAATAAATTCACACATTCACACACATGTGGATTGGAGGAGGATTTCGGATATTTTTTGTGGCGTCTGTCCTTCAAAGAAGACGTCACTTGGGGAAAAGAGGGCAAGACAAAAAAAAAGAACGACATGAACGAAGTCCTCTCGTCGCAAGTGCACGAACACATATTCGGCCTGAACGGGCCGAGGCGGTTGCTGGCGGAGAATTTAGATTACCAGCAGTTGGAGCTGACGACCGAGGACAGGGAAGATCACACGTTTAACGGTGCGCGGTTTCATCAGGTTTACGGATTTTTTTTTGTACCTTTTCTTCCCGCAAATTGAATCGAGTCCAACCCGAGCGCGTAACTAACTTTTTAGCTCTCTGTTCTTTTTGAATGATATTCTGTGCACAAAAAAGGGATATTCTTCGACGTGGAAGCGTCGACGTCGCTCCCGTTGCAGTACATCGAGATTCACTCGGTGTTTGTGCGAGGAAGTTTAGGAAAAATGACCGTCTGGACGTCCGATAGCGGAGAGAACGAGAAGAAATTTTGGAAGAGAGCGAGCGAGACGAAAGTGGTGGCGGACGAGGAGACGGGCGAAGAGAAGACGATTTTTACGGAGTTTTCGGTGGGCAATAGCGAGAAGGAGCACGACGACGACGAGCGCGTGTACTTGAATCAGTCGGAAGAGACAGAGCACGGCCTTTTGGATCGGTACACGACGAACGGAGGGTACCATCGCCGGGAGCTGTGGACGAAAGTGTTCGAGGACGAGTTACCTCCGAGTCGGAGGAAGTTGGTAGAGTTGAAGCTGGATCAACCGATACGAGTGGAAAGAGGAAGGAAAGTTGGGATTTACGTGCATTCGGCAGAACGGGGAGACCAAGGAATCGTGTACGATAACGTGGCCGAGTTGGGACCGAGGCCGAAGAGAGACGGGAGGGTGATTATACATCCAGGAGTGGCGCATTTGAGTTTCAAGCCGTTTGGTCGATCAGCGCCGTGGGGCGGCATAAGCTTGAGAAGAAATCGACAGTTTGTCGGTAAACTCGGATACGCCGTGAGATGGATGCTGTGGTCGGAAGTCAATCACCATTTGTTCCCTATTGGGTATAAACAAGCCGTGAAAGAGTTGATTAAAGGAAACCAGTTGGATAGGGAGTGCGCGCTTTCGATCATGCCTCCGGAAATCATGTTCGCGGTTCTGAACAAGTCCTGCGGCTGGGATTGGTTTGGTCCGCAGATGAGGAAAATTAAGAGAGATCCGCATGGAAAGTCGTTGTTTCCAGAGATTCAGTGGTCGAAAACGTGCGGGAAAGAAGATGTGGATGAGAGTCTCTTTAAGAGTGCGAGAAGATACGAACAGGGCAGCCAGGGCGGCCAGATCAGATGGATACAAATCGCGCCTGCGAAGAGAGAATATTTCGCCCGAGCGCTCAAGATTTTTATGCATCTCATGCACGAAGAGTACGTCGTCAAATTGAAGGAACGGTTGGCGATTAGTATGTCTTCGGACGAAGATGAAGATGATGATGAAAAATCGGAATCGGAATTAGACGGCGATTACGTCAGTCCAAACGACGACGACGACGAAGAAGAAGAAGAAGAAAAAGAAAAAGAAGAAGAAGAAGAAGAAGAAAAAGAAGAAAAAGAAGAAAAAGAAGAAAAAGAAGAGGACGATGGAAAAAGAAGAACGAGATCTATGACAAAGGCGAAAAAAGCAAAAAAAGCGCCGAGACGCACGAAAGAAGAAAAGATTGAAATCGCGATCGAAAATAGGTTCGAGCGCGTACGCATGTTAGACGGAGTGCTCATTGAGTTTGTGCTACATCACACGCTCGATAACTTGGCGAGAGAGTTGGAAAATCTCGACTTGCTCATCGAAGAAGGCTTCTGCGATTCCCAAGACGAGGTGGATACATTTCTCACGCACGCGCAACTGAATCGAAATCTCTCGTTGGATTTTGCACTGAGTCGCAAAACGGCTTTAGAGGAGTTGCACGAAATGAACGGCGGCCGACGATTCGAGTTCGAAAAGGGATCTAATATTTCCGGCTTGTACGAAACTGAAGGCACCAACGTCAACTCTTCTTGCAAGTACATCGTGCGCGAGCTGATGCCAGGGTCCATCATGCGTAAATTTGAAACAGATCTGTCGCATGTGCACGGGAGCCACATTTGGTACGGAAATCACGGACCGACGTTGGGAGGACTCGGGGGCGCCTTTGAAGGCGACGAGTACTCGTCGTCTGAAGAAGAGTATGACGACGACGACGAAGAGTATGACGATGACGAGGAAGAGTACTACGATGACGAGGAAGAGTACTACGAGGACGACGAGGAGTACGAGGCTGACTTTGGCCCAGGCTGACTTTGGCCCTTGATTTGACCTCTAGGAAGGCGAAATTAAATAATTGTACACATGTATTACTGGTATCTTTACACATCAACTGCTGTATACATTGACATCTAAGAAGTTACTGCTGACATTTTGAAATCAACGCCCTTTCTTTTCATTCCATCATCTCGTCTTCTTCTTCTTCTTCAACGTCGCTCAACTTCATATCGTCTAACAGCTCTTCCAACTTGATTTCCGGAATCTCGTCGTCGTCGTCTTCTTCGTCGTCCGTTTCGTTCGCCAACGCGTTCTGATTCGCTCGAATCACAGCGTCTAAATCCTCATTTTTCTTCTTGTACACGTTGATTTGCGCGCGGCCTTCGAAATCTTCCTCCAATTCTTGCATAAACAACTCCTCGTCTTGCATCCTCTTTTCCGCGTCGTCCTTCTTGTTCGTCGCTTCTTCTTCGTGTATGTCCATTCTTTTGAGTTCCCAGGCTCTGCGGTATCCTCGGTCTCGTCGTTTCTTCCGTTTCTCAGCGTAAGATTTCTTGACCAAAACGACATCCGGTATCCTCGATTCGCCTACTTTTTCCACGTAAGAATCGAAAGACTCGTCTGCAATTTGTACGTTGGTCAAATCGTATCCCAACGCGGTGTCACCGACTTTCAACACCGACCCTAAATGCGTTCGAGTGAAAAAAGTGATATCGTTCGTCCCGAAATCCCTCGATCTCGCCACCGTGACGTCGGCGAGCAAGTTTTTTCTATTCGCTCTTCGTTGTTTACCACCGATAGTACTCGCGTTGCCACCAAACTGAGACCCGTTGAATAGCTGCGACCGGTTTTCCCCGTGGCCGTCGTCTCCGTTCTGCTCCCACTCGTTTCCATTCACAATCTCTAAATCTAAAACGATGTACTCGCACAACTGCTTGGAAGTAGCCACCGCCACGAAAGGATACCGCCAATACTGTTCGCTATTCAACCACACGCGTCTCAACGTGTGCGTTTCGGTGAACTGCATGCTCGTTCCAACTCTCGTGCACAAAACCACCGGCCCAATCCCTCCGAAACTTTTGCTCGTCTTTGGCGGTAAGCACACTAAATCTTCGCGACACATTGGCACGATTTCTACCATCAGCGTGAACCGATAATTGTACGTGTTATCGTTCGCGTCGTGCGAAACTAACTGCTTATCGTTTCTACTACGAATAGGTAACACCGACCCGATAAAGTCTACCATTTTTAACCCGTGACTCCTGTGTCCGTAATAAAAATCCAACCCGTCCGGTTGAGCTTTTACGCCAATCGCGTTCACCTCCATCGAATGTTTCAAAATCAACTGATCCAAGAACAAAAACGTCCTCTTGTGTTCCACTTTCTGTCGCACTTGCACGCACGCTTGCCACTGATCCGCGTTCGCCGCCGCTCTCGCGCACGCGTCGCACATGTTCCACTCCACCACGTATTCCACCACAAAACTTTGCTGCA
>Ga0182093_1122717_pt1 | contig 13677 bp, 14 predicted proteins | sample 041ome_21_FD_127776 | JGI IMG/M metagenome (GOLD analysis project Ga0182093, IMG submission 127776) | Metatranscriptome of coastal salt marsh microbial communities from the Groves Creek Marsh, Georgia, USA - 041411BS metaT (Metagenome... | ecosystem: Environmental > Aquatic > Marine > Intertidal...
AAAATGCCTATGAGAAACACGAACATAAATCTGGGCCTACCTACTTGCTGGGACGAATGGTTCCCTGAGGTCGCACGGAGTTATGGTCTCGGCGGCGCGGACATTCTCTCCTACCCAACCGCCATTGGGTCAGAGCCCGACCACCCCAACTTCAACACCCGTCCATTATGGCAAAAGGTGATTACCGGACACGCCATTGCCAACGGCCTTTTTATAGCAGTGCCCAACAGAGCCGGTACTGAGGGGCTCATTCGTTTTTACGGTGGCAGCTTCATCGTCGACCCCTTCGGCCGTCTCTTGGTCGAGGCCCCTGAGGATGAAGAGGTCGCATTAGTTGCTGAAATCGACATTGCACAGAGACAGGATTGGCTGCAGCTCTTTCCGTTCTTTGGAACGAGACGACCGGATACCTACAGTGCGCTGACAGAGCCACGCGTTAACGCACGCACCGAGAGCGGCGAGGGTGAGATCGGCCCGATACCGGGACTCGCTTGGCGCTAATCGTGATTAGGCTGGGAACTCATGTGGTATTCAAGAACGTGGCAATCAAAACCTTCACAATCAAGAAAGGCATCGGGATATGAGTGATTGGCAGATGCCGCCTGAGTGGGCTGAGCATGAAGCGACTTGGATGGGCTTTCCCACGGGCGCTTACGACACTTCAGGCATTACCGATGACGATGCGTTTAACGCTTGGTCTATGGTCGCGAACAGCATCTCAGAGCATGAGCAGGTCCACATGCTCTGCCACCCTGATCAGATCAGCATCGCCACGCGAAAGTTGTCCTCCTCCATTACGCTGCACCCATTTGAACTCGACGATGCTTGGCTTCGCGATACCGGACCAACGTTTGTAAGCCATAACGCCAAACTTGCTGGCATTGACTGGATATTCAATGGCTGGGGTGATCACACGGCTTTTGACTGGCGTAACGACGCCAAGGTAGCTAGCCATATTATCGAACTCACGGGCGCCACTCGCCTCGCCTCTGACTTAGTCAACGAAGGTGGCGGTATTACCGTTAACGGTGGCGGCGACGTTATTCTCACAGAAACAGTGCAACTCGATCGAGGTCGCAACCCCAGCCGGAATAAAGCATCTGTTGAAACGGAAATTCACCCGCTTTTGGGCACCTCACGCGCGATATGGTTTGAGCGCGGACTTTGGCGCGATTACCAAGATCATGGCACCCGTGGTCATGTCGATATGATTGCAGCTTTTGCCCCCGATGGGTCTGTATTACTCCATCGACAGTTTGATACAAGCCACCCCGATCAGGCACTGTGGCAGGACCAATGCCGTGTATTGGAGGACGCTGGGTTCCAGGTGCGAGCAATGCCTGCCCCGAGAGTGACTCGCGACAATATTGGATGGGTCGATTACAGCTACATCAACCACTATATTGGAAACGGTTTCGTATTAGTCCCTGCGTTTGCGGATCGAACTGACGAACATGCAGTGGCAATACTTAAGGACCTCTATCCCGACCGGCACATTGAAAGCTTAGATGCTCGGATCATCTTTGCGATGGGCGGCGGTATTCACTGCATTACGCAGCAGCAACCACTGGCTGGTGGACAATAAAAACAAGTAACGCTGTTGCCATAGCAGGACGCCTATAGGAACACTCCGCCAAAGCCGCAGCAACGCCGCCACGATAAGACGTTATGGGTATTTAAATTGAATTACCCTTAATTGAGCCACTCAGGAAGCGGCTGGTTCCCCAAAGACAGCTCCATGGTGTTATCGCCCACTTGCTGCGCACTGCGACCTACCATCTCATCGTAGGCACTTCGCTGTCGCAGAACCGCCTCAATCTGACCGAACTGTTTTATCTGACGCTGCATCGACAATAGGTTTGTCGTCTTCAGTGGCTTACCCGTATTGTCAGCAATGAGATGCTCCTCGCCGTCAATTTGCACGAAGGCGATGTACAGGCTCAGGTCCACTGACTCGATAACGAAACGATCGATATTCTTCTTTTGTCTAATTTGTTTGAGCTTGAGCTTCACGGGGTTTCTCGCGGGTATTTGACTTGCTTTTCTTAATTACGCCGAATGCCTAGAGTCGGTTTGTCTGACGCCAGCGTGCAATTACTGGCGCCAAAACATCGAGGCCTTTGTAGCGCTTCAAATCCTCGGGAGCCTGTTCGATAGCCCGCCACAGCGAAGTCAAGGCGCCCTCAATCGCTGCAAGGGACGTTAGAGAACAAAGATGCACACGAATAGTAAAAGCGATCGCACCAGACTCAGGTAAGCGGCGCAGGGACTGGCGCTCTGCGCGATACCAAAGCTCGTTGCTGTGATCAGCAACAACCCAGTCGTCGCGCGAAAAAAAATTAGGATGAGGCGTTATCGACCAGTTGAAACGCTGCACTGAGCGATCTGATGGTAAGCGAGCAAAAAACCGATCAATTTGCCCACCGATCTCATTGTTTAACCTGGGAATCGGACTGTGAACCTCGGCCATCGTTTTGCCCAACTTTTCCTCGAGTCGCCAATCACTGGGGCTACAAAGCGATGCCGCGGCCAATCGATAAGTACCATTCTCGTCCGGCAGCATGACGACAAGGTCGTCGGCAACAGCGAGTGACGCCCGCCATAGAGCCTCGTAGTCAGTAGACACTTGCCCACTATTTATTTCTCCGTATACCAGTTCGGCAAATTCAGCGGCGGCATCCCGCGCCTCAGGACGCACGCTGTAAACTTTACTTCCCAACTGCTCACGAAGCTTGAGCTTGTGCGCCCGCCATTCGTTAGACGGATCAATATCGATCCAACTCCCCTGCATCGGAGAAAGACCCATGGCGACAATGCGTGGCTCAGTGCAATGTGGTAAGAAGCGAGGCACAGGTTCTATCCGTGCAAAATCTGGACGGAGGTGGGTCGCTGTATCGTCTTGAGGAATCATTCGCCAATGATGCCAGAGCTTTCCAATATCACCATCACTTCTCACGGAGAGGAGCTCGATGAATTACCGAACTACAGCGGCGTTTATCGCTTCTTTTCGAGCGAGGAGACACTGCTCTATGTTGGTAAAAGCATCGATATAAAAGCCCGGGTTTACTCGCACTTTCAAGAAGGCAGAAAACCTGGCCGACACCAGCGCATCATGAGTCAGGTAGCGCGTATTGAGGTGCAGGCAACCGCGGGCGAGATTGGCGCTCTACTCGTTGAGAACGCCGCGATAAAAGCCGAGACCCCGTTATACAACCGGCGTCAGCGTCAGGTTCGAAAACTTTGGACCATCCATCTCACGCGTTCAAAGACTAATTTCCTTCAACCGAGCGGCGCTGATTTCTCACCTTGGGGTGAACGAGCGCAAGATAGTTACGGGCTTTTTCACAACCGACGTCATGTAGATAACACCGTCAGACGTCATGCCAGTGACCATGGACTTTGCCTGCGCATGCTGGGATTGGATAAAGGAAAAGGTCCGTGCTTTCAGTATCAACTGAAGCGATGTGATGGCGCTTGCGCTGGAGACGAGAGTGCGGACGACCACAATGCGCGTTTGCTTTCCGTTCTGGACAGGGACCGAATTGCTGCTTGGCCCTTCCCCGGCCCCTTGTTTTTGGTGGAGCGGAACATCCGCCCACTCCCCAAACAGCCCGAGGCACAATTCCACTTAGTGAATCACTGGTCGTGGCTGGGTTGCTTCGACAACCCTGAGGCTGCACAAGCAGCCTCGCAGGACCAACCGCAGACGGTTTTCGACCGGGATGCCTACCGAATGCTGATGAGTGCATTGCGAAAAGGCAAAGTTGAACTTCTAGACGCTGAGTCGCTTTCCGAGATAGACAATCCGATTCTTGCCGCGGCCTTCGACTAATGGCGGTTAATGTTGTTTGGTTAAAGCGTGATTTGCGGCTGAGTGATCACGCAACACTCGAGCGCGCGATCGAACTTGGTAGCGAGACGCTGCTGCTTTACATTTTAGAACCCGAGTTGGTCAACAATCCTCATTACCGCGGGCGACACTGGCAGTTCATCGCCCAGTCGCTCGCGGATATGCAAAGCACCCTGAAGTTATTCGGACACACGCTGGAAGTCGTCGAGGGAAATGCGCTCGATGTACTCGCGCTCATCAACGAAAAGCTAGGTATCAAAACGCTTCTCAGCTACGAAGAGACAGGCCTCGACGTAACCTTTAAACGCGACCGGCAGGTCGGTAAATTTTGCGCGAGCAAGTACATTGACTGGCAAGAGTTCCAAACCAATGGCATTCAGCGAAAACGGAAAGACCGAAAGGGTTGGAATCGCAGCTGGCATCGAGTGATGACTTCCGAGTGCCATAAGGTCGAGCTTGCCGCCCTCAAAACGCTGAGCTTCACTGGTCACGAACAGCTAGAGGCTTTGCGGAGCAGCAGACTCGAGCGATGGCGAAACCAGAAGAGCGAAATGCAAATAGGCGGTCCTACTGAAGCCGCTCATGTGCTCGATAGCTTTCTAAATAATCGAGGCTGGGGCTACCAAAAATTTATCTCAAAACCTGAGAAGAGCCGGACGCACTGCTCGCGTTTATCGCCCTATCTCGCGTGGGGTAATTTGAGTATGCGCGAGGCGTACCAAGCGCTTCAGCAGCAAGAAAAACGACACGGCTGGACACACGCGATGAGTGCCTTCGAATCACGGCTTCACTGGCACTGTCACTTCATACAGAAGTTCGAAATGGAATGTCGGATGGAATTCGAAGACATCAATCGTGGCTATGCAGTGCAACCACGTGGTCGAGATGAGGATTTAGTCACCGCTTGGAAAGAGGGAATGACGGGCTATCCCCTAATTGACGCCACAATGCGGGCACTTAAGACCACGGGGTATGCGAATTTTCGTTCTAGGGCGATGCTGGTTAGCTTCCTGACCCACCATCTCTGGCAGGACTGGCGCACAGGAGTCACGCATCTAGGTTCCTTATTTTTAGATTTTGAGCCAGGGATTCACTACCCACAGATGCAAATGCAGGCCGGCGTCACAGGCATAAACACCATTCGCATCTACAACCCCGTCAAGCAGTCTTTAGACCATGATCCAGACGGCAATTTCATTCGGAAGTGGGTTCCTGAGCTCAAAGACTTACCCACACCCCTGGTGCATCAGCCTTGGCTCATGTCACCCATGGAACGAATGCTCGACCCGCTTGACTATCCCGACCCTATTGTCGACTTGCAGACTTCGTATAAACGCGCACGCGACACCCTCTGGCAGCTAAAGACTGACCCCATGGTAGCGATCGAGAGAGAGCGTATACTCAATCAACATGTTGAGCGGCGTTATCAAAAGCGTTTCGAAGAATCTCAGCGAGATTGATCGGTTGCAACTCATCGCTTAGCGGCAATCATCACATATTAGTTGGAAATCATCGATCTCGCAGTAAGGTGGGCGACTCAGAGGCCGCTTACTAGAATCTGCTGCAGAATTGAAGAAAGACTGCAGACTGGGGATACCACAAGAGTTTTATCCCGCCCCTGAAACAAACGTAAGGCTTAGTCGAGGCGTAAACCACTATGACGACCACTCCAACTTGGGAACACAGTTACCAAAATCTCGGTGCGCCGTACACGAGTACCGCCAATTCGGAGCGAGCCTCAAAACCTGAGTGGATGGCATGGAATAACTCACTCGCAGAATCCCTCAACTGGCCGGCAGCGTGGACAAAATCGGATGAGGCGCTCAAAGCATTCAGTGGGCACGGCGATCTACCGGGAACGAAACCCAGCGCGTCCGTTTACGCTGGACACCAGTTTGGTCAGTACAACCCTCAGCTGGGCGACGGTCGAGCCGTCCTATTGGGCGAATGGGTACTTGAAGACGGTAAGCGTTACGATATTCAGTTAAAGGGCGCCGGTCCTACTCCCTATTCTCGTGGCGGTGACGGCCTATCACCCGTCGGCCCTGTAGTGAGGGAGTACTTACTTTCAGAGGCAATGCACCGCCTTGGCGTACCAACGACCCGCGCGCTTGCGGCAATTGCCACAGGAGACTCTGTTTTTCGAAACGATAGAGAACCTGGCGCTGTTATGGTGCGTGTCGCAGACAGCCACCTGCGCTTTGGCAGCATCCAGTACTTCGCCATGACTCGTGAAGGAGAGGGTCTGTCGGAACTCGTCAGCTACGCCACTCATCGTCATTACCAAGCGATGATAGAAGCAAAAAACGCAACGACACCTGCTCTACAGGCGGAGGTTCTTCTTGAGGAAACGGTAAAACGTATCGCATCGCTGGTAGCGCATTGGCAGAGTCTTGGCTTTATTCACGGAGTCATGAACACTGACAACATGCTGCTCTCTGGCCAGACAATCGACTACGGCCCCTGTGCCTTTGTCGACACCTACAAAGCAGATGCAAAATTCAGCGCAATCGATGCACAGGGTCGATACCGGCTATCCAATCAACCAGGTATCGCACACTGGAACACCAGTGTTCTCGCTTCCTGTCTACTCAAGATTCTGAGTAACGAAGAGGACAAGGCAATTGCTTTCGCACAAGCGGTCATCGATGAGTTCCCTCGCTGGTATACCGAAGCTTACAAAGCGCGCATGGCAGCCAAGCTGGGATTAGATGCTTTCAGAGAGGATGACACGGCCCTCCTCGACAACTTCCTACAAACGCTAGAAACAGACAGCCTTGATCTCACCCTCGCGTATCGCTGGCTGACGCACGAGGCGTTTGAGGACAGCCATCACACGCCGATTCATCAGCTGTTCAAACCATCAGATGATTTACTGGCTTGGCGAACCGAGTGGGCGCGCCGGCGTGCAGCTAACAAAGGCCCATCTGACGAAATCAATTCCCGAATGGCTCAGGCTAATCCAGTGGTCATTCCTAGAAATCATCAGGTTGCGGCTTCGATTGCTGCTGCAGAAGTCGGGGACTACGGGTACTTAGAGCAAGCATTTCAACGCTGGCAGTCGCCTTTTGAGTGGGCAGATACCGATATTCTCTGGGCGGCGGCGCCTGATGCATCAGAGAAGGTGACCCGAACTTTCTGCGGCACCTAGACCCATCCGTCATGCGTGCAAGGCTTTTGGCCGCTTAATAAATAACGTTATCCCAACGTTAATTTCCAGCGTAAATCCCTAGCGCAACGTTCACTTGCAAGACTCCATTAAAGCTCTCAATGTTGGGATCCTCTGATAAAACTAAGTGCTCGTTTAGCGCAACCGTTTGCAAGGTCCGACCCCGAATAATTCGTAGGAAGTAGATCCTCGCTATCGAGTGCGTTACAACCCCAACCGTTAGTGGCATCGCACGGCGGCCGGCCTAGATCGTGCCAATTGGTAACCAGTAAAACCTCCGATATGCGTCGTAATCACATAGCTCGAATGTCTAGGGGGCCTTATAATCGGCGCGGCAATAGGGAGAACATTGGGTGAAAACAGAATTTCTTGGAAAAACACTGAGCGGGCCGTTCACCATTCCCTCGGGCATCGTCTCAACGGCACCCAGCATCATCCAACGTATCTTCGACGACCTCCCAGAAATCGGCGTTGTTACAACGAAAAGTGTAGGCCCCGTTCCTCGTGCCGGTAATCGCGAACCTGTTTATTCACAATACGCACCGGGTTGTTTTGTTAATGCGGTCGGTTTGACGAACCCTGGCGCGGAAGAGGCGCGCAAAGGGTTTGAATCCCTAAATGTGCCAGAAGATCGCTTTTTGTTGGTGTCGATTTTTGGTGGCAGCATCGAGGAATTCGTTGAAGTTGCTAAGATTTTAGCTCCCGTAGCCGACGGGCTTGAGCTCAATCTCTCTTGTCCGCACGCGCAGGGTTATGGCATGGCCATGGGACAAGACCCAGAGATGGTGCGCGCCATAGTGAGCGCTGTAAAAGCCGCGGTCGACGTGCCTGTGATTCCAAAGCTGACGCCGAATGTCGATCGTATTGAAGACATCGGTCAAGCGGCCCTGGAAGCCGGTGCCGACGGGCTTTGTGCGATTAATACCGTAGGCCCTGGGTACACGGAGAGCCATGGTCATCCAATACTTAGCAACGGTATGGGTGGCATGTCTGGCAGTGGTGTTTTACCCACTGCGCTTAAATGTATACGGGCACTCAAGTCGATTACCGACAAACCTATTATCGGCTGCGGTGGTTTATCAACCTCGCAGGACTGCCGTGCAGCATTGCACGCCGGAGCTACGATCGTGGGTGTTGGCTCGGCACTTAGCGGCATGGATACGGAAGATATGAATACCTACTTCCGGCAACTCCAAGACGATATAGAATTTGGTAGCGACAAAGCTCGCGCAGGACTCAACCTCGAGTTGGATATGGACTTCGCGCCTTACAAAGTCGTCTCGAATGAGCCTGTTTGTGATGACATCACGGTGGTAACCCTCGATGGCAACATCAACATTCAACCTGGTGAATACGTATTCGTCTGGATACCAGGAGTTGGAGAGAAGCCATTCTCCTGCTTGACCGACGTGCCACTGCGCCTAGCAGTAATCGATGTTGGTCAGTTCACTAACGCCTGCTATCAACTCAAACCCGGTGATGATGTGTACATTCGTGGTCCACATGGCGCTCCGGTCCTGCCCAAAGAAGACGCCAACATTATTTGCGTTGCTGGGGGCACGGGTCTTGCCGCGGTCTATCAAATTGCGCGCGACTTTGGCTCAGAGGAAAACCCTGCCCAAATCTTTGCCGGCGCACGCAGTGCTGATCGACTTTACTTCACCGATGAGTGCCGTGAAATAGCGGACGTCCACATCGCAACCGACGACGGCAGCGCTGGCTTTAGCGGTCGGGTTCCCGAGGCACTTCGTGACTACCTCGAAACACTCGATAGCGAGACCCTGGCCCGAACCGAGTTTTACAACTGCGGTCCAGAACCCATGATCCACGCTGCAGAGGCGGTGCAACGCGAATTTGTAGATAGCTCACAGATCTTCAGCGCGATCGATTACACGACCAAGTGCGGCGTCGGCATTTGTGGCGCCTGCGCATCACCCGATGGGCGACGTATCTGCGTTGACGGGCCGTTCATTAATCCTGCGCGATAGTCCATCCCTTTTACTGCGCTCCTAACGACTGCAGTACTAATGTTTGGTGGTAGAAACATTCACTCGCGTATGTTGGCAAACTGCGGACCCAAATGAGCTCAACGCCGCTCAAGCGCCAACATCCTGCGACGCCTGATTTTTTTGTTTACACTGCGTGACGAAGAACTCTGAGGGTAGCTACATGGGCACCAAACTCGTAACAATTTCTATTGCCGTCACATTGGCGGTTTTTGCCGTTTCTTGGCTTGGTGATCAAACCGGCTCGAGCCTCTTCGGTCTGCCACTCATGGCGGCGATGGCACTGGGTGTCTTTGCCGTTCAGTGGGTTGGGCTGATACACGCGCGACTTTTTGAGACCGAACACTACTTCGATTTGGTTGGAAGCCTCACGTACATTACTGTCACGATCCTTGCCATCCAACAAGCCACTGTCCTCGGTCTAAGACAACAGCTTATTGCTGGTGCAGTCATAGTCTGGGCAGCACGACTTGGTCCCTTCCTGTTTATGCGGATTCAAAAAGCGGGAGAAGACCGTCGCTTCAGGAAGATCAAATTGTCTACACCGCGCTTCCTGCTTACTTGGACACTCCAAGGCACGTGGGTGTTCATTACCGCAGGCGCAGCATTGGCAGCCATCATGACGCCTAACACGGATCCTCTCGGTAATATCTTCTTTGTGGGCGCCGTAATGTGGGTGATCGGCATGGGTATCGAGGTCATTGCCGACAACCAAAAGAGCGCCTTCAAAGCTGACCCAGCCAACGACGGTAAATTTATCAACACAGGTATTTGGGCGCGCTCGCAGCACCCTAACTACTTTGGCGAAATCTTATTATGGGCAGGTGTCGCTGTTATGGCCCTTCCGTCTCTGAGCAGCAGCGCCTATATCTTCTTAATTTCACCGTTCTTTGTTGCACTACTTCTCACCAAAATCAGTGGCGTGCCATTGCTTCGCAAGTCAGGCGATGAGCGCTGGGGCGATGACCCCGAGTACCAAGACTATCGGAAGAACACCCCGACACTCATTCCTCGACTTTTCTGACATCGATCGAGTCACAAAAAAGCCGGCGATTGCCGGCTTTTAACGTTTCGTCCGCAGGGTTCTTCGTCCCGAGCTTCCTAAGTACATCTACTCCGTTATTTAAGCATACTGTCCTTGCAGACCCGCAAGGCAGCTGTGAAAACCTTCCATAGTAGACTCCACAATCTCAGCAGCTGATCTGGCTTCATTGATTCGGCCCATCACCTGACCGGTCAGTGGAATCGCTGCTTCCAAATCACCACCGAAGTAGAGGTCCAAAATATTGGCCATATGCTCAAAGGGCTGGAACTGGCCTAGGAGTTCGAGTTCACCTGTTCGCTCTGTGCGCATAGCGCGCAGGGCCGGTCGGCCTTGCTGATTTAAAAATACAGTATCAGTTTCTTTACCTTCGTAAATCGCATTCTTCCAGTTCTGGTGAACGGGAGAATCAGCGCAGCTCAACATTGCAGTTCCGAGCTGAACACCCTCAGCACCCATGGCAAATGCCGCCGCCATGGTGGGTCCGTCACAGATACCACCCGCTGCGATGATGGGAACCTCGGTGCGCTCCCTAATCAGTGGCAACAACACCATCGTCGAAACCGGCCGTGGGTTTTTAAAACCGCCGCCTTCACCGCCTTCAACCACAAGGCCATCAACGCCCGCATCCAAGGCTTTAAGCGCCATGTCCAAAGTAGGTACAACATGGAAGACTTTGATGCCGGCCTCCTGGAAAACACTGGTGCATAGATCGGGGCTTCCCGAAGAGGTAGTGACGAATTTGATGCCCTGCTCGATAACGAAATCAATCACATTCGTTCCTTAACAAACGCGAGCGCCACGTTCATCCCGAAGGGCTTATCGGTCATTTCATGCATCTTGGCGACTTCGCCCTTAATCGCATCGAAATCACCCGAGGATGTTTCGATGATTCCCATGGCACCTGCGTTAGATACAGCAGAGGCAAGCTGTGCTCGGGCTATCCAACCCATCGGTGCTTGCAGAATTGGGTAGTCGACACCGGTCATCTCAGTGACACGGTTTTTTATGGGGGCGGGCTTCACAGTGACCTCTCTTATTTCGAACTTTTCGCGACGCCAACATACCTGACATAAGTATCGGGTCAAGTGAGTATCAAACAACCGAAACCAAGTGTGGGGAATACACTAGAAGGAATAACGCTTTGGGCGGACGCGGATATCGTCCAGAGCACTGACCCGGATCGCTAATCGGGTGGCCAAAGCCTAATCCTTCAATCGAATAAGGGATTTGGCTAAAAATTGGCACTGCCTGATGGGTCGCAAAAGGCAGTGCAATTCGCCTAGATCGCGTCGAGTAGCCTGTGGGTCAAGCTCTGCTCATAAGCTCGCGTCACCTGGCCGTTGGTGAAATGGTCCATGCAGACGTCGGTGGTGTAATCCATGTAATTGGTAACATCATCCAATCCTGACTGCTTCCTACACGAATCAATACCTATTGGACATCCATTATTGGGCGATCTAACAGCTGGCGTATCACTCACATAGTCGCCCTGGCCTCTGCATCCACCTTGGAAGGTGTGGTAAAGACCCAGCCAATGGCCCACTTCGTGGACGATTGTGTCACCACCGTTGTACGGCGCAGCAATTCCACCTGGAAGCGATGCTCCTAAGACCACAATACCGTCGTTGCTCGGTGCACTGGTGTAGGAGCTTGGGAAAGTCGCCCAGCCTAGTAAGCCACCACCTGGATTACTGATATAAACGTTGAGATCACCGCGGTCACCTTGGCGAAGCGAGGATTTCATCTGAGCTTCTGCTGAACTCCCCGGACCGGCGGTGTACCAACTAGAGTTGTTATGCCGGTCGATACCTCCAATCTGCTGGAAGTAATACGGCGTTGCAGAAAACGCTGTGTTCAGCACCTGAATCTGCTCCAAGACCTGCGCATCACTCGCGGGGCAGGAACCACCGTCCGTGCAAATCACATTGATGTAGGTGTTTATCACAATGGATCCTGGGCTCGGAATTTCTGTGGGAGGTGGCTCTTCTCCACCTCCGCCACCGCCACCGCCACCGCCATTACCGCCCCTGGGCGATCAGGCTTCTTGGCATTTTTGACTTGACGTAATAGCTCTCTAAAGCGTTTTTCTTCTTTAGCAGCTTGCGCAGCGCTGGGATGCTCAGTGCCGCAACGAAGGAATTTCGCGTTGCTGTTAGCGTTATCGATTGCAGAGTCGCTAGGACCAGCTAGCGATGTTGGAACCATTGACGCGGGTGCGACTGCAACCGCAAGAGGGACAAGTATTTTCATATTGTGCGCTCCTCTACGTGCAGACCCAGTCCCTTCCTCTCCCTGGTTTCTGCGTGAATAAAAGCGCGTCCATGCGATGTGGTGTAGCCAAAAAAATTTAGGTTAGGAGATCATGTATGCATAGGCCAGAACTTTTTGCAACAAATGTGAGATGGCGCGCATTTACATCTTGACTTGATCAGCTGCGGTTTTGTAACCACCACTCCATCTCTTCGATATGATCTTTACCGAAGAACTGCTCGTCACCCAGGAAGAAAGCAGGAATGCCAAACACGCCTCTATCGACAGCCCCTTGAGTATTCGCCATCAGTTGAGTCTTCACCTCAGGGTCTTGCGTGGACTCCAACAAAGCATTCCCATCAAAACCCGCGTCATCAAACGCTTTAACAAATACCTCGGGGTCATCCATCTTAAGACCGTCTTCCCACATCATTTTGAGGCCGGCTTCTATGTAAGGTGCGACATCATTATCGCGGCCATAAGCCACACAGGCACGCATAAGCAGTAAGGTGTTGACGGGGAAGTTCGGGTTCATCGCAAACTGTGTGAGTTCATGGCGATCGCAATAGCGCTCGATTTCGCGCATAAACATAGCATTTTTCCCAGATACACCGGCGAAACTCATCATGGGTGGATGGTTATTGGTGGACTTGAAAATCCCACCCAATAAACACGGAGTAATCTTTAGCGTTGCACCAGTTCGTTCGGCTACCTGAGTCACGGTGTTGTAGGACAGATAAGCGTTTGGACTGCCAAAATCAAAAATAAACTCAATGGTCTTGCTCATGAGCCCCCCATAATAATCGTAGTTAATGAGGGTATCAGTAGGCCAATAAACTCAAAGCTTGTCCATTAGAAACGTTACTGGAATCGGCACCGTAATCAGAAGAAATTAGAGTCTGAAATAGATTGAGTCAAACAAACAAAATTGCGACTAGCCCTATCAGCTGAAGCATGTTGATAGTGACAGACAGCTTGTGTCCGCGATCAAATCGAGCTGCGGCTTCTGAATCCCCAGCTAACTGCGCATCGCGTGCATCGTTAATACGCGGTACTAAGGACTGCCTCACCCAGAGCGTGCTAAGTGATACAACAAGGCAAACGATTGCGACAAAGTTTATGGCAGAGCCAGCAGCGCTTTGATAGAAACTAAAAGCGAGAGCACTTAAGACAATGATGAAAAGGTAGTAGCGAGGAAACATGGACCGCAAGAATTGGCCCGCCTCAACTTCCGGCAATGATGTAAACACGATGGGTGCAACAACAATTGGGAAGAACAGCATACCACCGAGAAGTAACAAGACCATTGCGTTTCCAAGTTCAACCATCTCTCTTCCTTAGATTTAAATCAGCGTTT
>Ga0182093_1468287_pt1 | contig 13676 bp, 10 predicted proteins | sample 041ome_21_FD_127776 | JGI IMG/M metagenome (GOLD analysis project Ga0182093, IMG submission 127776) | Metatranscriptome of coastal salt marsh microbial communities from the Groves Creek Marsh, Georgia, USA - 041411BS metaT (Metagenome... | ecosystem: Environmental > Aquatic > Marine > Intertidal...
CAGCAACGATTTAGACACTTGGCAATGGTTTAACCGACTACAAGACGACGGCGAGTTACTGCAGCGCGTTCGACTTTCAGGACGACCGAGTTTGGCTGGGATTGCGCCAACCGCCAACCTTGCCGTGGGCGAAACTAAGGTTCACCTACATGAGGCCTCTTTACCCAAAATCGATGCTTTCATCACCCTGATTACACAGAGCCATAGGATCAACCGGCCGGTTGCGGTGCATTGCGTGACCGAGGTTGAGTTAGTCTTCACCTTGTCGGCATTCGAAACAGCGGGATGTATTCAAGGTGATCGGATCGAACACGCCTCAGTAATTCCCGAAGCCATCATACCGATCATCAAAGCTCTCAATCTTTCCGTGGTCACTCAACCAAATTTCATCGAGTCTCGGGGCGACGATTATGCCGAGGCTTTTACAAAGGATGAGCAGGCAACGCTTTACCGGGTCAACTCGATTCGCCAAGCGGGCATATCAGTCGCTTTCGGGACTGACCTCCCCTTTGGTAATCCCGATCCTTGGAAAGCTATGCAAGCAGCTGTTGATCGCACTACTCAAAGTGGGTTAATCATGGGGGTCGATGAAGACATAACGCCAGAACAAGCCCTCATGGGCTATCTGGGCACCTTAGACCACCCTTTCACACCCCAAATTATTCAGCCCGGTGGACCCGGGGATGCGTGCCTGCTCAGCCTGCCTTGGCAGCTCGTGCGGAATCGACTTTCTGCTGATTTGGTTCGAATGACCATTCGGGATGGCAAGATCATTTACAGGAAGACTTAAGCCAAACTAATCGGCTATAGCGTCGATCAAACCCCAAGCCAAAGCCTGTTCTGCAGATAATTCGGTGCCAGAGATCGCCAGCCAGTTAGTCCTTTGATTGCCGATTCGCTTGGTGATACTCACGCAGCCACCGGCACCAGGAATCAGCCCCATCGCAACTTCAGGCAGGCGAAACACGGTGTCCGGGGTCGCAATAATTCTTTCAGCAAAGGCGGGTAATTCGATGCCGGCACCAATGCATGCACCATGAAGATAAAAAGTATAGCGTTCGCTGGCCTCAGCTAACACACTTGCCGGCATCCGAAGCTGTCGAATGCGATGGGCATCACTGACATCTCGGCAGGACCCAAATTCACTCAAGTCGCCTCCAGCACTAAAGCAAGGCCCCTCTCCTCTAACGATGACATCTTCGATGCTTGGGTCCATCGCAACCAGTGAAAAAGCATCGGTTAATCCATCTCGCATGGCGACAGATAGGGCGTTACGGTTCTCTGGCTGCGCAAGGGTAATATTCAGAGTGCTATCCTGTCGGTCAAGGTGGACCGGCTCGGCAACCGGAGTCTTCGAGGCACGCATCGGTTGATGCTGCAGCCAGTCTGTAAATTCGCTACCAGCTTGCAGCATGCCGTAGCCTAATGATTCAATCACCAACCCAGACGCCACAGGCAGCCCTAGGGTCATTCTTGTGGTCTGTACCAATACCGATGCCGCCTTCGGTCGCAGGCGAATACGCTCTAGGAGCTCATATCCGGCAGCCTCAGTTTCGACCAGCACATCGAGCCTGAGCGAATCTGAAGCCGACCCGGGGTTTAAGCCAACAGATGGCACCGGCAAACGCTGCAGCCAGCGATTCACCAGGTGGGTTTCTGGATCAGTGAGAGGGGCGCCACTCAGGTCGATCATAAGCGCTACCTCAGCAAAATCAGACGGCCAAATGGGCGCCTGACTCAATGCTTGTAGCTCTCTTAAAGTTCGTATTTGCATGATCTGCTCCTTTAAGTCCATTTAGGTACAGGTCTCTGGTTCAAATCAAGCCTTGGTTATCGCATGCTTAACAAAAAGGAGGGTTACCTATGCCAGAGCCACTTGAGGGTATTACCGTGATCGAAATGACTGTTGCCGTACAAGGCCCCGCTGCAGGACTCTATTTGCGAGATATGGGCGCAACGGTATTGAAAGTTGAACCCCCTCTCGGGGATCCGAGTCGGTATACCCATGGGCGTTACAACAACACGCCTGCTGGCACAGTGGGTCCCCAGTACGCGGCTGTCAATCGGGGCAAACGGTCGCTCTGCATTGACCTAAAAACGCAAGCAGGTTTGGAAGCCATGCAAGCGCTGATTGCGACCGCCGACATATTTCTAACCAACTATCGACATGCTGCGCTTGAGGCGCTTGGTCTAGGATATGACGCGCTCAAGGCGCAACACCCCCAATTAATCTACGCTATGGTCAATGGGTTTGGCCCCAAGGGTCCCGATCGAGACAAAGCGATGCTCGATGGAGTTGCCGCTAGTAGAGGAGGATTGATTCACCATACCGGCTACAAGGATCTTGAACCTGCACTCCCAGGCGCCATTGTTTTGGATACCGCAGGGGCGATGCAATTGGCGCTCGCAATCATGACTGCCTTATTTGCCCGGGATCGTCATGGCACCGGCCAGCTGGTTCAGACCAGCGCTTTAGGGGCCGCATTATGGCTACAGCAATGGGAGCTTACTCATGTTGCGCTTACTCAAGCCGATCTGCCTCGATCCGGAAATCACCACCCAAATATTGCGGGCTTCTACGGCGTGTACCGCACCCTAGATGATGGTGCGATCATGCTCGCACAAGTCATGGATCAAGAAAGTTGGGACCGGCTCTGCATTTTTGCCGATATGTTGCCTCTGTCGCTGGACCCGAGATTTCAAACCCCTGGGCAGCGTTTAGGTGCTGGGCTTACCGATGCGGATACCGATGAAGTGCGCGCGGCCTTTAAAACCGCTTTTGGACGCAAAACTACAGAAGCGTGGATCGAATTCTTATCCCAAGAACCTGAGATTATTTGGGAACGAGTTAATAGCTGGAAGGATGTCCTCAAAGATTCTCAAGCGCTGGCAAATGATTATTTCACGGAAATACACCTAGAAGGGGCTGGCGCCTGCCAAACCGTCGGTAATCTTGTACAACTGTCTGAAACCCCCGGCCGCGTCAAGGGTAACCCGCCAAGCTTGGGTGAGGCCAATCGCGAGATTTTACAGGGACTTGGATTTGAAGCTGAGCGTATCGAAGCTATTGAACGGCACGCCACTACGGTTCGAACAGAATTGCTTGCAGAGCTTCAACGGATTGCAGACGAAGCTGCAGGACTCAAGTAAGCTTATCGATAGACTAGGTTGAGGAGGGATGCAGGTGGATGACGTGATGTTGTTTGACGGATTAAAAGTATTGGATGTGGGCAGCTGGATTGCCGGCCCGGTCGCTACCACCATGCTTGCAGATCGCGGTGCTGACGTGCTTAAGATCGAGGCACCGATAACCGGCGATGGTTACCGGCAATACGCTAGTTTACCCTTTACACCCAATGCCGAGGCAAATTACACCTGGGCAATGGACGCTCGTAACAAGCGATCGATGGCATTGAACTTAAAAAGTGCCGAAGGTATTGAAATTCTTCACCAGCTCATTCGGTCGTGCGATATTTACGTGACCAATCAGCCCATCCCCCTTCGTCGTCAGCTGCAACTTAATTATGAGGACATCAACCACCTCAACCCCAAAATGATCTACGCCTCTCTGACGCCATACGGTGAGCTTGGCCCAGACAGTGAAAATGAAGCTTTTGATTTAGTCGCCTACTGGAATCGTTCGGGGCTCATGGACAAAATGCGACATGCCGGTATAGAACCGGTACAAGCGCTACCGGGTCTAGGTGACCATCCAACCGCAGTTGCGATGTATGCCAGCATTGTCACCGCTTTACTTAAACGCGCACAAACCGGCCAGGGCTCTAAAGTACATACCTCGCTCCTAGCTAATGGCCTGTGGTCAGCGTCTTGTATTGCACAAGCCGCCTTGGCGGATGGCGATTTAAGTCCTTATGATTTACCCCGTCTGACTGGCGCGCTCTACAAAACCCTTGATGATCGCTGGGTTCAGTTGTCGATGATCAGGACAGATGAGGATTTCGATCGTTTGCTAATGGGTTTGGACGCCTTGGAAGTCCTTGCCGATGAGCGATTCGCAACTGCGGAACTTCGCTTTGAAAATGGTGCGGCATTAACTCAAGTCGTTAGAGACAAGTTTGCGACCAAGACCTGCGATCAATGGATGACCATCTTAAAAACAGAGCTGGGATTACCAATCGAGGCGGTCATGCGGTTCAGCGATCTGGATAACGACGAGCACTTGACTTTGAACCGTATGGTCACCCGACCTGTGGAAGCGATCGGTATCGAGAAAATCATCAACGATCCGGTTAACGTCGACGGCCTCGCTCAGGTCGGTGTCAAAAAAGCCCCCGAACTTGGCGAACATACCAATGCTGTCCTCTCAGAACTTGGATTCAACGAGGATGCTATTGAAGCCCTAAGGGACAGCGGTATTGTTGGCTAGTTGGGCTCGATGCTGCGCGCTTGGCGTTATTTTATGACGCCATCAGTCGTTAACGCCGAAATGCGCTCTGCTGACACGTTAAATTCCGCTAACACTTCTTGCGTATGTTCACCGTGATCAGGGCTAGGTCTGGACGGCCGCAACCGCTCACCACCAAATCGGGGTGGGGCTTTGATAACCCGCATGTTGCCCATGAGTGGGTGCTCAATCACTTCAGTTGAATCATTGGCGGCTAGCTGCTCTTGAGCTAAAACCTCGTCTTTGGTCAGACAACGCGCACAGGGAACATCAGCCTTCTTAAGCATGGCAATCACCTCATCGGTGGTGTATTGCAGATACTGTTCAGCCACGAGTGATTGAAACTCTTCGAGATTTGTCACCAGTTTCTCAAAGCTATTAAACCTGTCATCCGCTAAAAGGTGTTCCATTCCAATCGCAATCAGGGAGCGCATTTGCATATCTTGGTTACCGGCAGAGATCGTTACAGCCCCATCCTTGGTAGGCGTTAATTCATAAAGTAGATCAATCAACAGCGGTTCGGTTGTGGCATCCTCATCAAGCAGCGTATGGTTCTGAAATCCATCCGGAAAAATAAAGAACAACCCTGCATCGAGCATCGACAGGTCAATATGCTGCCCCTCGCCAGTGCGTTCCCGATAAAACAGCGCAGAAGTGACAGCCTGACAGGCTGTGTACGCCGTAATCTTGTCACAAATCAAAGTCCTAAAAAAAGCCGGCACGTCTGCCTTACCTTGGGTCGCTGTTAGTCCTGCATGCGCCTGAATTATGGGGTCATAAGCAGGCGCTGTTCCCAAGGGGCCTTCCTTACCGAATCCCGAAATTGCGGTGTACACCAATTTTGGATTAATCGCGCGCATCGCTTCACTACCCAAATTGAGTTTATCCATGACCCCCGGACGAAAATTATGAATAAATACGTCAACCTCTGATACCAACTCTTGAATCAGAGCCTGACCGGAAGCCTCCTTAATATTGACTCGAATCGAACGCTTACCACGATTACAGTTGGCGAATAGCGCGGCAATCCCACCTTTGCTCGAACCGATATATCGCATGGGGTCACCAACCTCGATCGGCTCTACTTTGATCACCCGCGCCCCTTGTTCGGCCATCATCATGGCTGCAAAAGATGCGGTAATCATCGTTGAAAACTCCAACACGGTAATGCCTTCGAGTGGTTTCATGGTTTCGATCCTCTTATCATTGTTTAAACAGTCCAGCGGGTGTGTTTTACACCACCCCGTAAATCCCATTCGCTGCGTCACGGCGCGCGTGACGCCTTGCTACGAAATCATCACTCTATCATTCGGCCCAGGGAAAAGTCTTGATGCGTCTGCGACATTCAGTCGCTTGAGATCCGCCGCACTTGATAACGCTACCGCGACAGAGCGCCTTACCGATTATAAGCACTTGAATGCGAGTTGGGCCTATAGCGCGAAAAGGAAGCCCCTATGAGCCCCTACAGGGCTGCATCGTAACCCGTACTAATCGAATCTATCCTAGCTGTGACGCCATGCGCTCATGTCCGGGAAATCGCGTGTTTTCCCCTGAGAGAAGACTATTTCAAACTTGGCGTTCACCCGGCAACTCTGAGGGTTGCTGTTTTGGGAGAGCGACTTTGCTGCCGTGGCTGCCTAAAAATGCTCATCTCAGTAACCCTATCCCGAAAGCGGAAGTGGCGCCTTCGTCGGACGACCGCTATGATCAAGACTTTCATCGAGTCATCGAAAGAGCATCTGAAACATGTCGAAAGGTACTGGTTTTGTGTGGAACGAACGCTACATGTGGCATGATAATGGCGCTGCCCTCGGACAGTTGCCAGCGGGCGGCGCGTTTCAGCCAGGATTACATCTAGAGAATCCAGAAACCAAGCGGCGGCTCAAAAACCTACTTGACGCTTATGGTATGACGCCTCAGCTGATCGACCTTGCGCACTCGGCAGCCTCTCAGCAGACCCTCGAACGCTTTCATACCCGAGAATATATCGAGCTGGTTCGGGCCACTAGCGAAACCAGCGGCGGTTCCGTAGGACAAGCTTGCCTTGCAGGCCCAGGGTCGTTTGATATTGCTCGACTTGCAGTTGGCGGCACTTTTGCTGCAGTGGAATCGGTCATGTTGGGCCAGGTTGGAAATGCCTATGCCTTAACTCGGCCACCGGGCCACCATGCAGAACGGGACCGTGGCCGAGGTTTTTGTATTTTTAACAATATTGGGCTCGCGATTTTAGAAGCCCGGGCCCAAAACTTAGTCAACCGTGTAGCGGTGGTTGATTGGGATGTCCATCATGGTAATGGCACCCAACAGGCCTTTTTTGACGACCCAAATGTATTAACTTTATCGATCCATCAGGAAATGCTGTATCCCGTTAATCTGGGTAAGATCGAAGAGACCGGAGATGGTCCGGGAGACGGTTTTAACATCAATATTCCCTTACCCGCTGGGTGTGGTGGCGGCGCTTATCTCAAGGCAATGGACGCCGTTATTGAACCCGCGCTTAGAGCATTTCAACCTGATCTCATCATTGTTGCCTGCGGTTTTGATGCAGCCTATTTTGATCCATTAAGCCACATGTTACTCGTAGCTAACCACTACCGCAGCCTCACGAAGAAAATCAAGTCTCTTGCAGACGAGCTTTGTGAAGGCAGGCTCGTATTGAATCATGAAGGAGGCTACTCTGACTTTTACGTGCCGCTTTGTGGTATGGCTGTGATTGAAGCGATCACGGATATCGATTCCGGCGTGAAAGATCCCTATGCTGGAACGGAATTCGTTGCTAACCAAGATCTGATGCCGCATCAAGATATCAGCATTTCAAAAGCCATCGAGGGCCCTCTGGCCCGCCTGCTAAATCGAGTTAAAACGAGATGAGACCAAGGAATACCGCCAGCGAAGGGGTCAACGCTGAAATTTTTTCAGTTAGCGACCTCAATCGCGCCGCCAAACGATTGCTGGAAGGCGAATTCCCCTTGGTCTTTGTAGAAGGCGAAATCTCAAACTTTAGTGTGCCTGCATCAGGTCACTGGTATCTAACTCTGAAGGATGCAGGGGGGCAGTTACGAACGGCGATGTTTCGAAACCGAAATCAAAGGGTTCGATTTCAACCAAAAAATGGCATGAAAGTATTAATTCGAGGCAAGATTAGCCTTTATGAGGCAAGGGGTGAATATCAATTTATTGCCGAGCAAATGGAGGAGGCAGGCGTCGGCGAGCTCAGACGCGCTTTCGAACAGCTGCGAGGCCGTCTGCAAGAGGCAGGCCTTTTCGACCAAGATCGAAAACGTGCCATTCCTGAGCTACCCCAACATCTCGCGATTATCACCTCGCCCACCGGTGCGGCCGTGCGAGATGTCCTAAGCGTGATCCATCGGCGCTTCCCCGCGTTGCGCTGTACCATCATCCCAAGCCAGGTTCAAGGTGCACAAGCTGCTGATCAGGTCGTCGCTGCGATTGCCATGGCCAATGACTACCTGGCAGCACCGTTCGATGCCATATTGTTAACTCGAGGTGGCGGCTCCCTGGAAGACTTATGGACTTTCAATACTGAACCCGTCGCGCTTGCGATTGCCGACAGTCGTCTTCCAGTGGTGAGTGCCATTGGGCATGAATCGGATGTCACCATTGCAGATTTTGTTGCTGATGTCAGAGCTGCCACCCCATCGGCAGCTGCCGAGATGCTTGCCCCGGATCAGACTGAATGGATGCAAACGCTCGATCAATTGGGGCAGCGAATCACCCGTCGACAGCGTCAGCGCTTGGCCATGGACAGAGCGGCCGTTGAGAGCTTAACCCGACGACTTCGAGACCCATCAAAAACTCTATCGGAATTACGGTCGCGGCTAGTGGGCCTGCAAAGACAGCTATCCTTGAGCGTAACCCGAGTGATCAGCGCCCCAGACCTGAGTCAAACGAAGAACCGGCTCAAGCTCGCGCTCGGGCACCAGCTAGCCACCCAAAGTCAGGCCCTCGCACAAATTCACACCCGCTTACCCGCAGCGTTCAAGCTCAAGATCAATCAACACCAAAATCAACTTGCGCTGCTCGCCGGCAAACTCGATGCATTAAGCCCGCTGGCAGTCCTCGAGCGAGGCTACACTTTAGTCAGAGATCCATCAGGCAAAATCGTTCGTTCCGTGACCGGCACAGCCACCGGTGACCTGGTACGAATTGAATTCGCCGATGGCGCAGCAGAGGCCCAAATCCAAAATCTTAAATCAACCACTTTAGAAGCACCAAAACGTTGAAGCTGCGATCTTTTCTATGGTGGGCAACTCTCATCGCGATGCTTCCAAACGCCAGCCACGCGGGGCCCAAACATGAACCAGTTCCCGGGGGCATCGCGATTATCCCGATCCCGGAAACGGTCGATGCGGCGTACTTTCAGGGAAAGCCGGTCTTCTTGACTGGAACACCTACTGAGCGATATGCATTGGTGGGGTTATCCCTTGATCAGGCGCCCGGTCCCAACCTCTTGAGCTTGGAGAATAGCAGCATTACCTTCGAGGTCAGAGACAAAGCCTATGCCGAGGAGCACCTTACGATTTCGGATAACAACAAGGTTTCCCCACCGGCAAGAGACTACGATCGCATCGGTCGAGAACGTAACGAAATGCTGGCGGTCTTTGCATCTTTTACTCCTTTGAGAGACACCGCCATCAACCCAGAAACAGGTCTCGCTGTGCAGCTCGATTTCAAACTGCCGGTTGCGGGCAGAATCTCGTCGCCGTTTGGCAAGCGGCGGATACTCAATCAACAACCTCGCAGCCCGCATTCAGGTCTTGATATTGCCGCACCGACCGGCACGCCAGTCATGACAGCAGCCGCTGGCACCGTTGCCGTCACCGGCGACTATTTCTTCAACGGTAAAACCATTCTGATCGACCATGGACAAGGGCTGATCACCCTGTATTGCCATCTAAGCGCCATTGATACCGTTAAGGGGCAATGGGTAGAGGCAGGTGAGGTCATTGGCCAAGTTGGGCAAACCGGACGAGTAACCGGCCCACACCTACACTTTAGCGTCAACCTCAATGGCGCGCGGGTCGACCCTTCGTTATTTTTAGATCTACCGTAGCCCGCTTAATTTGTCTGAATGCTGAGACGCGACCCATTTGCAAGCGGGTCTTCTGTGTAGGGCGCTTATGCGGCGCCTTGTTCACATCTATGGGCTAGTGTTTTTTCTTTTTCGCAAGCTTTTTGACGTGCTGCATCAATCGTCGCTTCCGACCAATTTGGCGCTCGGTTAATTTGTTTTTTCGGCCTTTAAAGGGATTATCTCCAGTTCTAAATTCCACCCGCAGCGGCGTGCCCTGAAGATCAAGCGCCTTGTGAAATCGCTTCTGCAAATAACGCTTATAGGCCTCCGGCACCGCGTCCGTCTGATTACCGTGGATTACCACAATTGGCGGGTTGCTACCCCCAGCGTGCGCATATCTCAGTTTGATTCGACGTCCGTGAACCATCGGCGGTTGGTGCTCTGCAAGCGCATCAGCCAAGACTTTATTCAATCGCGTAGTCGACAAAGGTTTGGTTGCCGAGACAAAAGACTTCTGCACCGACTGATAAAGTAGGCCAACACCCGAGCCATGAAGCGCTGAAATATAGTGGATATTGGCAAAATCGATAAACGTTAGCCGACGTGCTAGTTCATTTTTGATGAAATCTTTCTGGGATTGGTCCGTACCATCCCATTTATTGATAGCAATGACTAGCGCCCTACCGGCCTCCAGCACATGGCCCAAAAGGTGTAAATCCTGCTCGACTAGACCTTCATGGGCATCGATCATCAGGATCACCACATTCGCATCGGCGATAGCATCGAGGGCTTTGATGACGGAGAATTTTTCAACCGCCTCAGAAATGCGCCCCCTGCGCCTAACTCCAGCGGTATCGATGATGGTATATTCCTGCCCCTCTCGCTCGAAAGGAATATAGATGCTGTCCCGAGTCGTGCCCGCTTGGTCGAAAACAACGACTCGATCCTCTCCTAGCATCCGATTTACCAATGTCGATTTGCCGACATTGGGTCTACCGACCACAGCCATTTTGATACCTCTGGATTGATGTTCCGATTCGGACGCATCGACCACCGGCAGGTGCGGGTGAACGACATCCGACATCAAGATGGCCACACCATGCCCATTAGAGGCCGAAATGAGGCAGGGTTCACCAAAGCCAAGCTCAGCAAATTCTCCAGAAACATAATCCGGATTTTGACCATCAATCTTATTGGCGACCAAAACCACCGGTTTGCCCTGTCCGCGTAATAGCGTGGCAATGTCATGATCTCCAGGTAACCGGCCCGCCTTCGCATCGACAAGATACAGCACCACATCAGCATCTCCGATGGCTACCCGAGATTGCTCAGCCATAGGTTTATCGATGCCGTTCTCATCCCCGGACAAGCCACCAGTGTCAACAACCAGGTAATCAAATTCGCCGACGGCGCCTCGCCCATATTGGCGATCTCTCGTCAGCCCCGGAAGGCTCGCGACCAAGGCATCACGGGTTTTTGTCAATCGATTAAAAAGCGTCGATTTACCAACGTTTGGGCGGCCAACAAGGGCTATGACAGGCAACATTGGCGACTACTGGAGCTCGAACGCAGACAGGCGACCGCTATTGCCCATAACAAAAAGACGGTTATCCTGGGTGAGCACGGGCGTATAGATCCCTTTGCTATCGACTCGGCGTCGGCCAACAAAGCGACCATCAGATTGCGCTATCAAATGGACATAACCCTCAAAATCGGCCACCGCTAAATAGCTTCCTGCGGTCACTGGAGTCGTCAAATCTCGATTGGCCAGAGCCTCTAACGACCATTGTATGCGGCCATTATCCATGTCATAAGCGGTGATTTGATCATCTACCGAAACCAGATACACATTTCCAAAACCTGCGCCAAGGCCCACTGTCGTTGAGGCGTCCTCTGACCAAAGCGCACGACCAGCATTTAGGTCAATAGCGAGGATTCGGCCTTGGTAGCTGGCAACAAAGAGACGACCATTCTGAAACACCATTTTGCCATCAATATCGATTAACCGTTCTAGATCTGAGCGACCCTTGGCAGCCGCGACTCGCTCATCAATGGCCGCGATCCCTCTGTCTGAATCAATTAACGCAACCCGACCATTCGCAAATCCGGCAATGACAAGGTCATCTCTGACAATAGGGGTTGACGTTCCTCTTAAGGTCAATGCTGGCGGCGTCGTGCTAAATCGCCAAAGACGCTCACCTGTGAAGGCATCTAGTCCAGTCACACTGCCATCAATCGATTGAGCAACCGCCAGCTGATTTAAAATTTGTGGCGGCGCTAAGACCTCACTGGTGACTGTAGCGCGCCAAGCTAAAGACCCATCGCTTTGATAGAGCGCAACTACTTCACCTGCAGCAGTACCGACTAACAGCACATCATTACCTACCCCAACACCGCCTGTAATGATATCGATGTCTTTCGCAAAAGCATGGTTAACTTCGGCAGAGGTGTATATATCTCGGACATTTTGAGACCAAATTTTATTTCCGGTATTGACTTGCAGAGCCACAATCGTACCGTCCGCCGACGCCGCAAAAAGGCGTCCTCCTGCAATGGCTGGCTCAAGCTTAATCGCTTTGTCTTCAGCGCCGGCGCCGATTCGAGCCGACCAGAGCGACTTCAAAGATAGCTCACTATTAATCTTAGTAAGCGTAGCGGGTTTAACCACCTCTTCTTCTTTGTCACCAAACCAACCGCAACCGACCAGCAGCGACAACACCATTACTGGCGCTAAGAATCGCAGCATCATTATCCATTTTCCTCAGAGGCAGAACCCACGTCTGCAGCTTCTTCCATCGATCTGTCGCCAGCTTCAGATTCTATTTCAGAGGAAACATCAGACCCGTCTGGCTCTGAAGCTGCAGGGATATCGGCTTCGGCAAAGGTTAAGTCCTGGACCTTCATGGTTAATCCAGGTTGTAAACCCTCCCCAGCAGTATTTTCAGCGAGCTGGTAGCTTTGCCTGGCTTCATCTAACCGACCTAACTGATAGAGAAGATCGCCTTCAAGCTCGTTTTTAGCCGAGGTAAAGCCAGCCCAACGGATCTGCTTGGCTAGAATGGTCAGTCCCTCTTCGGCTCGATCTTGAGCACTTAATGCGCGTGCCAAACGCAATTGCACAAGCGGTGATAACAATTCGTTATCCGTATCCGAAATCTCTCGCAACGCTGCTTCAGCAGCCTGCAGATCGCCAGCGTCAAAATGAATTTTCGCGAGCTGCAGACCCGCTAACAGCGCATATTCTGAATCCGCGTAATCAAGCTGCAGCGCCTCACCCTGAGCTATCAGCGCTGCCTTATCCTCAACTACATTTCCGCGAGAGGCATCTTGGAACGCGGTAAATGCATCGCTTGCAGATGCAGCATAAGCAGCTTTTTGATCTTCCCAAGTGCGGTAGCCATAATTACCACCCAGAGCAGCGACCAGCGCAATCGCTATAAACCAGCCATTATCTCGAAAAAAGCTCTGTATTTTTTCGACTTGTTCTTCTTCACTTGTATCCAGCGCCACCCTGCTACTCCCTTATATTTTTTGCAACTACTCTGGCTCGAAAATGACTCCGGCAAGGTGATTATCCATCCGTGGCTAACGCCATCAAGACTTATCAAATCGCCGCCGCATAGCCCCAATGACTTAAGCAAATTGACTTTGCAGATAGGCCAAGGCCTCTCCCTCGGGAATCCGCACTTGTCCACCATCGCCTCTCAAGGCTTTTACCGTAATTTCGCGCTGATTAATTTCATCTTCCCCTAGAATCAGCGCCAATTGCGCCCCTGAGCCATCGGCTTTTTTCATTTGCGCTTTCAGCTTACCTGCACCGTGATGGACTTCGACTGCTAACCCCAAGTTCGAACGAACAGCCTCTGCGAGCACCATGAGCTTCGTCCTTGCGACATCGCCTACGCTAACCCCATAAATATCAACTATTTTGCTCGATACTGGTTGGTCCTCAAACATTAACGCCAAACGATCAAGACCGAGCGCGAAACCCACGCATGGCGTAGGTTTACCGCCCAATTGCTCCACAAGGCCATCGTAACGCCCGCCACCACATAGGGTTCCTTGAGCGCCGAGTTCGGTTGTGACCCACTCAAATACAGTCCGATTGTAATAATCGAGACCTCGGACGATCTGCGGATTAACCTCATAAGCAAGCCCTGCGGCGTCTAGTATCGCACAGAGGCCATCAAAATGCTGTCGCGATTCATCGTCGATATAGTCTGCCAGGGCCGGTGC
>Ga0182093_1061345_pt1 | contig 13674 bp, 15 predicted proteins | sample 041ome_21_FD_127776 | JGI IMG/M metagenome (GOLD analysis project Ga0182093, IMG submission 127776) | Metatranscriptome of coastal salt marsh microbial communities from the Groves Creek Marsh, Georgia, USA - 041411BS metaT (Metagenome... | ecosystem: Environmental > Aquatic > Marine > Intertidal...
CTATGAACGCGCGGCGGCATTCTTTGGCCCACAATCAAGACTGATGCCCTTATGGATTCGCGGTGGCTTTGCGACTTTAGGCGTTGCTCTGAAGCCTGGCGCGGTCAGCATGCTCAAAGGACCTGACGTGGCCGACACGCTGGACCGGATCATCTATTACGATGATATCTTCGGAGATCACACGTGGGGCACCAGCGAACAGTCGATGAAATGAATGTTTCGATCCTGATGGAGCGCCGGAACGGCGGTTGCGCGTGGCGGAAAAGCTGCTGGTACAACTGATCGAAAGGGCCGGTGCCAAAACGCCTGATCCGATCATCGAAGCTTTCGACAAGGCAGCGTTCGCTGATCCCAATCTCAATCTCGCAGATTTCGCCAGCGATCATGCGGTAGAGCGCCGACGGCTCGAGCGGCTAGTGAAGAAGGCCTATGGCCAAACCCCCAAACAAGTTCTGCGGCGCGCGCGCTCTGGACATTGCCGCAAATCTTATCGGCGTGGCAGATTCTTCGGAAGCGGAAGAGATTGCGCTGCGTTACTTTGACCAATCGCACTTCATCCGTGACTTCACGTCATTCTTTGGCGTGACGCCGCATAAATTCCGTGCGCAACCACGCCCGCTCCTGACCATAACTCTGGAGCAACGCCAAGCCCGCCAGCTAGAAGAGCTCAAGCGGTTGAGACCCGGTGAACACCGGCCCTGGCTGGCCGATCTGGAGCAAAATCCGGCTTAGTCGAACAACGAGCTGACCGAGCTTTCGTCAGCGATCCGGCGCACAGCCTCACCAATCAGCGGCGCGATTGTCAGCACGCGAATGCGATCGGATGCCTCAGCCGCTTCGGTTGGGCGGATTGTGTCCGTGATGACCAGTTCTTTGAGCGCAGAGCCGTTGACGCGCGCAACAGCTCCGCCCGACAGCACGCCATGCGTGATATAGGCAGCCACGCTGTTTGCGCCCTGATCGAGCAAGGCCTGTGCCGCATTGCACAGCGTGCCGCCCGAATCCACGATGTCATCGATCAAAACGCAGTGGCGCCCCTTCACATCACCGATGATGTTCATGACCTCACTTTCGCCGGGACGGTCGCGGCGTTTGTCAACGATCGCGAGCGGGGCGTTGTCGAGCCGCTTGGCCAGCGCGCGCGCGCGCACCACACCGCCAACATCGGGGCTGACCACCATTAGATCCTGGTCGCCATAGCGTGCCTGGATATCGGCCGCCATGGTCGGCGCGGCATAAAGATTGTCTGTTGGAATATCGAAAAAGCCCTGGATCTGCCCGGCGTGAAGGTCCACCGCCAGCACGCGGTCTGCGCCGGCTTCGGTGATCAGATTGGCAACCAGCTTGGCAGAGATTGGCGTTCGCGGGCCGGGCTTCCGGTCCTGACGGGCATAGCCGAAATAGGGGGTTACAGCGGTGATCCGGCGTGCCGATGCACGACGCAGGGCATCGATCCCGATCAGCAATTCCATCAGATTGTCATTGGCTGGAAAGCTGGTCGACTGAACGATAAACACATCTTCGCCGCGCACATTCTCGTTGATTTCGATGAAGACCTCTTCATCGGCAAAGCGGCGAACACTCGCGTCTGTAAGCGGCAATTCCAGATAGGCGGCGATCGCCCGGGCAAGCGGCAAGTTCGAATTGCCGGACATAATCTTCATGAGTAGCGAATCCCCGAAAGCAGCTGATTTCTCCGGCCTAGCGGAGAGTCATAGAAACGCAACAGAGTGAAGTGATGGGTTTTACCCAGCGCTGGTGTTTACTTAATCCGATGTTCGCCTTTGATCCAGCGTACAGTGCCAGAGCTGGCGCGCATCACTACGCTATGCGTTGTCATCAATCCGCCGCGCTTGCGTTTCACGCCTTCGAGAAGCGAGCCTGAGGTCACACCGGTCGCGGCGAAAATACAGTCGCCTTTAGCCAGATCTTCCAGCTTGTAGATCCGGTCCAAATCTTCAATGCCCCATTTGCGGGCGCGGGCCTTTTCATCTTCATTGCGGAGCACCAGTCGGCCATTGAATTGCCCACCGACACAGCGCAGTGCAGCGGCTGCGAGAACACCTTCAGGCGCGCCGCCTTGCCCCATATACATATCGATCGTGGTGTCTTCGTCCGTTACTGCAATCACGCCAGCAACATCGCCGTCACCGATCAACACTACCCCGCAACCGATGCCGCGCAATTCCGCAATCAGGTCTGCATGACGCGGCCGATCAAGCACGCACACGATAATCTCACGAGGTTCGACCCCTTTGGCAGCTGCTACAGACTGCACATTTTCGGTCGCTGATTTGGCGAGATCGATCACATCCGGCGGATAGCCAGGGCCAACCGCGATCTTGTCCATATAGGTGTCAGGTGCGTTCAGCAGATTACCCTCTTCAGCCGCGGCGAGCACGGCCAGCGCATTGGGGCCTGCCTTGGCTGTGATGGTTGTGCCTTCCAGCGGATCAAGCGCGATATCGATCTTCGGCCCTTTGCCCGGCGCGCCGCCCACTTTCTCGCCGATATAGAGCATGGGTGCTTCGTCACGCTCCCCTTCGCCAATCACCACCGTGCCATCCATATAGAGCGTATCGAACGCCCGCCGCATCGCTTCGACCGCCGCGGCGTCGGCCGCTTTCTCGTCCCCGCGCCCAATCAATTGCGATGCCGCGACGGCCGCAGCCTCGGTTACGCGCACCATCTCCAGAACCAGAACGCGGTCGAGCGCGTTTCCGTCAGAGGATTTTTGAGCAAGGAGGTCGGTGTTCATGTGAAATTCAGTCCCTCGAGTGTGTTGGTGAATTGCCCTAAACAGAAGGAGCAGCGCTTGTCGAGCAGACCCGTATGGTGGACCGGGAAAAGCGCCCCATTGCTGCTAGTTTGGGCCTATGTAACTCCGGCAGTCGCACAAGAAGTTGCGCCTGAATACACGCCTCCGCCTCCCCCCCTTCGCCAGCCAATGGATATCTAACCGATCGAGCGGACAGACACGGTCGACCTGCTGGTCGAAATGCCTGACGGCCCGGCAGATCAGCGCCGTATAGAGCAATGCGAGGAGGAACAGGATGCCTCGACAATCTCGCGCACTATCGTGGTTTGCCGCGAGATCGTGGAAGACAATTCCAACTACTACAGCGGCAGCCTTGAGGATGCGCGTGATCGCTATGCTCGGCAAACGCAATACGCTGACCCCCATTCCTACGCCCGATGTTGCGGGCGAAGGCATCACTGGGCCTAAAGCGCTAATGGGGGCAGGTGTGACAATTACTGGCTGCATCATTCCTCCATGCCCTCCACCGCCGGCTCTGATCATTGATATAGAGGCCTTGCCAGAGGCGCCGGCAGGATCAGACGCGGACAGGATTGCGCGTGGGCTACCGCCGATTGGCAATGACACCGGCGACCGGATCCCGACCGAGCTTGAGTCGAAACGCGACGAAACTAGTCCGGCAGTATCGGAAGAACCAGCGGGGGGGCAGTAAGGCTGTCCGACCCTTCCAACAGGTCAATCGCGCCGCGCACGCAGCGTTCCGGCCCTTCATGGGTGACCATGGCGACCAGCACATCACCGCCGCCATCATCCGCCCTACCTTTCTGGATCAGGCTTTCAATCGAAACACCCGCGTCGCGCATCGCTGCAGTAATTTCTGCCAGCACGCCGGGGCGGTCTGTTACGGTAAACCGCAAATATGTGCGCTCGGTCCGTTCGCCAGATTCGGCGGGCAGCATTGGCGACAGGTTGGCGACGGGAATGGAGAACGGCGCGCCCACTTCATCACGCGCGATATCGATTACATCCGCGACCACGGCGCTGGCTGTCGGGCCTTCGCCTGCGCCGGCACCTTGAAACAATAGGCGGCCGGAAAAATTGCCTTCCGCGACAACCGCGTTTGTCGGCCCGTCAACACCGCTAAGAGGGTGCGCTTTCGAGACCAGACAAGGCCGCACGCGCTGCAACAGGCGATCCCCACCTGGCGTGTGCTCGACATCGGCCTGCGCAATCAAGCGAATCACAAAGCCAAGCGTGTCAGCCTGCGCAATATCTGCCGCGCCAACGCGGGTGATGCCTGTCACGCGCACAGCATCAAAATCCAGCTCTGCGCCAAAACCGATCGCCGCCAGAATCGCCAGCTTGTGCGCGGCATCTACCCCTTCGATGTCGAAGGTCGGGTCTGCCTCTGCATAGCCCTTGTCTTGTGCCTCAGCCAGAACATCGGCGAAGTCCGCGCCGGTGCCTTCCATCGTCGACAGGATGTAATTGCAGGTGCCGTTGAGAATTCCGTAAATGCTGGTGAGCTGGTTGGCCGATGTGCCTTCCCGCAACCCCTTGATTACCGGAATTCCGCCTGCGACCGCCGCCTCGAATTTCAGCGCGACGTCTTGTGCCTCTGCACTGGTTGCCAGCGACAGCCCGTGGTGCGCGATCATCGCTTTGTTGGCGGTAACCACTGCCTTGCCATTGGCGAGCGCGGCTTTGGCCAGTTCCAAGGCAGGTCCATCGGACCCGCCAATCAGCTCCACCACAACATCCACGTCGTCGCGCTTTGCAAGAGCCACGGGATCATCTACCCACGCAAAGGGTGACAGATCCACGCCGCGATCCTTGGTCCGGCTTTGCGCGCTGACAGCGGTTACTTTCAACTGCGTGCCCGCGCGGGCGGTCAAAAGGTCCCGATTGGTTTCCAGAAGGCGAATTACGCCAACACCAACCGTGCCCAGCCCGGCCAGGCCGATGCGTAATGTATCAGCCATCCACGCTCTCCTGAACCGGGTGGCCAAAGGAGCGGCGAACTGTATCTGGAATACGCAGCGGTTTGCCGCTGGCCAGATCAACCATCACCGCAACCAGCCGGATTTCCGCGCGCAGTGAACCGTCCTCTGCACCGTGCAGAGTGATTAACTGTTCCATGCTGGAATTGCCGATCTTCGGCACAGTCATGCGCCCTTCGATCAATTCATCCACTCGCATCGGTGCAAGATAATCCACTTCGGCGCGGCGGACATGGAATTCCAGCTCATCTGGCATGCCGCGAGTGCGCGCATCACGAAAGTACTCTGTCACCAGAATGTCTGCATATTCTAGGTAACGCGAATTGAAGACCACCGATTGCGGATCAACCTCTGCATAGCGCACGCGAAAAATGTGTTTGAAAGTTTGGCTCATCACTCTCAGCCCCTAGCGCGAGGTGCCGCCCATAGGGAAGAGGGTTCGCGATCACTTTGTCTTGGCAGTGGATTAGGCCAGCTTTGCCATGCTCGCCCTAACTGCGGGTGCAAGGCCCCAGAGCGCCCATCATCAGCTGATAGTCGCGTTCTGCCTGCGTTCGGGCGGCGCTGTCATTCGATAGATTGGCTTCAGCGGGTAGCCGCGCGGGCAAGGCGCAGGCCAGACGGTACCATTCGAGCGATTCGGGCTCGGGCGGCCGCGCGGACTGGTCGATGATTTCTCCCCAGGACACACCCCAGGTTGGCGGCCGGCCCGGGCGACGCAGGATCGTAACAGAGACCGGCGCGCCATTCTCCGTTTCCAGGAATATTTGCGTCTCCGATTCGCCCGTCAGATTTCCGGGCACGGACAAGGCATCGCGCACCCCGACTATCACCGGAGGCGAATCGGGTGCGGCCAGATCAGTCAAAACCGGGCGCAGGCGGGCTTCAAATTCTGGAGAATAGAATTGCTGCGCCGAATCGCCGGACAATTGCAGCTCGGACGGGCGGCCCGGCACACTGCGCGCGAAAAGAAGCACCTCTTGCTTCTTTAGATTGGGCACCTTGCCACGCGAATCGAGCGGTACATCGACCAGATAACGCAAACTCTCTCCCAACGGTGCCGAACCGGACAAGAGCGCCATAGTCTCGGCCTCTACATAAAGTCGCGCGAATCCGGGCGCGACATCAGGCGCGCGCTCTGGCTCGAGCGCGATTGCGCGGCGAATCTTGGCCCGCACTACCAGCTCGGCGTTGTCCGCCAGATCGACAAATTCCGCATAGGTCGGAAGAGCAGAAGCACCCTGTTCTTGAGCGGAAATGGGCACCGCCACCAGAGCGGAAGCGCTAGCGACCAAGAGAGTCAAGTTTTTGATTTGTAGCATAATTTCAGTCTCAAGTCAGATTGCTTCGAGCAATGCGGGAATATTCGAATGCTCACAACAGCACCCTTGCAAACATTCTATAGATAGCAGACAATTACGTGTGAATCGGCAATTAACCGATAAAGCGTTTGCGCGGCACAAGCTTGGCCGTTAAAGCGAAAACCTAAGGACTTGGCTAAGTTGGGGAGTTGTTAAGCTTTGTTCCTTTGCAGGCTCCCTTGCGGGACTACCTGCAAACTTCCGGGTCGCCGGCGCGCAGCCCGGTCAGGGAGAAAATTGGAGTTTTCGCTTCGCAAACAAATTTGGTTTGCGGGGCAAAAATTGTCGAGCCCAACCTCGGCAAAGTGAATGGAGAGAAGCGACTGGATGGCCTACGCTGACCAACAAACGAGCGGTAACCGAATCACGGCAATAGTAATTGTTGCCCTGATCCATGTTTTCGTCGGTTACCTTTTCATTAGTGGTTTGGCAGTTTCAGCGGTGAAGAATGTGGTCGAACGAGTGACCACCATCGACATCGAGGAACCGCCACCGCCTGAGCCGGAGGATGAACCGCCTCCGCCTGAACCTCAAGAAACGGCACCACCTCCGCCTGTGGCTCCGCCACCGCCGATCAATATCGCACCGGCGCCGCCGCCAATCCGGACCCAGCCGACGATTCCGCCGCCTGCTCCGCCGGCATTGGTCATACCGCCACCGGCACCGCCCGCGCCGCCTTCACAGGCTCGCGGAGCAACCACCCGTGGTGAAAGACGTTGGGCTGCCCGCATCCAGGAAAACTATCCCTCGCGCGCTTTGCGAGAGGAAGTGGAAGGTACGGTTGGCGTAAGCGTGGTCGTGAGTCCGGAGGGGCGAGTCGCATCCTGTCGTGTGTCGCGGTCTAGCGGCTCTAGCGTACTCGACGATGCGGCGTGTCGCGGAATGTCGCGTTATGCGCGCTTTAACCCCGCACTTGACGCAGCCGGCAATCCGACGACCGGATCGTACAACACCAGCATTGTTTATCGACTGAACTAAGGGTCGGGCAGAACAGAGAGAGCCCGCGCCCTCCGGGGACAATTATTAAAAGGACTATTCGCAATGATTATCAACATTCTAGCAGCGGCAGACGCAGCTGACGTCAAAAACAGCTTCGGTTTCATTGAAGCAATGGAACAGGGTGGCCCTGTTGCCTGGTTCATCCTTGCCATCATGATCATCATGAGCGTTGGCTCATTCTACATCCTCATCACAAAGTTGCTTGAGCAGAGCAAAGTGATGAAGCAGTACAAGCGCGACGTGCAGGGCAAGTTCTGGCAAGCCGGCTCGATCAAGGATGGCGCAACCAAGCTTGAGAAGAACAGCGCATGGCGCCAGGTCGCCGACGATGCTCTTCGTGCAGAAGACGAGCACGGCAAGATGACCGACAAGCTTGAAGCACATGACTGGATGCACGGTTCGCTGCAGCGTTCAGAAGACGCCATCAACGCAAAGCTGGCTGGCGGCCTTCCGTTCCTCGCAACGGTTGGCGCGACTGCACCGTTCGTCGGCCTGCTCGGTACGGTTATCGGTATCTACCGCGCGCTGATCAACATCGGTATCGCGGGTTCGGCATCGATCGACAAAGTTGCTGGACCGGTTGGTGAAGCGCTAATCATGACCGCCATCGGTCTGTTCGTGGCTGTGCCTGCGGTGTTCGCATACAACTGGCTCCAGAGCCGTAACCGCCGCATCGCTGAAGCGCTCTCAAGCTTCTCGACCGACATTCTGGCTAACATCAGCTCGAATGGTGCGGTTCGCCCTGCGGTCAAGGCTCCGGCACGTGCTGCTGCGAACCCAGCCACAACTGCTGGTGGCGCACAGACTGCACCGAAGGCCTAATCGCCTGATGTTAGGCGGGGGCCGCTGGCTCCCGCCGACAACAACCCTTGGCGAAAATTACGAATAGGAATTAGCAATGGCTATTTCGATGAGCGGTGGGGCAGAGACCCCGATGTCAGACATCAACACCACGCCATTGGTGGACGTGATGCTGGTGCTTCTGATCATCTTCCTCATCGCGGTTCCGGTGGCTATCCAGACTATCGAGAAGCTCGAGATTCCGGTTCTGGAATCGATCGAATCGAAGGATAAGGTCGAGAACCTGCTGCTGACTGTGAGCACAACCGATGCAGGCGGCCGAAGCGCAGGCGAACCGGGCTTTGAAGGCGCATCGCGCAACGGAAAATGTCGGGTGTATTTCAACAACATCACACCGGTGAGTTCGGAAGAACTTTACGACATAGCATTTGCTCGCCTTGACGCGATTGTGACAGCTGCTGGCGGCCCCGAAGCGATCATGGAAGATCCAGAGCGTATCCCGCAGGTTCACATCCGCGGTGACGTGAACGCACCATGGCGTTGTGTCGCAGGCGCGATCTACAACGTTCAGGCTTCGGGCTATCCAACGGTTGGCTTCATCTCGAACCCGGTTCCTCCGGGCATCTGATCCGCCGAAACAAGAATTTAGGAGTACGCACCTATGGCAATGTCAGGCGGTAAAGACGATGGATCGCCGATGATGGAAATGAACATGACGCCGTTGATCGACGTCTTGCTCGTTCTCCTTATCATGTTCATTATCACCATTCCGGTGGCTACACACTCGGTCGACATCGACCTTCCGCAGCCGAGCCCGAATGACAATCCACCACCGATTGATCCGATCAAGAACAAGCTGTTTCTCACACAGGCCAACGAGATCTTGTGGAATGCACAGCCGATCACCATGAGCGAGCTGGCAACCAATCTTCAGCAATCGCTGACGATCGATCCGGAACCCGAACTGCAGTTCGAGCCCGAAGCGCTTGCAAGCTATGAGCTTACAGCGCGCGTATTGAACGTCATCAAAGCCTCAGGCGTGACGAAGTTCGGCTTCGTCGGCAACGAAAAGTATCGCAGTTTCGCTGGCGGCCAACAGTAAAAGTCAGCTACAACCAAACACGATCAAGGGGCGGAGCGATCCGCCCCTTTTTTGTTGGCTCAAGGCGATGTTGAGGCCTGATGTCAGTCTGCGCCCAAACCAGGGCAGCATGCGGTCCGCCAAATTTGATCTCGGTCAAAGACAAGGCATTCGCATTCGCTCATAATTGATCCATTCAAGGAAACGGATCATGAAATCGATCTTACTGCATGTTGAAGATGATGACGGTATGGAAGCACGGCTTCAAGTAGCGATGGATCTTGCGCGCGCATACGAAAGCCACATCACTTGTCTGCAAGTCGTGAGTTATGAGATCTTCGCACCGGGAGATTTTTATGGCTCGGCTATGATGGCTGTCATTCCCCAACTCAAGCAAAGCGCCGAAGACTTCAGAAAGAGGATCGAAGCCGATCTTGCCAATGAAGATGTCCAATGGGAGTGGCAATGTCACGATGGCTTGGCGACTTCGAAACTGTTGGAACGGTCGGCGCTCAACGACCTGGTAATCGTTGGCCCGCGCGATGTCGGGCAAAGGGTAAAGGCGCCCTCTAGCATGATTGCAGAGCTGACCTTGAGAACTTCGGTGCCTGTGCTGGTTGTCCCGCATGAGACCGAGAGATTGGACCCCGGATCACCGATCCTGGTCGCCTGGAACAATTCGAGTGAGGCTTGCGCTGCGCTCCGCGCGTCTGTTCCCTTGCTTCGCAACTCGAGCAAGGTGATTTTGGCCAGCATAAGCGAGGAAAAGGATCGCGATCGCTACGATTTCCCGCCTGTGGAAGGCGCGCAGTATCTCAGTCGGCATGGAGTGCACGCTGAAGTGCTCGACATCCCTTGGAATGGCGCAGACGTGTCGGATGCCCTTTTTGCAGCCGCCAAGGCACGCAATTGCGGACTGGTGGTGATGGGTGCCTATGGCCATTCACGACTTGCGGAATTCCTGCTCGGCGGAGTGACAAGAAAAGCGCTCTCTGAACCGCAATTGCCGATATTGCTCGCTCACTAGCGGGTGCGTGTGGCGCTTCGCCGTTGTCGGGAATGAAAGGCACCGCATGTTCGGGGTCGGCATTTCGGAAGGCACGCTGACGAATGCGGATGGCAAGATCTTCGCTCATGCCACGGCAACCTGCCGCATTCTGGGACGCGAAAAGGCCGCATAGACCGGGCCCGCTCAAGCCTATCAGCTATTCGCCTTGATCGGCATCAACTCGCATCGCTTCTCCCGCCAGCGTTTCCGCCTCGAGCAAAAGCTCTTCATCGATCGCGCCTTGCGGCACGGCTTCGCGCCCTATCATCGTCATGACCGGTACGGCGAGCGGGCTGACCCGCTCCAGCTCGACATGGCGCAATTCGCGCTCTGACCGTTCGAGCAGATCGCCCAGACGCCCGAGATCGGTCATCCGCGCGCGCGCATCGGCCCATGCGGCTTCCAGCAGCAGATGGTCAGGCTCATACTTGCGCAGCACGTCATAGATCAGGTCGGTCGAGAACGTCACTTGCTTGCCGCTCTTCCTCTTTCCCGGATGCTGCCGCTCGACGAGGCCGCTAATCACCGCCACTTCGCGGAACGCGCGGCGCAGCAGATGCGATTCCTGAATCCATTCAACAAATTCATGCTCGAGGATGTCGGGCGACAATAACGGTGCTGGATCGGCAACCGGCTTAAGGCCCCACACCGCCAGCGAATAGTCATTCGCGACGAAGCCGCCCGGTTGCAGCCCGCGATCCTCCATCCGCCGCGTGATCAGCATGCCGAGGCTCTGGTTCGCGTTCCAGCCCTCGAAGGTGTAATAGACGCTGTAGTGCTTCTTGTAATGCGGGAAGCTTTCAACCAAAAGCATGCCCGGTCCGGGCATCTCGCTGCGCCAGTCCTGCACTTCCAGCCATTCGCGCACGTCATCTGGGAACCGCGCCCAGCCCGCGCGGTCGACCAGCATTTCCCGCACGCGCGCCGACAAATGCGTGGTTAGCGGCATACGCGCCCCGCCATAGCTCGGGATCGTCGCGCTTCTTTTCGCCGCGCGCACGATCACGTCCATATCCTTGAGCTGTTCGACCTCCAGGCTGAGGCCAGCGAAGAAAAAAGTGTCACCGGGAGATAGCGTGGCGGCAAAGCGTTCCTCCACGCGGCCTAGATTGCGCCCGTTCTTGAACCGCACGGTCAGCATCTCGCTGTCGATAATGATGCCCGCATTCATGCGATGGCGCTGCGCATGCTCGGGATGGGTCAGCCGCCAGACGCCTGTTTTGTCGCGCACGATCCGCTTGAACTTGTCATAGGCACGCAAGGCGTAGCCGCCATTCTCGACAAAGCCGAGTACGCGCTGCCAATCTTCCGGTGTGACCCAGCTGTATGCGAGCGTAGAGCGCACTTCGCCAAGCAGCGCATCCTCTTGGAACGCCCCCGCACAGGCACATGCCATCACATGCTGCGCCAACACGTCGAGCCCGCCGGGCCGGAAATCCTCACCATCGCGTTGACCCGCATCAACCGCATCTTTCGCTGCGGTTGCTTCGAGGAATTCGAAGCGGTTGCCCGGCACCAGGATCGCACGGCTGGGCATGTCCAAGCGGTGATTGGCGCGGCCGATCCGCTGCAACAGTCGCGAGGAACCCTTGGGCGCGCCCATCTGAACTACGCAGTCGATATCCCCCCAGTCGATACCCAAATCGAGACTGGCAGTGCACACCAGCGCGCGCAGCTCGCCGCGCGCCATCGCGCCTTCGACCTTGCGCCGCGCTTCGACCGAAAGACTGCCATGATGGATGCCGATCGGCAGATTGTCTTCGTTCACATCCCACAACAACTGGAAGATGAATTCGGCCAGAAAGCGCGTGTTGGTGAAGACGAGAGTTGTCTTGTTGCGCCCAATCTCCTCCATGAGCTGAGGAATCGCCCAGCGCCCGGCATGCCCGCCCCACGGCACGCGCTCTTCGAACGGCAAGAGGATATCGACCTCGGGTTCGGCGCCCTGTTCGCCTTCGACCAGCTGGATGGAGTCAACATCGCCCCACGGAGCGAGCCACCCGCAAATCCCAGCAGGGTCAGCGACTGTCGCGGACAACGCAACCCGTTGCATATCGGGTGCAATAGCCTGCAACCGGCTTAGCGAGAGCACGAGCAGATCGCCGCGCTTGCCGGTCGCAAATGCGTGGACCTCGTCCACCACTACACGCTTCAATCCTTCGAACATCTCGAAACTATCGGGATAGGACAGCAAGAGCGAGAGGCTTTCGGGCGTGGTCAGCAGTACGTGCGGCGGCTTCACTCGCTGGCGTTTCTTTCGATCAGACGGTGTATCGCCGCTGCGCGTCTCGACCCGGATCGGCAGCCCGATTTCTTCAATTGGCGTCAGCAAATTGCGCTGCACATCATGCGCCAGCGCCTTGAGCGGAGAGACATAGAGTGTGTGCAGGCCTTGATGCGGCGCGCTGTCCGCAAACCGGGAGGGCGCAAAATCCGCCAGTGTTGGCAGAAACCCTGCCAGCGTCTTGCCTGCACCGGTATCCGCCACCAGCAGCGCGTGCTTGCCCGCATCCGAAGCTGCGAGCATTTCCGCCTGATGCCGCCGCACGCGCCAACCGCGCCCGGTGAACCAGACCGTTATCTCAGGCGGAACCTGAATGGGCGGATCGCTTGCGGACATTACCTGCCCGCTATGGCGCGGATAGCGGCTATTCGGAAGCCTCGCTTGCCGCCATCATTCCCGTCTTGATGTCTTCAAGGCCAAGCCCCGTCAGCTCGGAGATGCGCGACAGCTCGCCCGGCGAAAGCTCTTCATAGGCTCGCAAAGGTGGCAGGTCAGCTGTGGCTGCTTCCATTTCGCTTTCCATATTGGCCATCGCTTCCATCATCGCCGGCATGGCTTCCATCGTTGCTCCGATAACACGCGGGTCGCTTGCCAAAGTGAAGCTCTTACGTGCGTAGCTCAAGCCGCTCTCGGTAGAGAAGAAGGCATTGATATCTTGGAGTTCGGCATCGGTAAAAGTGATCGCATAGGCCTCCGTCATGGCCTTGCGCATACTTGGTTCCATGGCATCCATCATGCGGCCCATGATTGCCGGCATTACCGCGCCAATAGCCGCGTTGCGCTCTTCCCGCACCGGATCAAGGATCGTCGCAACTTCTGCCAGCTGTTTTTCATTCAGGTCCAATTCGTAAGCACTGACGCCAAGCGATTTCGCCACATCGCCAGAGCTGGCTTTCGAGGCCATCTCCATAATCGGCCCCATCATGCCGTCGAACATTGAGCCCATCATTTCGCCCAAAGTGCCTGGCGGGATCATCTTGTCGATGATTTCCTGGCTAATCGGCAGTCGCGCTTCCTCCTCTGGTGTCAGCGGCTCAACCGGAAACATCTGAGCCATCATAGCCATGACGTCTTCTTCGGACTCGGCATCTTGCGCTGCGGCGGGCGTGCCAAACGTCAGTGCCAGGGGCGCGGAGGCCAAGATTGCTTTCTTCCAAAATTTCATAGCTGCGATCCCTCTCAAAATAGTCTTAGTGACCCACGCTTGTCCCGCGTTCAAGGCCGGATAGCGCCAGTTGCTCATCAATCTGTCCGAGCAGACGCTCAAGCCCTTCCTGAGTATCGCTTTCCGCGCGCGCGACCAGCACATCCTGCGTGTTCGATGCACGTAGCAGCCACCAAC
>Ga0182093_1411828_pt1 | contig 13668 bp, 8 predicted proteins | sample 041ome_21_FD_127776 | JGI IMG/M metagenome (GOLD analysis project Ga0182093, IMG submission 127776) | Metatranscriptome of coastal salt marsh microbial communities from the Groves Creek Marsh, Georgia, USA - 041411BS metaT (Metagenome... | ecosystem: Environmental > Aquatic > Marine > Intertidal...
AGCAGATCGTCGAGCTGGGACTTGGCTACCTGGCGAACATAGCCCAAGGCCGCCAATACCACGCCCGCTGCCACGGCTGTAATGAGGTCCACGAGCACGGTGAGACCCAAGACCAGAGCCATGAGAGCCAGATCCCAGCGGGGGCCGCGGTGGGCGTTTTTGATGTAGCTGAAATCAATAATGTCGAGACCAACTTTGATCAGCACACCTGCCAAGGCCGCGTGGGGAATGTAGGCTGCAACCGGACCTACACCCAGCACAACCGCGGCTAGAACCAAGGAATGAATCATTCCTGAAAGTCGCGTTACGCCGCCCGAGCGGATATTAACCACGGTGCGCATGGTGGCGCCTGCGCCGGCAATACCGCCAAACAGACCAGCAACGGCGTTGCCCACACCCTGTCCGATCAGCTCTTTGTTGGAGTCGTGGCGGATGCGTGTCATGTTGTCTGCGACTAGTGAGGTGAGCAGGCTGTCAATGGAACCCAGCACCGCCAAGATCAATGCAGCTTCAAAGACCAATGCCATGGCTGACTGGTCAAATACCGGCATATGGAAACTCGGTAAGCCGCTTGGAATGTTACCGAGGATGGGCATGCTACCTAGGAACAGCGATAGCAACGTTCCCAGCGTTAGGGCGGCGAGGGGGGCAGGTAAGTACTTGCCCCAAGCGGTTGGCCAACTGTAGACCACGACCAGTGTCAGAGCGGCAACCGCTAGGGCCGAGAAATTGATGCTTGCCAGCGCGGTCGGCAGGTAGGTCAGGCCGGGAATAGTGCCTGCGGGCGCGGCATGTCCCAGGGTTGCGTCGAGCTGGAGGATAATAATGATCACCCCAATACCGCTCATAAAGCCCGAAACCACGGGGTAGGGCACGAGGCGGATAAAATCGCCGAACTTGGACACACCAAACGCGATTTGAATGACACCGGCCAGCACCACGGCGGTGAGAATTAGACCCACGTCACCCGACAGACTGGCGAATAAACCTGCTAGCACCACCACCATTGGCCCTGTAGGGCCCGAGACGTTGGTGGGGGTTCCGCCGAACCAAGCGGCAAAGAATCCAACGATGATTGCCCCGTACATGCCGGCGATGGGACCCAAGCCAGATGCAACTCCAAAGGCCAGTGCCAAAGGGATGGCTACGACGCCAGCGGTAAGGCCTCCATAGATGTCACCGCGAAGATGGGACAGATCGAACTTAAATGCAGAGAACATTGCTCTACTCCTATCACTTTAGATGCATAGGATGATCGATCTTCGCTATGAAAAGATATCGACTCTAAATACAAAATGATATAGATTTATCTTATATGGTAATCGGGTCAACTGGGGTGGACTGCTATGTCATCGTTACGCCAATTAGAATACCTCCTAGAGGTCGCTGAAGCGGGATCTCTGCGCCAGGCTGCTATGCGGCTAGGCGTTACTCAACCGACCTTGACCGTGCAGCTTAGGGCCCTTGAGGAGCATTTGGGCGTCGTACTCCTTGAGCGCACCCGCAGCGCCACACTGCTGACCCCTGCGGGTCGGGAGTTGTTGCCCAGTATACGAACCTTGCTTAACCAGTGGCGTAGTATCGTCGAGAGCGCCAACCTAATCAGTGATAATACCCACTCTACCTATAAGCTGGGGGTGCCTCACACGCTGGGGCCCTATTTGCTGCCCACACTGCTGCCCGCTATCCACCACCAGTTCTCACGGCTGCGCTTACACGTGCGAGAGGAGGTGCCAGATTTATTGCTCAAGGGCTTGGAAGAGGGGCGCTACGACCTCGTCATAGGGCCCATTACATCGAGCTCTGATAGCATTACTCGAGAGCCCCTGTTTCGCGAGCCACTGTTACTGGCCAGTCCAGTCGACATGGATATCACCACCGACGGCGACTTTTCTGAGAGCGATTTGTCGGGCCTGGAAATCTTGGCCGTTGATGAGCGCCACGCCCTGCGTCGTGAGGTGGAGCGTATCTGCGAACAAACCGGCGCGCGTTTGAATAGAAACTACGAGGGCACCAGTTTGGATACCCTGCGCCAAATGGTGGTGATGGGTATGGGGCTCGCGTTTTTACCCGCCTTGTATGTTCGCAGTGAGATTCATCGCCCGGAAGAACTCCGGGTGCAATCCCTGTCCGGTGGCCGTTTGTTCCGTGAGCATGCCCTGCTATACCGTAGCAATGCGCCATCGAGACGTTTTTATCGTGAGCTGACGGATTTGATTCGTATGGTGATTGAAAAGGAACTCAAAGGCACGGTCACACCTATTTCCTAGTGCTCACGCCCGCGGCAAGGACCTCAAATTAGTCGAACCGCCGCCTTTTAAATTTTCCCACTGACTCGCCGTTCTGGCTTTTTATTTGAACATAGAGTATGTTTTTCGTCTCTACAGTTTGTCGGGATAACCGGCAGTCATCGTTAGTTTCGAGTAACAGCCTCGTAGACTCGATTGGGTCCATTCCTCGGAGGAAAAATGAGCAATTCGGCGTACATATACGACGCGGTAAGAACCCCGCGTAGCAAGGGCAAGAAAGACGGTTCACTGCATGAGGTCAAGCCTGTTGATTTGGGCGCGGGGCTGCTGCGTGAACTGCAAAGTCGTCATGATCTGGATACCAGCTACGTAGACGATGTTGTCATGGGCTGCGTTACTCCCATTGGCGAGCAAGGGTCAGATATTGCCAAGATGATTGTGATGAACGCTGGCTGGGATGAGTCCGTAGCGGGGGTTCAGCTTGATCGTTTTTGCGCCTCAGGTCTTGAAGCCGTCAACATTGCCGCACAAAAAATTGCTTCCGGTTGGGAAGACCTGGTGGTTGCTGGCGGCGTGGAATGCATGTCCCGCGTGCCTATGGGCTCCAATGGTGGCGCCATGGGTCAAGATCCAGCGTTCTCCATGAAGACCGGCTTCGTGCCTCAGGGCATTGGCGCCGACACCATCGCAACCCTTGGTGGTTGGTCGCGTACCGATGTCGATACCTACGCCGTCTTGTCACAGCAGCGCGCCGCCCACGCCCGCGATAGCGGTTGGTTTGACCGGTCGGTTGTGCCAGTCAAAGATGAAAATGGCGTGACCATTCTCGAGCGCGATGATTTCATCAAGCCGCAGACAACGGTGGAGGGGTTGGCCAACCTCAAAGCGTCCTTTGAAATGCACGGCGGTTTGGGATTTGACGATGTCATCATCGCTAAATACCCCACCCTGAATAAGGTGAACCACGTTCACACCCCCGGCAACTCTTCGGGCATCGTCGACGGATCCTCCGCGGTGATGATTGGCAGCGAGCAAGCAGGTAAAGATTTAGGTTTAACCCCTCGTGGTCGCGTAGTGGCGACTGCTGTTTTGGCAAATGACCCCGTCATCATGCTAACGGGACCTGGCCCTGCGGCTAAAAAGTGTCTGAAAAAAGCGGGTTTGACCCCAGCGGATATCGATATTTGGGAAATCAATGAAGCATTTGCTTCTGTTGTCCTTCGCTATATGCAGGATCTGGACATTGATACCGAAATTACCAACGTCAACGGCGGTGCAATTGCCATGGGTCACCCTTTGGGTGCAACCGGAGGCTGTTTGGTCAGCACCGTTCTCGACGAGCTCGAACGACGTAACGCCAAGCGCGCCATGATCTCACTTTGTGTGGGCGGCGGCATGGGTATCTCCACCATCATCGAGCGCGTCTGAGCAGCGGAACTTAAAGGACAGTATTGAAATGAGCGGATTTAACTACGAGAAAGATGCCGACGGCATCGTTACCATCACCATGGATATGGATGGGCCAGTCAACTCGATGAGCCCTGCCTTCTTGCCCTTGCTTGAAGATACTATGGACAGGCTTGAGAGCGAGGAGGGCCTCACTGGGGTTGTCCTGACCTCAGCAAAGAAAACTTTTTTCGCCGGTGGCGACCTCAACACTCTGGTTCAGGCATCACCGGAAAATGCTGAGGAATTTTATCTGGGCGTGCAGGCGACCAAGGCGTCGATGCGTCGTATAGAGAAATTACCTGTTCCAGTGGTTGCTGCTATCAACGGTGCCGCGCTCGGTGGCGGCCTTGAATTAGCACTGTGCTGTAATTACCGCGTCGCGTGGGATAACAAAGCCGTACAGATCGGTTTCCCTGAAGTCACCCTCGGTTTGCTGCCCGGCGGCGGTGGGGTGGTCAAAGCGATCTACCTGATGGGGCTACTGGCTGCTAACGAGTATTTGATGGAGGGCAAGCGTGTCGATCCGTCCAAAGCTCAGACGGCTGGGCTTATCAACGAAACCGTCGCCAGCCTTGACGAGCTGGTGCCGCGGGCTAAGGCCTACATCACAGAAAACAAGGACAATGCCGCAGCTGCCGTTCAGCCCTGGGATACTCAGGGCTATAAGATTCCCGGCGGTAACGCCAATCACCCAGCCATCGCGCCGATGCTGCCGGCCGCGGCGGCGATGCTGTTCCAGAAAACACGTGGACTACTACCTGCGCCCGCCGCAATTTTAGATGTGGCCGTGTCCGCCATGCGGGTGGATTTTGAAACCGCAATGCGCGTAGAGAGCCGACGGTTTACTGGCCTGGCCTGCTCACCGCAAGCAAAGAACATGATTAACACGTTCTTTTTCCAAATGAATCAACTCAATGCCGGAGCATCACGCCCCAAGGATGTTGAACCGCAGGTCACCAAGAAAGTGGGTGTGCTGGGCGCTGGCATGATGGGGCAGGGTATAGCCTATGTCTCGGCGATGGCGGGCATTGAAGTCATTTTGAAAGACATTTCTCAAGAAGCGGCGGACAAAGGCAAGGCCTACTCAGAGAAGCTGCTGGCTAAACGAGTAGCTAAAGGTCGCATGGCGCAGGAGAAAGCTGACCAGATTCTGGCGTTGATTAAGCCTACCGCGAACAACGACGACCTCCAGGGCTGCGATCTCATCATCGAGGCTGTATTTGAGAACGTGAAGCTAAAGCACAAGATTACCGCTGAGCTAGAGGGTTATTTGGCGGATGGCGGTGTGTGGGGCTCGAACACCTCTACCCTGCCCATCACCATGCTCGCGGAGGGCAGCACTAAGCCCGATAACTTCATCGGTATTCACTTCTTCTCGCCGGTCGACAAAATGCCCCTCGTTGAAATCATCATGGGCGATAAGACAAGTGATGTGGCACTTGCCAAAGCCTTTGACTACGCCAAGCAAATTCGCAAAACCCCCATCGTGGTGAATGACTCCCTCGGCTTCTTTACTTCCCGAACTTTTGGCACTTACCTGGACGAGGGGGTTCGTCTGCTGGACGAGGGTGTGCATCCGGTCATGATCGACAACCTTGGCAAGGCCATTGGTATGCCTGTTGGACCCCTTGCCGTATATGACGAAGTCAGCATGGAACTGTCCCGTAAAGCTGACGAGACTTGGAACGAGATGGGCATGCGCGATAAGTGGGGTGATGGCAGCATCGCTCGCAAGGTCATTGGCACCATGATTGGCGACCATGGCCGTGGTGGACGTCACCACGGTGGCGGTTTCTATGAGTACGCAGAGGACGGCAGCAAGCAGATCTGGCCACAGCTGTTAGATTTGTTTTACAAGCCTGAAGTCAGCGTGGCGGAACAGGACATCAAAGACCGGTTGCTATTCCGTCAGGTCATTGAATCCCTGAAGTGCCTCGAGACCAACGTCCTGCGCACAGTCGCTGACGGCAACATTGGCTCGATCATGGGAATTGGTGCGCCGGTCTGGACCGGTGGCTTCATCCAGTTTGTGAATACCTACGGCTTGGAGAAGTTCATTGCCCGCTGTGACGAGCTGGCCGCTGTCTATGGTGACCGGTTCAAAGCCCCCGCTATTGTTGCGGAGAAACTTGCGGCAGGTGAAACCTTCAAATAAGCGTTCACCTCCGCACAGAATAAAGCAGGCTTCGGCCTGCTTTTTTTGTTCCGCATAGGAGGAAAATCACCGTTCCCACTTTCGAGCGGGCCCTCTTGATCACGGATTCTTCTTGAGACCAAAACACTTTTGTTTACACAGCTGCCTGACTACAAAGCCCGGGCGAGCATTTTCGGTCCGCTGTGATCGGGCTGAGGTTTTATAGGGGTGTTTTGTGATATCAATACAACATGTGCGGACGCTACACATTAACGGTTAACAATCGGCCTGAGCTCAAAGCCCTGGGCCTGCAGACCGTTGATCGTTTTAATATTGCCCCCCAGTCTCCCGTGTTAGTTATGGACAGCGCCGGCGAGTACGTCAGTATGAGCTGGGATTATTCACCACCCTGGGCTAAAGAGCCGATGCATCTCAGTAACGCCCGCAGTGAAACCTTACGCGAAAAGCCTTCCTTTCGGGGCGCGAAGCGGTGCGTTTTTCTGGCAGATGGTTGGTACGAATGGCAGCGATCTGGAGCGCGTAAACAGCCCTGGTACCATCATTTGGACGGTGAGCTTATGTACTTCGCCGGCATCTACAACGCCAACAGCGGTTGCGCCATTGTCACCAAGACCGCACATGAAAACATTGCCCATGTCCATCACCGGCAGCCAGTTTTGCTGGAGCAGCGTGCGGTGGCGCACTGGCTAGAGGGCCACGACCTCTATGCCAGCGCAATCACCCGGCGGGTGCAGTGCCACCCGGTGAGTACGGCGGTCAATAAGCCGCTTAACGATACCCCCGAACTTATACAGCCCGTAGCACTTCCATCCCCCCAGCAGCTGTCCCAGGGAGATAGCGGGGATTTATTCGATTGAGAGACATGGGTTTAGGGTGTCTCACCATCGCGAGGGCCCGTTGCCCTGAGGCGTTTGAGCGTAGGTGAGAACTCGCCTTCGAAATTTGTTCAAATGCAGATCAAGTTTGTGGGTAAAAGGTCGCTAACCCTTAGGAAGAATAGGTCTCGCTCAGACTGGAGTGTTTATGTGGCAGGGAATTCATAGGGTTACTTTAATAATGGCGGGTACATTAGCCACGCTGGCGCTAGCTGGCTGTGAGCATGCCTCCCAGGGTAACCCCACCGCTGACTACCCCATGGCCGAGCAGTTTCCACAAATCTATCAAAGCAAACTTATGGCTGCCGCTCATTGGCAAATCATTGCTGATAACGAAGCAGATATGCTCACCAGCCGCTTTGAGTCCGTACCCGAATTGGCACCACATTTTGTCGACGAAGGTACCCCTACTGACTTTGAGACCGCATACCGTAATTTTCTGTTGGCAGGTCTGATTGATCGCGGTGTGATGGTCTTTGAAGATGACCGCGGCATGCCCGTGGAATATGACGTACAAGTGGTGCGGTTTGCAGATCGCGATCAATGGAATTTTGCACCGGGAGCGGTCTCGGCTAGCACGGCTTCGGCGTTTGTCATTGCCCGAGCGGTTGAGCACTGGAGTAACCCCGCGGCGCTGCTGATTCCGTTGGCGGTGGGAGCCGATGTTTACAATTATTTCAATGCGGATATTGGAACCCCAAATACCGAAATTATCCTCACTACGCGGGTAAAAAATGAGGGGCAGTTGGTTTACACCCACTCGTCTATTTATTACCTGCGCACCGAGGACCTCGCTCTATACCAAAACAGCGAGGATAAAAGAGTTGGTTTTGGTGTGAGAGGGCCTGTGACCTTATGAACTCATTGCGCGGACGCTGGGTATCCACTTTCGTCGGGCTGATGGCTACGTCATGTCTTATTACGGCGTGCAGTCCCCATTACCAGCGTACGCCGATAGAACAACAAGGTAGATCGGTGAACGATGCCCCTATCAGATCTTTGGTTGAGGCCGCCTGTGGCAAGTTAATGGGCTCAGCCAAAGAGGTGAATCGCGACGACAATACGCTGTTGGTTGCCAGCTTCGCCGATCTCAACGCCCTAGAGCAATCGTCGCCGTTGGGGCGTTTGCTGGGTCAGCAGTGCAGCAGTGAAATCGTCGCCAAAGGTTATCAGGTGACAGAGTTGCTGTTGGCGGAGTCAATCTACATTGATCCCCAGCAGGGCGAGCTCTTGTTGTCTAGGGATCTAGAGCAAATCGCAGCCCAGCATGATGCCGATGTGGTGGTTGTTGGCACCTACACTGCTTCTGCTGAGACCGTGTATGTCACCGCTAAAGTGGTGCGCTCTAATGATGCTAGGGTCCTTGCTGCCAATAACTTCGAAATTCCTGTTAACAGGGAAGTGATATCTCTGCTGGGTCGCTAGCGTTAAAGCTTCACAGGTCGGCTAACTCGCTTTCAAGACGCAATCTGGCCGCGGCGCGGGGTTTAGCAAAGCGAGCCACTCCCAAGTAGATGATCGGCGTCAGATATAAGGTAAATACCGCGGCCATCCCCAGCCCTCCAAAAACCACCCAACCCACAGCCATGCGTGCTTCGGCACCGGGTCCCGTCGCCAAGATAAGCGGCAGGGCACCCAGTACCGTTGATACCAGCGTCATTGCAATGGGCCGCAGGCGCGTGTGCGCTGCCTGCGCAATGGCATCTTTCACAAGCAAACCCTCGTCGCGCAGCTGATCGGCGAACTCCACCAACAAGATGCCGTTTTTGGCGATGAGACCAATCAACATCACCAGGCCTACTTGGGAATAGATATTGAGTGAGGTTCCCGTGAGATATAGCGCAAATACTGCTGCAGCCAGACCGAAGGGCACGATGGTCATAATCACTATGGCTGAGGCTAGGCTCTCAAACTGCGCTACCAGAACGAGAAAGACAATCAGCAGTGCGAAGCCATAGGTGATGAGCGTATCCCGGGTGGTTTCATCGAGTGTGGCCGCCTCGCCTTGGGTGATCACCGAAATGCCGGGTGGCAGCACTTCGTTTGCCAGCGCTAGCATGTCATCGAGCGCTGTTTGCAGTGCGATGCCGGGGGCTATCTCAGCATCGATTTGAATGGCGCGACGTTGAGCCCGGCGATCGAGTTGTCCGGCTACACCGTGCTCATCTAGTGTTACCACACTAGAGAGGGGAACCAGCTTATTGGTGTTGGTTCTGACGTACAAATTAACCAAGTCGCTTGGATCGTCAATTTTGTCGTTGCCCGCTTCTAAAATGATCGGGACTGATTCATCGTTGGCGTTTAGATCGACTACGCGGAAGCCGTCCACCATAGCGCGCAAGGTCTGCGACACCTGTTCAAGCGGAATATCTAAATCCGAAGCTCGTTGGCGATCTATGTGCACCGATAGCTGAGGTTGAGAGGGGTCGTAACTAATCCTTGGGCGACTCACCGATGTGAGCCGTTCCCTTATGGCGTCGGCATACGCGCGAGCTGCCGCATAGATTTGGTCGTAGTCTGTACCCAACAGCGCTAGTTGAATGCCTCCCCCGGAAGCACCGCGCAAGTTGAGTGAATTGCCGCTGAAAATTCGGGTACTCATGCCCGGCAGGTTAGACAGCAATGGGATCAATTCGGCTGCGATGGTTTGCTGGCTGCGCTCGCGCTCATTCCATGGCACCAGCTGCGCGTTCATGTAGACGATATTGGGATCCCAGCGACCCACCACCGAATACAAGGACTGAATTTCACCGTTGGCCATCAGTGGCGCAAGGATGTTCTCGATGCGATCCGCTTGGCGCTCGACGTAGGACAGGCCAACACCGTCGGGACCTCGGGAAAATACCACGACAGAGCCACGATCCTCAGGCGGCAGCAGTTCCCGGTCGAGCTCGGTGTAAAGAGCGCCTGCAGCGCTGGCAGCCAGAATGCAGAGGGTGAGGGTTTTCCACGGGTGACGCAGAGCAACGCCCAAGGTGGTGTCGTAGAACCCCATTAATGCATAGCCCAGTCGGCTGAGGCGTCGATCCCGCTCCGTGTGTTCAGAGAGCCGAGCCATGGCTGCGGGCACAATCGTAAGTGCAACAAAAGATGAGATAGCTACCCCAACGGCCAGCACTAGACCAAATTCGCGAAACAGTCTGCCCGCCGTGCCGGGCAAAAAAGCAATGGGGATGAACACCGCCACCAACACCGCGGTGGTGGCGATAACGGCAAAGAAGACTTTTTGAGTGCCAATCACCGCCGCTGCCGCCGATCCCATGCCCATACTGCGTCGACGTTGCACGCTTTCTAACACCACAATAGCGTCGTCCACAATGAGTCCTGTGGCCAGTACGAGGGCTAATAAGGTGAGGATATTGATGGAAAATCCCAGAGCCCAGCTGGCGGCCATCGTCCCAAGTAGTGACACCGGTATGGCGATGGCGGGAATTAGGGTCAGTCGCATGGAACCCGAAAATACCCGGATGGTTGCAACGACCACTAAAATGGCGATGAGTAGGGTGGTTATGACCTCTTTTACAGCCCCCCTAATGAACAGTGCGTTATCGGAGATCACCTCCAATTGAATGTCATCGAAACGCTGGTTCAGCTCGCTGACTGCACGGGCTACGCCATCGGAAATTTCGATGGTGTTGGAGCCGGCTTGGCGAATGATACCAATACCGACAATCTGTCTGCCGTTGAGTCTAACAACGCCCTCGGTGTCTTCGGGTGAGAAGGCTATCCGCGCAACGTCCCGCAGCCTGACTTCGTCCCGAATCACCAGGGATCCAATATCGGCCTCTTTCGTCACCGCGGCATCGGCACGGACTAGCAGCTGTTGATCCCCCGCGCGGAAGCTGCCCGCAGGTACATCGAGGGGAGCGCCCCGCAGGACGGTTGCCACATCTCCCACGGTCAGGTCGTAGCTGGTCAGCCGCAAGGGGTCTAAGATGACACGCAGCACCCGTTTACGTGCACCGAACAGCGGCACATCAGCTACGCCGGGTAGTGAAATAAAACTAGGCACGATGTCTTGTTCAATGATCCGCGTCAGCTCTTCACTGCTGTGGGCGTCGCTCACGACAGAAATTTGAACAATCTCCTCGGCATCTTGATCAGCTTTAAATACAGCCAATTGTTCGAGGGCGTCGGGGAGGTCGCGCTCCACCCGACTCACCGCCTCGCGCACGTCCGCTGCGGCTTGATCAACGTCGGCATTAGGCTGAAACTCCACTCTGATCCGGGCATTGTTTTCCTCACTTGAGGAGCTGATTTCTTTGACCCCGGATACCCGCGCGACGGCGCCTTCTAGCAGGCGCGTGACTTCCGCATCCATGGTTTCGGGGCTTGCTCCCGGTAGCAGTGCGCGGACGTTGATAATGGGACGATCCACGTCGGGCAGCTCACGTACCTCAATGCCCAACAGCGCAGCGATACCCGCGATGGCGATCAGTAGGTTGAATACCACCACCAGCCAAGGGCGCTTGACCCCCAGTTCGGGCAGGCCGCCTTTGAGGTGTGTACGCAAAGGGTTGCTCACGACGGATGAACCTGATTATCTTTGCCGCTCTCGGCCTTCTCCGAGGCCGAGGGTTGCGCCAACTGCTGGCGTGCACCTTGGTCAAGTTCATCGGAGTCAAACAAGCGCAGGGCGACACCCTCACGCATTGCTTGAACCCCTTCGGATATGATCTGCGTGCCGGCGGATAAATCGGCCTCGATTAACAGTCGATTGGGGAGACGCTTCACCAAATTAATGGCCCGACGGCTTGCCCGATTGTTCTCGACCACCCAGATGTAGGCGCCATCCGCCCCCCACTGAACCGAGACGTCGGGCACAGAAAGAAACCGGCCGCGATCGACATCAATACCAATTTCAAAGGCCATACCGGGCCTGAAACGGTCGTCCACATTATCAACTGCGGCCCTGGCGGCAAATGCCCGTGACATGGGATCAACCCGGGAATCGACGGCAATCACTCTGCCGCTGACGCCGCCAGACTGATCGTTCCAGAGTTTCACGGTGACTTGGGTCCCCAGCTGCACTTGCCCGACGTAGGCCTCAGGGGTAGAGAAGTTAACCAATAGCTGGCTTCGATCGTCGATACTCGTGACGACGGTATTGGTATCTATTCGGTCTCCGCGTTCGATCTCGGTCAGACCCACCCAGCCATCGAAAGGCGCTTTGATGTGACGCCTGTCTAGGGCGACTTCAGCTTGGCGGAGCGCAATTCGCGCTCGGTCCACGGCTGCCCGTGCCTCGTCCAGCTGACTTTCTGCAATATTGGCGTTGCGCGCGTTAACGGTTGTGAAGCGTCTTACTACCCGCTCAGCCTCTTCGAGCTCGACCCGGGCCAATTCGAGGGCGAGGCTTTGGTCACGATCGTCTAGCGATAGCAGCAGATCCCCTTGTTTCACTTGATCATCGGGATTGAAGTGGATCTCGGTTACTACGCCGGCGCTTTCGGGGAACAACGTTACGCTACTTAACGCCTCCGCCGTTCCAACCGCCACAATGTTCTCTTTTAAATTCTCAAAGGTTGCCGGCACCGCGACCACCGGCACACTACGCTCGGATCCGCCGCCCCAACCCCTAGCTGGTGGCGCGTCATCCTTGCTGCACCCCACAGTGGCAACTGCAATCAAACACCCCAGGGCTACCAGCAGCAGAGAGCGGCTTGTTGCAGCATTATGACGCTGCCGAGCGGGGCAAAAGCGGGAACTGAGTGACCGCTGCGACGCATAGCCCTGGGCACACAGCGCACGCTCCTTGGGGGTGGCGCCACTGGTTTTGGCGGCGCTTACTGATTTAGGCATGGTGCTTCCTGTCACGTTCGTCGGCCATCCTGGACGGGTTCATGGTTCACCTACGTCCGACGCGTTGAATCAGATGGCCTAAAAAGACGGAAGTTTATTCCAAATCGAGAATTCGCGTGTCGATTTCTTCTATCGAGTTAACCCCAGTAAGAGCCATAGAGACTTTCATCTCACCTTGAAAGGTTCTGAGCATGGCGGCGACGCCGGCAGCGCCCCGCGCCGCATTGGCATAAACCCAGGGACGTCCTATCAGTGTTAAGTCGGCGCCCAGAGCTTTTGCTTTGACAATGTCCTGACCGGAGCGGATACCACTGTCAATAATGACCTTGGTACGTCCTGCTACGGCATCCACGACACGGGGTAATATGGCAATCGTCGATGACACGCTATCTAATTGGCGGCCACCGTGATTTGAAATCACGATGCCCTCTGCACCGACGTCGACGGCGGCTACGGCATCTTCTGTGCTGAGCAGACCTTTGATGATGAGATCGCCGTCCCAGATAGAGCGCAGCCACTCGATGTCTTTCCACGTTACGCTCGCGTCGAGCTGGCTGTCTATCCAAGCCTTGAAGTCCGCAGGGGTGGTGGCTTTGGAGACGAAGCCCTCCAAGTTGCCAAAGGTATGAGGCTTGCCTTTCACCCCCACGTCCAGCGCCCAACCTGGATGAGCTAAGTAGGACAGCAAACCGCTGCGTAGCTTGCCCCAGGCGGTCGTGCCCCCGCCCATACCGTTACGCACATCTCGATACCGAGCCCCCACCACCGCGAGGTCGACGGTGAAGACCAACGTTCGAACCCCCGCAGCTTTGGCCCGATCGAGGATAGCGGTAACAGCGCCCCGATCTTTTAGCATGTACAGCTGGAACCAAAAGGGCACATCCGACACGGCGGCAATCTCTTCAATAGAACAGATAGCGACAGTCGATAGGCAGAAGGGGATGCCGAAGGCATCCGCAGCGCGCTTGGCCTGAATTTCTCCGCGTCGCGCCATCATTCCCGCCATGCCTATCGGTGCCAAGGCTGCGGGCATCGTCATGTCATAACCAAACAGTGAATGCGCAGTTGTCACTTGCGAAACGTCAAAAAGCACCCGTTGCTTCAGGGTGAGCTTTTCAAAGTCTTCAACATTTTTGCG
>Ga0182093_1116469_pt1 | contig 13644 bp, 9 predicted proteins | sample 041ome_21_FD_127776 | JGI IMG/M metagenome (GOLD analysis project Ga0182093, IMG submission 127776) | Metatranscriptome of coastal salt marsh microbial communities from the Groves Creek Marsh, Georgia, USA - 041411BS metaT (Metagenome... | ecosystem: Environmental > Aquatic > Marine > Intertidal...
CAGATAATTCAAGCGTCGGCGCCCTCTGAGTATGTGCAGCATGCGCGTAACCCCGAGCGCAGCGTCACCATTGGTGGCAAGAATACGGTGCTTGTGCCTGCTTATGGGTCCCCGTTTGCTCATGATCTGGACAACGGTCGGCGTTATTCAACGATCGAAGATTTCCGTAACTTCGTGAAGCTAGCCTACATGGCGCCAGGCCTTCATCACTCGGGTGGTACGGTTTGTGAACCTGTTGACTTGCCTGTAAACAAGCGTCACTACGACATGGTGTACTCCCATTTTAAGTACAGTGATAAACCGCTGATGGGTTCCGTTACTCATCACCGCCGCGCGCAGGACACTGTTGATATGGCGAAGCTAGTCTTCGGCGATGAGTTTGTTGATCAGAATTGCGTGCTTACCAGTCTGATTAATGTGAACTCGCCTATGGTGTTTGATGGCACCATGCTTGGATCACTTAAGGTCTACGCTCGGAATAATCAATCATGTGTGGTTTCGCCCTTTATCCTAGCGGGTGCGATGTCACCGGTGACGGTTGCGGGTACATGCACACAGATTTTGGCTGAGGCGATGGCTGGGATTGCACTGACCCAGTTGATTCGTCCTGGTTGCCCAGTGGTGTTTGGTACGTTCGCTGCTGCCGTCTCGATGGCGACCGGTGCGCCAACCTTTGGTACGCCTGAGCCTAGTAAAGTTATCTACGCGACTGCAGCATTGGCACGACGTCTTGGCGTACCCTATCGAAGTGGTGGTGGGTTGTGTGGGTCAAAACTACCCGATGCACAGGCGGCCTATGAAGCAGCCAACACACTCCAGACGGCGGCGCTCGCGGGGGTGAACTTTATGCTTCACACCGCAGGCTGGCTCGAGGGTGGCCTTGCCATGGGCTATGAGAAGTTTGTGATGGACTGCGACCAGGCGAGCATGATCGCAGTGCTTCTCGAGGGAATGGATCTGTCTGAGAATGCGCAGGCCATGGAGGCCTTCCATGAAGTGGGTCCCGGCAAGCACTTCCTGGGCTCAGCACACACATTGAGTAATTTTGAGTCCGCGTTTTATCGGTCGACCATCGCCGATAACAACAGCTTTGAGCAGTGGTCAGCTGAAGGTAGCCTTGATGCGGCCCAGCGAGCAAATGGCGTTTGGAAAAAAATGTTGGCGGATTACGAGCCGCCGGCATTGGATCCAGCGATCGACGAGGCGCTTTTAGGCTTTATGGCGCGTGAAAAAGCATCTTTCGCCGACAGAGACTACTAGGCGAGTTAAGGGGAGACATCACTAATGTCCGACGAAGAAGACATCATCCTTTCAGAGCTTTCCGATGACGACCTCGTCTTGCAGATGCATGACGATTTGTACGACGGGCTCAAAGAAGAGATTGAAGAAGGGACAAACATCCTGCTAGAACGCGGTTGGTCGGCTGAGCAGGTTTTGAGTAAAGCCCTTGTTGACGGAATGACTATCGTGGGCATCGATTTCCGCGACGGCATCTTATTTGTACCGGAGGTATTACTTGCGGCAAACGCCATGAAAGGCGGTATGTCTATTTTGCGACCGCTTCTTGCCGAGACAGGTGCTAAGCCGGTCGGAACGATGGTGATCGGAACGGTAAAAGGCGATATCCACGATATTGGCAAGAATCTTGTAGCAATGATGATGGAAGGCGCGGGTTTTGAGGTCTACGATATTGGTATCAACAACGCGGTTGAAGATTATGTCGCAGCGCTGGAGCGGTACAAGCCCGATATCCTAGGAATGTCTGCACTTTTGACTACGACTATGCCCTACATGAAGGTCGTAATTGATGCGCTTAAAGACCAAGGTATCCGCGACGATTATATTGTGATGGTGGGCGGAGCACCCTTGAACGAGGAGTTTGGTGAGGCGGTGGGTGCTGATGCTTACTGCCGCGATGCGGCAGAAGCGGCTGTTACGGCGGTTCGACTCGTCGAAGAGCGTCGCACCGCTCGAGGCTGACGCACGTGTCGCGCGCTCTAATCATCGGCTGTGGTGCGCTCGCAGCCGAGATCACCGCGCTCAAAAAAGCCAATAATTGGTGCGGCGTTGATGTTCAGTGCTTAGACGCCGCCCTGCACAATCGCCCTGAGCGTATTGCAGAGCAACTCCAGAAAGCGCTGGATAAATGTCATTCGCATTATGAAAAAATTGTGATTGCCTATGCTGATTGTGGCACTGGCGGTGGCGTTGATCGTGTTGCCAGACATTTTGGTGCTGAGCGGCTTCCGGGTGCGCATTGCTACGAATTCTTCGCAACGAGCGATGTGTTTCGAAGACTAGCCGAAGCCGAGCCGGGAACCTTTTATCTGACGGATTTTCTGACACGTCATTTCGATCGATTGGTCATCGACGACATGAAACTCGACGCGCATCCCGAGTTGGAGGGTATGTTGTTCGGTCATTACCGCAAAGTGGTATATCTCGCTCAGACAGCTGACACAGCATTGCGAGACATGGCAAGTGCTGCTGCTAACCGACTAGGGCTTCCGCTTGAAGTAATCGACACGGGCTATGGTTTGCTTGCCGATAGTCTGGAGGCCCAGGTTGTCAAAGTTTGTTGAGGATTTAAGAGGATTAAAGAGGGTTTAAAGGGTGCAACGAATAGATGTCTATTGGCGAGATATACCCTCGCAAGTCCTGATTAAAAGAGGACGAGAGCGCGGCAAATACCTTCTGGAACATCGGTTTCAGGCGGCGATTGATCGCGCAGCGATGCGCGCTGGTAAAGGCGGTAGCGAGGCTTACCTGGAAGAGTGGCGAAGGGTTAATACTTCTGTAGACTCGGACCAGAGCGCCCAAGAACTCGCTGTCCAGATAGGCAAGGCAATTGAGTCGGAAGTCACTGATGAGATGCTCGCAAACTGGATCAAAAACAAAGGGTTTGACGAGATAAAATAGCTTGAATCGCAAGCGCTTAGGCGTCGAGACGCTAAAATACCTTTGGTATTCGGTCGAGCGCTGAGTATACGATAAGTCAGACACCATCAATAACAGGCGTGCACATCCCAACGAGTAAGTGCACCGGAGACACTCATGACAACCACCATTATCAGCTCGGCCACCAAAGAAATCCGCATCGGTTTTGATCAACCTTTCGTTGTTATTGGTGAGCGGATCAATCCTACCGGGCGCAAGATTCTCGCCGAAGAAATGAAAAACGGTGATTACAGCCGTGTTGAAGCAGACGCACTCGCGCAGGTCGCTGCTGGTGCACACATGCTGGATGTCAATGCGGGCATTCCGCTTGCGGACGAGCCTCGCATTCTCGCCGAGGCGGTGCAGCTCGTTCAGTCGGTTACCGATGTCCCCTTGAGCATTGATTCTTCTATCGTAGAAGCCTTGGAGTCGGGCCTCTCAGTGTATCAAGGAAAAGCGCTAGTCAACTCGGTAACGGGCGAAGACGAAGTGCTGGAGCGCGTACTCCCACTCGTGGCCAAGTACGGTGCTGCGGTGGTTGCCATCTCCAACGATGAGACCGGAATTTCTGAGGATCCCAATGAGCGATTTAAAGTAGCCAAGAAGATTGTTGAGCGAGCGGCGGATTATGGTATCTCGTATGAAGACGTGGTAGTTGATCCACTCGTCATGCCCATTGGTGCCATTAACCAAGCGGGTGTTCAGGTGATGGAATTAGTTCGTCGTCTGCGCACGGAGCTAAAGGTAAATACCACGTGTGGCGCATCAAACGTGAGCTTCGGTCTTCCTAATCGAAACGGTATCAACGCGGCGTTTCTTTCCATGGCTATGGGAGCGGGTATGACATCCGCTATCACCAGCCCACTGCATGCTGAAGTTATGCAGGCTGTTAGAGGTGGAGACGTCATGATGGGACATGATCCTGACTGCGCGAACTGGATTCGCGCGTATCGCGAGCCTGTACCTGAGGGCGCCGGTGCACGGCGCGGTCGCGCGGGCCGTCGAAGAGGTTAACGCATAGACGTGTGTGCCGAGCAGGTTAAAGTTCTCTTTTTGCCATCGGGCAAGCGAGGTGAGTTTCCAAAACATACTCGCTTGCTAGCGGCTGCTCGATCTCTCGGCGTTGACATCGACTCGGTCTGTGGTGGCCGCGGTCTCTGCGGTCGCTGCCAGATAGCGTGTATGTCGGGAACGTTCCAAAAGCACGAGATGACGTCGAGCCCAGAGCACCTTTCTCCGCTCGTAGCAACAGAAGTCAAATTTAACGAACGAAAAGGCCCGCTCCCTGAAGGTCGGCGCCTGAGTTGTCATGCGGAACTCCATGACGACGTTATTATCGATGTTCCTCCGGAAAGTCAGGTGCACAGGCAGATCATTCGTAAAGACGCCGAGCATCGCGATATTCAGCTCAATACAGCGACTCGCTTGTATTTTGTCACGTTACCCGAGTCGACACTTGAGGATGCGCGTGGTGAATCAAAGCTCTTACTCGAGGCGCTTGCAAACGAGTGGGATCTTGCTGATCTGGCGATAGAAACCTCGGAGCTCATCAAGCTTCAAACAGCTTTAGCGTCGGGCGATCGTGGTGTGACTGTCGCCGTTTTTGAATCTCGAAAAGTGATAGGCGTATGGTCGGGGCTCTTTGAATCGCCTCGAGGCGTAGCGGTTGATGTGGGTTCCACAACCGTCGCTGCACATCTGTGTGACCTCTCGACTGGCGATGTGCTGTCGTCAGCGAGTGTCATGAACCCGCAGATTCCGTTCGGTGAAGACCTAATGAGTCGCGTCAGTTACATCATGATGCATCCCGAAGGTGCTGAGGCTATGAGCACGGCGATCCAAACAGCCCTTAGTAAACTATTTGTAGAACTGACGGATCAGCTCGGCGAAACCACCAATAATATTTTGGAGATCTCCCTAGTCGCCAATCCCATCATGCACCACTTGGTTCTGGGTATTAACCCCATCAACTTAGGGGGTGCGCCCTTTGCACTTACGGTGGATGAAGCGGTAACCCTCAGAGCCCGGGATTTGGGGCTCGACACCCATAATCAGGCGCGGCTCTTTGTATTGCCCTGTATCGCAGGGCACGTGGGCGCGGACACGGCAGGGGTGATTCTTGCAGAAAGTCCCGATACAGACGACGCGATGAGTCTAATTGTCGATGTGGGTACCAATGCGGAAATCGTCCTTGGTAACAAAGATCGACTTTTAGTTTGCTCGAGTCCAACGGGCCCCGCCTTCGAGGGCGGTGAAATTAGCGCCGGCCAGCGGGCTACTGCGGGGGCAATCGAGCGCGTGCGTATTGATCGTGAGTCTCTCGAGCCTAGGTTCAAAGTGATCGGCTCTGAGTTGTGGTCTACCGATACTGGTTTCGGGGAGTCGGCAAAAGATCTCAGTATTACCGGCATCTGCGGGTCTGGGATTATTGAAGTCATCGCTGAGATGTTTTTGGCAGGCATTATCTCCGAGGACGGTATCATTGATGGAGCACTGGCGGATCGGTCTTCGCGCGTGCGCGCTCATGGCCGCACTTGGTCTTATGTTTTACATTTTGCTGAGGATGAGTCCCAGCGCGACATTGTCGTCACGCAACATGATGTGCGTCAGATACAGCTGGCCAAAGCTGCGCTCTATGCGGGTATCAAATTGCTGATGGACAAGATGGGGGTATCTGAGGTGGATCGCATACGCCTTGCAGGCGCTTTTGGCAGCCATATCAGTGTAGAACACGCGATGGTACTAGGGCTCATTCCCGACTGCTCCCTCGATCATGTGTCCTCCGCGGGAAACGCCGCAGGTGTTGGCGCTCGAATCGCTTTGCTAGACCAGGACACTCGCAAAGGTATCCAACGTACGGTTAATAAGGCAGAGCGTATTGAGACTGCAACCGAGACTGATTTTCAGGATTACTTTGTTGCTGCTATGGCGTTTCCACACAAATCAGATCCGTTTTCGCATCTATTTTCTGTTATTGAACGGCCACTACCCAAAGTGTCTGATACATCCGAAGCACCCCGCAGACGTCGCCGTCGCGGTTGACCCCCAGTTTGAAAAATAGAGTGATTCGGATTGCGCCTCTCGGTAGGCGCATCATCGATGAGTCCTTTTCGCCGACTTCGGTGCAATTATGACCGTTGCCCATGTGGGTGCTTTACAGACGATGTATGTCTTCAGGGATATCTGCGAGGCACGAAGTCTACCTCATACCTCTCATGACTCAGGCGGTGCGGATGTTATTGCTGTAGCGCGTGTTCACCGAGGTGTGGTTGTGGCGCCTCATCGTCTCCAAGGGATTTGGCTTGCTCAGCCGAACATTGAATGCCTCTGCGACTTCGGAGGCGTTACTGTCCTTGGAGATGGACGTAAAGACATGCCGATAGGCCCCCACCCTCGATATAATGCCCGACGAGGGATCTGCAGGCATGAAAAAAAGGGGCCGAGGCCCCTTTTTGGGTTAGTCATTTCGATGCGTCGTTCTAGCTTTTTGGACGCTCGTTCGCTGGGTCCAAAAGCGCACCGTAGCCTACCTTCATGACTTTGGCTTCATAGTGCTCACCGAAGTACTCGATGAGTACTGTATCACCCTCGTTTGCCTTTTCCGCAGGTAGATACCCCATCGCAATGTTCACGCCTAGACTAGGTCCAAACGCCATACTTGTTGTGTAAGAGCGTCGACCCTTCGAGTCGATGAGGACTTCTTTCGACTCAGCGTCGAGAATTGGGCAAGTACCAACTGGATAGCGAACAACGCCATTCTGGTCAGTTGTATCCTGCAAGACAAAGGTACAGAGGTACGCAGCTTGCCGGTCGAGCTCGCGCTGTTGCACGTACGCCTCTTTCCCGTGGAATTCCGCCGCTTTGACTTTGGGTCTAGCAAGACCTGCTTCGTAGAGGTTGTACTCGGTTTCAAGGTCAGCATTCTGCAGCCTCAGACTCTTTTCAAGACGTCGGCTATTTGCGTAGGTTTCGATACCAACAGGTGCGACACCCAGTTCGAATAGCGCATCCCAAATGATGAGGCCATCGGAGAATGGGAAGTAAAGCTCCCACCCTTGTTCTCCCACGTAGCTTATCCGGAAGGCCCAAACCTTGACGCCACAGACTGTGATTTCTTTGGTTGTCGCAAACGGGAAGGACTCGTTAGAGATGCTCTCAGGGTCATCCATCAGCTTGGCGAGAGTAACTCGCGCCTCAGGGCCCCACAGTCCCAGCGTGGCTAGTTCTTCGCTGCGATCATGGAAGGCGACGTTCGAGAATCCCTTGCGGTCGCTCATATCGCGCATCCAGATATAGTCGCGGTGGCCAGTGTCACCACCGCAGACTACACGGAAGCTGTCTTCGGCGAGTCGAATAACGGTTAGGTCCGAGCGGATACCGCCCGCACTATCGAGGAAGTGAGTGTAAACACCTTTTCCAATCGCCGTGTCCGCACCAACCTTAGCCACAGAGAGGTATTCCATCAGTCCTTCAGCGTCGTCACCTTCAACGTCAAAGATCGCGAAGTGCGATAGGTTGATCATGCCTACACAATCGCTCATGGCGAGCTGCTCTGCGTTAGACACTTCCCAGAAGTGGCGGTTATCCCACTCGGCTTCGCGAACTGGTATCTGGTCACGATACTTGGCAAGCAAGGTTTCTTCATTACTCGCATAACCGTGTGCTCGCTCCCAGCCGGCAACTTCCATGAAGTAACCGCCAAGGGTCACCTCGCGCTCGTAGAATGGGCTGACTCGCATGCCTCGTGACGTAGCAAAGGGCTCGCGTGGATGAACTGCAGGCGTGTAAATTTTCTGCGCTGATTCGTAACAGCGGCTTCGAACATAGTCGTCGCCTTTTTGGATGGGATAATGGCGAGCAGTATCGACACTGTGGATGTCTTGCTCGGTACGGCCATGCGTCATCCATTCGGCCAATAATTTTCCAGCACCCGGGCCTTCCTTGACCCACACCGCTTCACACAACCACAGATTTTTAACCTCGGTTGACTCACCGATAATAGAACCGCTATCTGGTGTGATCGATAACAGACCATTGAAGGACCGTCGTTCTTCCCAGCCAAGCTCACCCAGTACGGGTGTGAGCTCGATTGCACGCTCGAACGCATCCATCACTTGGTCAAGCGTCATATCGCGCATCGAGGGTGACAGCCGAGCCTCGCCGGGTTCTGCGATATCAGTTGGGTCGACTAATCGAGGCTCAAAGGGCTCGTAATAACCCCACTCCAATAGACCACCCTCTGGTGTGGTGGGGTCGCCCGTATCCCGGACATAGGCTGAGTTGCCTTGGTCTCGCATCAACGGATAGACGATATCTTTTCCGGTGCCCTCGAGATGATCCCAAGGTCCAAAAAATAACAGCGGGTGCTCTAGCGGCATTAACGGCAGTTTTACACCTGCTGTTTGACTTACGAGGTTCCCCCAAATTCCAACGCAAAGCACGACGTAATCAGCTGTGATAGTCCCCTTGTGAGTCTCTACCGCTCTGATAACACCGTCTTCGACAATAAGCTTTGTCGCTGGCGTGTAGGCAAACGCTTTTAACTTGCCACTCGCAACTGCCTCGTCCACCAAATCGCCGGCGACTTTCTGTGATCGCGGCGTCACAAGACCCGCGTCTGGATCCCACATGGCGCCTTGGATTTGATCTTCTTCCAGCAGAGGGAACTTCTTTTTCGCTTCAGCTGCAGAGATCATGTAGGCATTGGTCCCAAACGCCTTCCCAGAGCCAACCTTGCGAAGGAGCTCGAGCATCCGCTCGTAGTCACCCTTGCGCGCAACCTCCAGACCACCGGTTTTTATGTAGTTGCCGCGTTTGGTGTAGAACTCGCGACTGTAATTTGTGAGTTCGACGTTCAACTTGTCATGCGAGGTCATGTAGCAGAAGTCAGAAGCGTGTGAGGTCGAACCAATATCTGTGGGGATAGCAGACTTCTCGAGTCCTACAATGTCATCCCAACCCTCCTCGATGAGGTGATGGACCACTGATGCACCGACAATACCTCCTTGTCCGATGACAACAACCCGCGCGTGTTGTGGAAGGTCTGCCATGTAAATCTCCTCTGGCATGCTTATTGTTTTGAGTTTCCGAGTGTATGCGGTGATTGGCCTGAACGAAATAGAATGCCGTGTTATTTGCAGATGATTTATGTAACCAACTTCGCGTCTACCCCTCACGTGTTACCAAGTAGCATTTACGGGTGATTGGTTATAGGTCTAGTACGCGAATTTGCGGATCGGAATATCATCGTGGGAGGTGAGAGCACCGTGGTACACCCGAGCGCTAAATCGCCAGTTCGAGGCCCGCTATAGGGCCGTATTGAGTGGAAAAGATTGTCATTGCTTGCCGAATCCCACTGATGGGGGTAAACCTAAAGAAGCGAGATTCCAGAGGGTCTTGCTCAATTGAAAAAGTGGAAGGATCTGATGTTTAGCAGTAATGAAACGATTACCGCGATCAGTGGTATCACCGTCGGGCACGTCACTGATGAGCAAAACGCTACCGGTGTAACCGTTATCCGTTTTGCGGGGGACGGGGCGACAGCGGCTGTTTCGGTACAAGGCGCCGCGCCCGGAACACGTGAGACTGATTTACTTGAGCCTGGCAACTTAGTAGATAAAGTTCATGCCATCGTTCTTGCGGGGGGTAGCGCTTACGGCTTGGATGCAGCCTCCGGCGTTGCGACGGCACTAGAAGGAGAGGGGCAGGGCCTTGCTGTACTGCCTGATGTTGTGGTGCCGATTGTGCCCGCTGCTGTCCTTTTTGATCTGGCTATTGGCTCTTCAAAAATTCGGCCAACGTCGGAGTGGGGAAAGCAGGCGGTGCACGACGCCTCGCCAGAGCCCGTGAAGTCAGGAAATTTAGGTGCGGGTACAGGTGCTACTGTAGGTAAGTTGGCAGGACCTATGTTTGCCACCAAGGGTGGCCTGGGTAGCGCCCTGTTGCGACTTCCCGACGGGACTAAAGTAGCTGCGCTGGTTGCGGTCAACGCCGTAGGTGAGATCGTTAATAGTGCAACGGGAGCTGTCATCGCAGGTGTTCGTGGGTCGGAGAAAGGCGCGTACCGCCCTGCGGTCGATATTGCCATGGGGCTTTCAGACGGACAGGGGCCAATTGGATCCAACACTACGATCGGTATTGTCGTGACGGATGCGCCGCTTACGAAAGCTGATTTAAAGAAAGTTGCTGAAATGGGGCACGATGGGTTTGCGCGAGCGATTCGGCCCGTGCATACGCAATTTGATGGTGACGCTCTCTTTGCCGTCTCTACTGCTACTACCGACAAAAATGCGGAGGAGGCCCTGAACTTTCCCGCCAACCTTAATTCGATCGGTGTGGCAGCAGCTAGAGTGGTCGAGTTAGCAATCATTGATGCCGTCACCGCTGCTGAGTCTCTTTCAGGGTGCGTGGCGAGTCGGGATTGGTGAGCCTGGTCAAATATTCCGCTAAGCGGCATTGGGACCCGAAATACTGCGGTTTTTCTGGGTTTCTCCCTTGACGGGTTAGTGGGGAATCCCTAGACTTCGCCCCCTTAGTTGCAGTGCCGAGGGTGCTGTGGGAGTGCCTTCGACGATACCAGCGTCGAAACAAGGGGCATTGCAAAGACTTGATGCGGGGTGGAGCAGCCTGGTAGCTCGTCGGGCTCATAACCCGAAGGTCGTCGGTTCAAATCCGGCCCCCGCTACCAACATAGCGCGATGGTTTGGCGCTGCATTTGAGGCCCCTTGTTCGGGCCTTTTTTGTGTCTGAAATTTGCCGAGGACGGCGATGAATACGATGGGTGGTAAAGAGAGCCAGTTGCTCACCATGCTTGAACCAACAGTTGAGATGTTGGGCTTCGAGCTGTGGGGCCTTGAGTTATTTAGCCCTAATCGCAGGCCGACGTTGCGGGTTTATATCGACAAGGAGCAAGGTGTCACCGTCGACGACTGCGCTTCAGTCAGTCGTCATGTCGGCGGTGTGTTGGATGTTGAAGACCCTTTTGTTGGAGAATACACACTTGAGGTGTCGTCACCAGGGATCGATCGCCTGCTGTTCAGGCGAGATCAATTTGAAGCGTATGTAGAGCAACCTATCGAGGTAAAGCTGCGCTTTCCGTTTGACGGAAGACGAAAATTTCGAGGGTGGTTTTTGGGGTTTGACGGCGACGATATTATCGTCCGCGTCGACAAGCACGAATATCTGCTGCCTTTGAGCAGTGTAGATAGAGCTCGCGTAGAGCCAACGGCGGAGTGGATAGAACGAGCCAGACCTGCCGCAATTACTGAATTAAATGAAAGCGTTAAAGAGGGCGACGCAGTCCTCGATCACAGTGAGACATAGGGAATGAGCAAAGAAATTTTGATGGTCGCCGAAGCCGTTTCAAATGAAAAAGGCGTTTCTGAAGACATTATCTTTGAAGCAATCGAGCTGGCACTCGCCACTGCGACAAAAAAACGGTACGACGAAGAGTCGGACATTGAGGTGGTTATCGATCGAAGCTCGGGCGAATACGTCACGAAGCGCAGATGGTTAGTCGTTCCCGATACTGAATTGGCATTGCTCGGTACGCAATTTACGACCGAGGAAGCAATTGAGGTGGATACAAACCTTCGACCCGGTGATGTTCACGAAGAAATCATTGAGAACGTCGGTTTTGGTCGCATCGCCGCACAGACCGCAAAGCAGGTGATTGTTCAGCGAGTCCGTGAGGCAGAGCGCGCGCAAGTCGTTGATCTGTATAAAGATCGGATGGGTGAGTTGTTAGCGGGCACTGTTAAGAAAGTGACTCGAGACAACATTATTTTGGACCTCGGCAATAACGCAGAGGGTTTGCTGCCTCGCTCAGAACTCGTAGGCCGCGAAACGTTCCGAATGAACGACCGTGTTCGCGCGATCCTCACTGAGATCAATGAGGAGGCACGTGGTCCTCAGCTGATCATGTCTCGCGCATGCAAGGAAATGCTCACTGAGCTTTTCAAAATCGAGGTGCCAGAGATTTCAGAGGGCGTGATTCAGATTCGCTCCGCCGCGCGCGATCCCGGCTCACGAGCTAAGATCGCTGTCAAGACAGGCGATCAACGCATCGACCCTGTGGGTGCCTGTGTGGGTATGCGTGGTTCACGTGTTCAAGCGGTTTCAAACGAGCTCGATACTGAGCGTGTTGACATCATTCTCTGGGACGACAACCCCGCACAATTGGTTATTAACGCGATGTCTCCTGCAGAAGTGGAGTCGATTGTTGTTGATGAGGAGAGCAACACCATGGAAGTGGCGGTCGCGGAGGATAACCTCGCACAGGCGATCGGCCGTGGTGGTCAAAACGTGCGTCTTGCGTCTGAATTAACCGGCTGGACGATCAATGTCATGAGTACTGACGAGGCGATCGAGAAGCAAGAAGCCGAGGCCGGTGAAGTCATGGAGACCTTTATGAAGGCGTTGGACGTCGATGAGGACGTTGCCGCCGTTTTGGTTGAAGAGGGTTTCACAACGGTTGAAGAAGTTGCTTACGTCCCATTGGAAGAGATGGCTGATATCGAGGGCTTTGATGAAGATATCGCGGAAGAGCTTCGGGCCCGAGCCAAGGATGCGTTACTCACGATGGCGATTGCTTCTGAGGAGGAGCTCGGCGCCAATGAGCCAGCACAGGACTTGCTTGAGATGCGCGGCATGGATAAGCAACTCGCGTACGTCCTTGCGAGTATGGACGTAGTAACGATGGAAGATCTTGCAGAGCAAAGCGTTGACGAGCTCATGGAGATCGAAGGTATGACCGAGGAATGGGCTGCTGAGCTCATCATGACTGCTCGCGAACCGTGGTTTGCGGAAGAGGGAGAGACTGCCTAGCTGATCCAACAATCAGCAGCGTAGACGATCAACAGCGAGATTAGAGAGACAAAAGAATGGCTGAAGTAACCGTAGAGCAGTTGGCAAAGACCGTAGGTACCGATGCGGCAAAACTGCTGTCGCAGATGAAGGATGCGGGATTACCCCACAAGGCATCCGATGAAATCGTGTCGGACGACGACAAGCGCACATTGCTCTCGCATCTTAAGCGAAGTCACGGCAACACGGATGAAGCGCCTCGTAAAATCACGCTGAAGCGCAAGTCGGTTAGCACACTTAAGACGGGTGGAAGCTCCGGGAAACGAACGGTCAACGTCGAGGTGCGAAAGAAGCGCACTTACGTAAAACGACCGGAAGTTGAAGAGGGTCCGGAAGTCGAGGAAGAAGTGACGGCAGATCTGGAAGTGGCTGCTGCGCCTGAGCCAGTGGCTCCTGCTCCAGAAGTTCCTGCTGTTGAGGAGCCAGCATCGGACCCAGAACCCATTGAGCCTGTCGCAGAGGAACCTGAGGTTGCGGAAGTAGGTGCGGCTACAGAGGCCGAACCCGAAATCGAAGAGGATCCTCGGAACATGGATCCCGAGGTGCTGCGCCAGCGGGCAGCAGCACGCCGCCGATTAGAGGAAGAACAGCGTCAGCGTAAGCTCGATGATGCTGTTGCGGCGCGTAAGGCGGAGGAAGAGCGGAAAATAGCTGAGCGGGAGGCTGCTCAGAAAGCGGCTGAAGCAGAGAAAGCCGAAGCTTTGCAAGGCGATAAGCGTCCGAAGCGACTTCATGAAGCACCCAAGCCTGCGGGTGGACGTGACTCTGACGACGGTCGTCGTAACAAGGCTGGTCGCGGACGACTCGATCGATCGAATATGTCGGGTGCTCGTGGCAAGCAAC
>Ga0182093_1026593_pt1 | contig 13630 bp, 10 predicted proteins | sample 041ome_21_FD_127776 | JGI IMG/M metagenome (GOLD analysis project Ga0182093, IMG submission 127776) | Metatranscriptome of coastal salt marsh microbial communities from the Groves Creek Marsh, Georgia, USA - 041411BS metaT (Metagenome... | ecosystem: Environmental > Aquatic > Marine > Intertidal...
AAAGCCGCATCAGGGTGGAAGGCGGGCAATCCGGAAACCGCTTTCTGGGCCGCGGCAGGCTCGGGAGGCGGGAGCAACCGGCGCACGACTCGTTCATCAGTCGGGCAACGCTTGTGGAAGTGCCAATGACCGGGCTATCCCTCAAGTCCACGCGGCCGGGGGCCAATGGCGTCGTCGACCTCTCGCCTTTTGAGTTTCTCGACCGGCTCGCCGATCTCGTGCCGCCGCCGCGCAAGCACCGGCACAGGTATCACGGGGTGTTTGCACCCAACCACAAGCTCAGGCGGGCCGTCACGTCGCTGGCGATCGGCAACGTCGGAAAGCGCCAAGAGGCGGTGACCGGCGGGCATGCGGCCGGCGGTCGAGCCACGGGGGGCTGCTGTGATGCGAATCCGAATCAAAAGCCCCGCTCGCACGACACGTCACGGATTGCCTGGGCCAAGCTGATGGCTCGGGTGGGGGAGGAGTTTCCACTTGCGTGCCCCACCTGCGGCGGCGACATCAGGCTGATAGCGTTCATCACGGAGCCGGGGCCGATCCGGAAGATCCTGACACACCTCGGCGAACCGCTTGAGCCGCCTCCAATCTTGCCGGCCCGTGGCCCGCCGATCGACTGGGGAGAGCTCGCGCAGGTCCATGACGACCGGGCAATCTTTCAGGGACGGATAGACGAACTGCCCGCGATCGACATCCACAGCCTCTGACCGGCGTCGGACACGAGGCGTCGAAGCCCCGGGAACGGCCGACTGGGACACCGTCTGCGCAGACGCCAGAAAAACCCCACCGAAGCGGGCGCGGGGCGTTATGAGAAACCCGCTCCGGACGCCCGGGCCGCTCCTCCCGAGGGCTCACGAGTCGCTCATCAGCCGGAAGACCGGTGCGGAGGTGCCATTGACCGGACTATCCTTCAACGCTCAGGCTCTTGAGGCTGTTGAGGTGTAGGCCGTCGTGCTGGGCCAAGGTCTTCGCCAAAGCCAGGTGGCCCGGCGAGTCGCCCAAGCTTGTCAGGCCCTCGAGACAAAGTAGCTCGCCATGCTCGGCCAATGCTTCTGCAGCCGCGTCACTTCATGGCGACGGCCAGCCAAGATCAGGCGGCCCTGCAGGCGCTGTTTAACAATGCGTCACTGACAACCAGCGGCGACACCTTCGCCATCTCCGAGATCACAGGCATCGATTTCTTTGAGTCGCTTCCTCAGGGAGCCGTGCCGCTGACGACGAGTCCGCTGGTCGATGCGGTCAGCGATGCCGGAAGCGGCGGAGCGAATGAGCTGCTGAATCCTATCGACGGCCAGCCCCTGCTGTTTGATGTTTATGGAAGCCCGCGAACGAATGGATTGGGATTTCGCAACACCGGTGCTGTTCAGGCAGCTCCCGTGCCTGAGCCAAGCAGCTGGGTGCTCGCCGGTATGGCTGCAGCAACGGCTGGCTGGTGGCGTCTTCGCCGCCGGGCTGCTTGCGGAGATGACCGATGGTGGAGGCGGCTTTCGCACCGTTGCCAACACCTGGGTGTCGTATCTCACGCAGGGCCGGGGGCCGGAGATGGGCGAGGGAACCGGTCCGCTGACCGTCGGCTTTGGGGCACGGACAGACCCCGCGGAAGCAAGCGATACAATCGGGCCGGAATACACCTTTGGCCTGCGGATGCGAGAGGCCGTCGACGGGCCGATCCTGATCATCAAGACCGCCTGGGGCGGCAAGTCGCTGCACACTGATTTCCGGCCGCCCTCGGCAGGTCCGTATGAGCTCAACGAGCAGGAGCAGGAAGCGATCGCCAAACGCGGCCTCAATGTTGATGAAGAGGCGGCGGCCCGTCGCGAGCGGAGCGGGGCCTTCTATCGTCTGATGGTCGAGCATGTCGAAAAGGTGCTCGCCGACCCTGCGCGGGTGGTGCCGGGCTACGACCCGCAGCAGGGCTATGAGCTGGCGGGGTTTGTCTGGTTTCAGGGCTGGAACGACATGGTGGATGGCGGCGTGTATCCCGACCGCGGCACCCCCGGCAGCTACGACGCCTACAGCGATCTGCTCGCGACCTTCATTCGCGATGTGCGTCGCGACCTCAAGGCTCCTGAGATGCCGTTTGTGATCGGGGTGATGGGCACGAACGGGCCGATTGACAACCTCGAGCCGCGGTATCAGCCGATCCATGCCGAGTTTCGCAAGGCGATGGCAGCCCCGGCGAAGCTTCCAGAGTTTCAAGGCAGCGTGATCGCCGTCCAGACGGCCCCCTGCTGGGACATGCGGCTGGATGCTGTCGCGAAAAAGCGGGATGCGTTGAATGGCCGCAAACGGCAGCTGGAGCAGGCCGTCAACAAGGGCGAGATCAGCCAGGATGATGCTGCGGCTGAACTGGCCGAAATCGCCACCGAACTCGCCACGCCGGAGATCCAGGGGCTCTGGGAGCGGGCAGCGTCAAACGCCGCCTACCACTACTTCGGCTGCGGCAAGACGATGGCCCTGATTGGACAGGCGTTTGCCGAAGGCCTGCAGTCGATCAGCCGTGATGCCAGGTAAGGCCATAGCCGAGTCGAAGTTTGGTACGTCGGCTGGTCCTCGCTGTATCTGTTTTCGAGACCGAAACGAGAGCTCCACTTCACGAGTTAGCGAGAATGGGGCGTCTGCAGGACTTCCACGGCGTCGCTAACGGTAAAGCTTCCGGGCTTCTGACGCGGTGGGAACTCGTTGAAGGTTGCCAGAAACTCTCCCGCCATCTTCTGCGCTGGCATCAGGAGATAGAGCTTGCTGAGCGACCAGTCCCAGTAGGTGTTGCTGGTGATCTCCGCTCGCTCATAGGGGTCGGTGCGCAGGTTGAAGATCAGGGGTGCCCGGGTCTTTTTGAATGTTTCGACCCAGATCCGGGCGGTACCTTCAACGGGCATGTATGCAAAATGCATCTTCCAGTTGTCGTATCGCATCGCCAGGAGGTCACCCTCGTCGGAGAAATAAAAGAACTCATCACGAGGGCCGCGCTGCTCTTCACCAAGCAGGAATGGCAAAAAGTTGTAGCCATCAAGATGAACACGGAAAAGATGGCCGTCGGCGTCATGTCCGACGAGCAGCTTTTCCTTCACGTCAGGTTCGCCAGCCGCGGCGAGCAGCGTGGGAAGCCAGTCGAGGTTTGACATGATCTCGTTGGAGATGCTGCCGGCCTTTATTTTGCCCGGCCAGCGAATCAGGAATGGGGCTCGGTAGGCGCCTTCCCACCCGGTGTTCTTTTCACTGCGAAAAGGCGTCATGCCGGCGTCTGGCCAGGTGTTCATGTGAGGCCCGTTGTCAGTGCCGTAGATCACGATCGTGTTGCCTTCAATGCCGGCAGCGGTGATAGCATCAAGCACCGTGCCGACATTGTGGTCGTGGTCGATCATCACGTCGTGGTAGGCCGACTGCCACCGGCCAGCCTGCCCCTCACTTTCGGGCTTCTCGTGCGTACGAAAGTGCATATGCGAGAAGTTGATCCAGGTGAAAAACGGTCTGTCTTCACTTGCGAGCAGGCGGATCGTTTCAGCAGCACGTTCTGCCATCTCGTCATCAATGGTTTCCATCCGCTTGCGAGTGAGCGGACCTAAGTCTTTGATCACCTGCTTGCCAACCCGGCCAAACCGTGGATCTTCAGTCGGGTCATCGATGGTGCTCGCACGGCACTCGAGAATGCCACGTGGCCCAAAGGTTGCCAGGAATGTCGGATCCTTGGGATAGTCTCGGTCTTCGGGTTCCTCCATAGCATTGAGGTGATAGAGGAAGCCGTAGAACTCATCGAAGCCGTGCACCGTGGGAAGATGTTCATTGCGATCACCGAGATGGTTCTTGCCAAACTGAGCAGTGGCGTAGCCATGGTTCTTGAGCAGCTGAGCGAGTGTGGGATCCTTGGCGGATAGTCCAAGCGGTGCGCCAGGGAGGCCGACTTTTGTGAGCCCGGTACGGAACGGATATTGCCCCGTGATGAACGCGCTGCGGCCGGCGGTGCAGGATTGTTCTGTGTAATAATCGGTAAAGAGCATGCCAGCATGGGCAATCGAGTCGATGCGGGGCGTCTGGTAGCCCATCAGGCCTTTCGTGTAACAACTGAGGTTGGATTGGCCGATGTCGTCGCCCCAGATGACGACGATATTTGGCTTGTCTAGCGGCTCTGCTGCGTACGACTGCTCATCGGTTACGAGCAGCAAGACACCGCACAGCAACATGGCTGCTTGTACGATGAGTCTGCATTCACAAACAGGTGATTGAGGAAGCATCGTCACGGCTTGTTGGCCTCCGTGTCTTCGTGGTGCATGACCCAGTCGCGAACCATAGCAACAAACTTTTCTGCTTGGTCCTGGTAACAGAAGTGGCCACAGTTGGGGAAAATTGTGAGTGATGATTGGGGCAGCATGCGTGCCAGCCGTGTGCCGTTGTCAATAAAAAGCAGTTTGTCGGCGTCGCCCCAGAAGACCTTTGTGGGCAGCGTGATCTTTGTGAGTTGCGGCTCCAGGCCCGCGAGCGACTTGGGATAGTCGATGAACCAGCGAAACATGTTGTTCATGCGACCTGCCAGGCCGGCGATGTAGTCGCTGGTTTCTTCTCTCGAGGGCTGATAGTTGACGTAGCAGAGTCGGTAGGCCCCTTCGATTCCTGCACCGGGCCCGGCCACCCGCATCACCGTTCGCCAGAATGCAGAATGGATGAGCTTCTCAATCAGGCTGCCGTTGCTGCTGGCGACCAGGCAGGGGCCATCGCCGACAAGGATGCTTGCGGCCTGGCAGGCGGGAGAGGCCGCATAGGTCAGCGCGGCCGGCATGCCAATGTCGGGGCCGACGATGTGGGGTCGCTTGATACCCTTGGCTCTGATGAACTCGGCGAGAAACTCGGCCTGGCGTGTGAACGACATCCACTCTTCACCGCCCTCGCTCCCACCAAAGCCTGGCAGGTCGTAGGCCACGAGTTGAAAGTCACGGCCAAGCGGCTCCCAGATTGAGTCAAATGCGAGGATGCTTTGGGGGAGCGGATTGAGCAGCAATACCGTTGGGCCATCGTCGCGTCCACCGCGTGCGAATCGCACGTTGACTCCCGCCACGGTGTCGAACTCCAGCGGAATCTGTGGAGCCGTTGTTCGGGGTGGCTGCCGATCAGGCGATGCGGCCTGCAGGAGCCGCATCATCGGTCGTTCGGGTGAAACCAGCATCAACGCCGAAGCATTCAGGCGATCGAGCCCGTTGATGCGATAGGTGCGAGGTTTTGCCATGGTTTTGTGTCACTCCTGAAGTGGGCGATGGTATCAGTCGTTCTCTCTCGTCGGCTGCGGGCTATCCGTATTTGGCAAAGCCGGCTACGCTGAACCTAGCCGCATTCAACCACGACCTTTCGATCCAGCGAGAGCGATGACGCGTCACCGAGAATCGTTTCATGATCTCGACGCGATGACTCGGCTGTTTGGCCGTTGGAACGGGTCTTTTCTCCAGCTCTCCCGAGGACAGTTTGCAGCCGAGGCGGGAGTTGCGCAGGGAAGGAAGTTGCGGTGCTTTCAGGTGCAGGCCAATCAGCACGTGAGAACTCTCGGAGGAGCGGATGGCACGACCTGCACACTGATTCCTGTGACAGGGCCACTCGGGGAGTGTTGCTGGCAGCAGCGGCGGGTTGCTGCTGGCGAGGTGATTCTTCGCGGTTGTGATATTCCCTACGACGCCAGCATTGAGCCAGCCGCGAAAGTCACGGCATTGCTGGTCTCAGAGCATCAGCTTCGAGAGGCGCATCAGTCATTGATGGGTCGAGAGATCGCCCGTCGTTTATCGGGATGGCATTCCCTACACGTGGCTCCCGTCCGAGTTCCGCGACTGCTCACGCGAGCCGGGGAGTTTCTGGCTGCATCGGCTTCGACAGCTGTGGGGGCTGCTGTCTGCGAAGATGCCTGCTTGAGAGAACTCGTGGCATGCATTGCGGATGGGCCCGCAGAGATCAGGCCGCTGGCATCCCGGGCGGCACTCGTCAAAACCGCCCTGGAGTTCCTCCACAGCACACTCAATCGCCCCGTTTCGAGTCTGGAGATCTGCCAGGCTGTGCGAGCGAACGACCGCACGTTGCGGTTGGCGTTTCAGGAGAGGTTTGATGTGGGACCGGTCGCCTATCAGCGGATTCTGCGGATGCACGCGGTTCGCAAGGCCTTGAAGAACGGGGAAATGCAGAGTGTTCGAGAGGCAGCGTTGATCTTTGGGTTCACGCGACTGGGGAGTTTTGCTGCGGAGTACCGAATCCATTTTGGTGAGCGGCCCTCAGAAACGCTGGGCAGCCGACCGAGCGGCGGCTGATATCCGCATTCGGCAACGTTGTGCACGGCAGCCTCCCATACACTCGTGCTGATGTGCTGCTCGACTTCCGCAATCTCAAACACACGTTCGCAATGCACCACCCACCGAACAACCTGACCTCTGCAGTTTCTGTGGTCGTCGATCTTCCGTATGAACGGTTTGATCTCGCCGGTTGGCTTCCTCATTTCACAAACGAGGAGTATCTCGCCTGCACGCCTGGCACCAAGGCGCATCGGCAGATGTTTGTCTACCGAGGCGATGATGGAAAGAACGTCTACCGCAATGACGAGACGTGCGGCGGGATCTTCATGACGCAGCTCTATCGAGAAGCGATCATGGAGCGAGACCATGTCTTGCTGGTGAGCCCACGGACCAAAGGCCGGTTCCTTGAACGGGTTCCCATGTCCTTCCAGATCACGTGGGACATGAAGGTTGAGCCCTTTGGCGAACAGCAGAGCCTGTTTACCTGCGGGATCGGGAGTCGCCTCAACCTGCTCTACAGGATGGCCAGTCTTTTCATCTGCCTTCAGTTTTGGGCAGATGCCCACTGCGAGGAAGAAACGCCACACTTTGCTGAGAGCGCAGCGAGGTGGGCGACTCGAAACGAGAGCGAACGTCCGGCGTCGTTTGTGAGCCCGACCCGAGGTTGAGGCCGTATGCTAATGGGGCCGCTCTCGTAGCGGTGAGCGTCGGTACTTCTGCCGGCGAAAGGTGGCTCTAGAGACGGGTCTTTACGATGACGCTCCTTGATCGTTTTCTTTCCTACGTTCGCATCGATACACAGGCAGATGAGCATTCAAACGCGAGCCCAAGCACGGCGAAGCAGCTGAACCTCTGCCGCCTGCTGGCGAGTGAGTGCGAGGCGATGGGGCTTGCCGATGTGTCGCTCTCGGAGCATGGCGTTGTGATGGCGACTGTGCCTGCCACCGTGCCGCACGACGCTCCAACGATCGCCTTGGTTGCCCACGTCGATACGTCTCCCGAGACCTCTGGAACCAACGTGAAGCCAGTCGTGCATGCCAACTACGACGGGTCTGACCTTGTTCTCCCAGGTGATCCTTCAAAGGTGCTGCGGGTCACCGACAACCCGGAGCTGACGCAGCTCGTTGGTGGCACGATCATCACATCCGATGGCACGACTCTGCTGGGGGCGGATGATAAGTCGGGTGTGGCGGTGATCATGGCAGCGGCCGAGCGGCTGATCACGAAACGGGAGGTGCCGCATGGGCCGATTCGGCTGGTCTTTACTTGTGACGAAGAGGTGGGCCGCGGGACGGAGAACCTCGACGTGCCGTCCATCGGAGCGATGGTCGGTTACACCCTCGATGGCTTTGGCCAGGGCGTGATCAACGCAGAGACGTTTTCTGCCGACCTGGCGGTTGTGACCGTGACGGGGATCAACACCCATCCGAGCGTGGGCAAAGATGCCCTCGTCAACGCGATCAAGATTCTCGCTGAGTTTCTCGACCAGCTCCCCAAAGAAACACTCTCTCCAGAAACCACTGAGGGCCGCGATGGCTTTGTGCATCCCTACGCGATCAGCGGTGGCGTCGCGTTGGCCGAAGCGAGGATTCTGATTCGCGACTTCGATGACGCTGGTCTCGCAGCCCACGCGGCACTCCTGGAGTCGATCGCAGCGGAGCTTCACCAGGCCCACCCCAAGGCCTCGATCGATGTGGTGGTCACACCGCAGTATCGCAACATGCGAGAAGGGATCGCCAAGGAGCCGCGAGCGCTGAGCCTCGCTCTGGAAGCGATGCATGCGGCGGGCCTTGAGCCGACCGAGTCGCCGATTCGCGGTGGCACCGATGGCTCGTTGCTGACTTCCCTGGGCCTGCCCACGCCCAACCTCTCAACTGGGGAGCACAACCCACACTCACCGCTGGAGTGGACATCGCTTGAGGAGATGCACACGGCCGTGGGTGTGCTTGTCAAGCTGGCTGAGCTCTGGGGCCGCGAGCGAGTGTGAGTTTTGAGATGCCACGTCGGCAGCCTCGTGGCATACTGAGTAACGCGAGGGGTTTGGGGTGTATGGCAGCAGACTGCAAAGGGAATGAAGATGCAGAACCGAAACGACTGTCTGGCAGGTGAGGCAATGGAGCAGTCCGACCCGCGGTTTTCACGGCGTGCGCTGCTGGAGGTTGCAGCGGCTGCTACTGCGATGGGAGTGGGGCAGGCTGCCACCGCTGCTGAGGCCCCTGCTGCTGCCGGCAAGGTGGGGCCAAACGACCGAATCCGCGTGGCGATCATGGGGGTGAACGGCCGTGGAGCGGCACTTGCTCGAGGCTTTGCTGCAGACCCTCGGGCTGAGGTGGTCACACTCTGTGATGTCGATCAGCGGGTGGCGGGCCCGCTGGCGGAGTCGATGGGCAAAAGCGGTAGTCGAACTCCACAGGTAGAGGGAGACATCCGCCGTGTGCTCGATGATCAGGATGTTGATGTCCTTGCAGTGGCGGCGCCAAACCACTGGCATGCTCCGGCCACAATCCTGGGCTGTCGTGCGGGTAAACATGTGTATGTCGAGAAGCCGTGTAGCAACACGGCCGAGGAGGGAGAACTCGCTGAGGCTGCTGCCCGTGAGTACGGCCGCGTGGTGACGATGGGCACGCAGAGACGGAGTTGGCCCGCGATCCAAGAGGGGATCGCCAAGGTGCACGACGGGACGCTTGGGCAGGTCCGCTTCTGTCGATCGTGGTATGCCAACCGTCGCGGTTCGATCGGCTCAGTGCAGCCGACGCCGCCGCCGGAATGGCTCGACTGGACGCTCTGGCAGGGGCCTGCTCCAGACCGACCCTTCAAGAGCAACATCGTTCACTACAACTGGCATTGGCATTGGCATTGGGGCAACGGTGAGCTTGGCAACAACGGCGTGCATGGGCTCGATCTTGCTCGCTGGGGGCTGGGTGTGGATTTTCCCTTGACGGTGACCGCAACGGGTGGCCGCTATCACTTTGACGACGACCAGGAAACGCCCGACACCCTGAACGTTGCATACACCTTCCCCGGCGAAAAAATGATTACCTGGGAGGGACTCAGCTGCACCCCAGATGGCATGGATCACACCGGTTTCGGTTCCTGGTTTATCGGCAGTGAGGCGTCGCTGGTGCTCACAAGCCGCGGTGGCTGGCGGCTGACTGATCCCAAGGGCAAACTGATCGAAGAGGGGGACGGCGACGGCGGTGATGCCGTTCACATTGCCGATTTCCTCAACTGTGTCAGTGATGGTGGAAGGCCGACTGCTGATATCTCAGAAGCTCATCGCAGCACGCTGCTGTGTCATCTCGGCAACATTGCCTATAGGACCAACGGCAGCCTGACGACTCGTGGCGAAGATGGCCACATCGTGGGCAATCCAGATGCCGAAGCACTCTGGGGTCGGGAGTATCGCGAGGGCTGGAACATCCGCGGCTAACCACCGGTCCTCATCATGCGTCCTTATAAAGGGTCGTCGTGACGACCTTATGGCCGTGTGACGACTTCACCGTCCGCTCGGGATGCGAGGCTCTTGTGCACCAACGGGTCGATAGCAAAGGCGATGGTCTGCACGCTGCCGTCACAGAAGGCGACGGTGAAGGTATCGGCGTGAGCACTGCCGTAGGCTGTTGGCCGTGAAACGCCAGGCTCGTCCTGTGCAGGAGCGGTGGCTGCCCAGCGGATGATGCTTCCGGAATAGCCAGCGAGCATCGGTGCAGCGTCGCCGGCATCGGATGGGCTGTCATACCCCTCAGGCATCACGTACTTCTCTCCCGCTAGGTAGGTGTTGGAGAGCCCGTCTCGGATCTTGGCAGCCACGACGCGGCTCATGCGGTGTACCAGGCCATCCTGGAGATCGGGGAGTCCAGCGTCAGGGCGGCTGAGCTTGAGGATTGGAGGATCACGAAGCCACTGGTCTCCTTCATCGAGGTCTGCCGGGTTTGAGACAAACGCCGGGCCTTCGCAGGAGTCGCAGTCGCCGAGTGAGTCATGAGAATGCTGGGAGTGGCCGCTGAGAATCGCAGAGGCCGGGAGTTGCTGGGTAATGCCTTTGGTGGGATTGCCTGGTGGACGATGACAGATCGTGAATCGTGTCTGTTGACCGTTACGTCCTCGGGAGTTGCCCGAAGACGAAGCAGCTATCTGCAGCAGGCTGAGTACGGATTCCAGAGGCGGGCAGTTGGCGGACGCGCCGCCGTTGGCCACATAGTCGGTGCGGGTTGCTTCATTGAGTGAAAGGCTGCCGCTGCATCGACCGGAAAAGATTTTCTGCGAGAGCGGGATCGGGGCGGCTGTTCTGCGGCTTGGGCAGGCAAAGGTGGGGAGCGGGATCGACGCCAGTTCGGTGTAGGCTGCGGTGCAGTCACTTGCGGCAAGTTGCTCAACAGAATCGTGGAGTGCATCCTGCTCGAGGTAAGGCAGGAGTGCATAAATCCAGCCGCCGGGCTGCCGCGTGCCACTTCCTCGCTCAGCGATACCCATCCAGCGGTCGCCCCATCCACCTGATGGGAAGTGTTGCAGCGACGACTCGTGGTGGAGCATCGCCTTAGCAATCTGGCTGGCGTTGTTCTGGCAGTTGAGCAGACGGCTCGTTTCGCGTGAGCGTTGAACGGCCGGAATCGTGAGGCCCATCAGCGTGCCAAGAATGGCGATGACGACGAGCAGCTCGACTAGCGTGAACCCCCGGGGCGTACTCTGCTTCATGCGCGCAACCTCTCTCAAAATGAGAAAACGGTCTCAAAACGAGAAAATGCCTTGCCCCGCAAGAAAATAGCATGTTCGACGCGATTGACAACTCTTTCGCCGTTCCGTGGAGGGGCTGGTCTCCTTGCGGGAGCCTCTTTTGGAGGACTCAGAGAAGAACAGGACGGGCCTTGCGTCCGCGTGATACGCTCGGCTGCTCGAGTTCGCGGTTGAGGTCGCGAAACGACTGCAACGACTGAAAAAATAGGGAGTACGTGGGAATGATGACACGATTTCAAGCGCAGCAGCCTTCTCAATGGTCAGTGACCAGCCTGTGCCAGCTCGCGGTGGTTCTCTGTGCCGGAGTCCACGCTACGACGGCGGCTGCAGAGGAGTCGATTCGCGTGGGAATCATTGGCCTCGACACGTCGCATGCGGCCGCCTTCATGAAGCTCTTCAACAACGCCGATGCGGCAGACCACGTGCCGGGATGTCGGGTGGTGGCGGCATATCCCCAGGGGAGTCCTGATATTGAGTCAAGCGTGTCACGTGTTCCCCAGTACACGCAGCTGATGGAAGAGGCGGGTGTCGAGATCGTTGATTCGATTGACGACTTAGTCGCCAAGGTGGATGCCGTCCTGCTGGAGTCGAATGATGGGCGGGTTCACCTGGAGCAGGTGGCTCCGGTGTTTGCAGCAGGCAAACGGGTGTTTATCGACAAGCCGCTGGCTGCGTCGCTGGCGGATGCGATTGCGATCTTCAAACTGGCGGAGGAGCATGACACGCCTGTGTTCAGCTCGAGCGGCCTCCGCTTTGGTGCGGCGACACAGGCCGTGCGGGCCGGTTCCGTTGGGAAGATCTACGGGGCAAGCACCTATTCCCCCTGTTCACTCGAAGCAACACATATGGATCTCGCCTGGTATGGGATCCATGGGTGCGAAGCCCTCTACACGATCATGGGAACCGGCTGCCAGCAGGTCACGCGGGCGCACAGCGATGACCTGGAACTTGTGACTGGCGTCTGGGACGGAGGCCGTATCGGGACATTCCGCGGGATTCGGGCTGGCAAGGGTGGCTATGGTGGAACGGCCTTTGGTGAAAAAGGCATTGTCGAGGCGGGCGGCTTTGATGGCTACCGACCGTTGGTCGTTGAGATTGCCACGTTCTTTGCCGGAGGCGAGCCACCGGTCGAGGCTGCAGAGACGATAGAACTCTTCGCCTTTATGGAAGCGGCGGACGAAAGCCATCGACGCGGAGGGGTTCCGGTGACGATTGCTGAGGTGATGGAGACCGCGACCGCCGAGGCAGACAAGCGGCTCGCAGCACTCGGTGCAGAGTAAGCGATTGCCGATCGACGGCTGCACGTCGTCTCGTTCCTACAACTTTCGTTTTTTCCTTCCCGGCTTCGTGTTCGCTGCCTTGCGGACAGGGAGTTCGGTCGCTTCGTCAGCTGGTAGGACCGCGGCGAATCGTTGCTTTCGTGTGGCATGCTCTGGGTTGGCCGCCAGATTGGTCTGCTCGAGAGGATCACGGCTCTGGTCGTAGAGTTCTTCTGAGCCATCGGCATAGCGGATGTATCGCCAGTCACCGCTGCGGACTGCGTGGTTGCCGCGTCCGTGTGTGGTGATGGCGGGATGCTCCCAAGCGAGCGAAGGCTCTCGCAGCAGGGGTGTGATATCGGGACCTTCGAGATGGTCTGGTCGAGAGAGTCCCGCGAGCGACACCAGCGTGGGAAAGACCGAGAGATAGTCGACGGGGCGGTGGCACTGGTGTCCCTCCGGTGTGAGCCCGGGAATCCGCCAGACAAACACGGTGCGGGTCGGCTCCTCCCAGAGGGCGAACTTCCGCCAGTGCGATTTTTCGCCAAGGCTCCAGCCGTGATCGCTCCAGAGCACGACGAGGGTGTCGGCTGCATGGCCTGACTTCTCCAGGCCGTCGAGCATGCGGCCAACCTGATGGTCTGCAAAGCTGCAGGTTGCCAGGTATGCCTGCACGGCTTCCTTCCAACGACCGCTGTCGAGGATGGCTTGATGGTCCCCCTCTGGCCTGGCCATTTTCACTCCCGCAGGCGGCAGGTCATCAAGGTCGCTCGGCGTCCAGGGCGGCAGCTGAATCTCATCGAGCGGAAACTGGTCATACCACTTCTTCGGCACGCTAAACGGCATGTGTGGCTTGACCAAGCCGCAGGCGATGAAAAACGGCCGATCACTCTCTTCGTGGAGTTTGTCGATGCACCAGTCGACGACCTGGTGGTCGGGCATCTCCTGATCACTGCCGGCGAGCGGAGAAAACTTGATTCCGCCGACGCCGTCGTTTGTCGCAGATGGATGGCGAGCCGGGTTGGTACCACCGCCATCAAAGTAGTCGTCCCACACTCCGCCACGGTCTTTTGCTCCGTGAAAGATTTTGCCGGCACCGTAGACGCGGTAGCCGCCCGCTGCGAGGTGCGAGTTGAGCAGTTTCGCTTCGTCGATGCCGACGTGCCAGTTGTGTGGGTTGGTGTAGCAGCCTGTTGTGCTCGGCCGCATGCCGGACATCAACGAGGCACGTGATGGATTGCAGGCGGGCGCGGTGCAGTAGGCAGCGGTGAACGAAACTCCGCTTGCTGCGAGCCGGTCGATATGGGGGGTGTTGGCTTGGGGATGACGGCCAAGGTGCCCGACCCAGTGGTTGAGGTCATCGATCGCTAGAAACAGGAT
>Ga0182093_1358197_pt1 | contig 13620 bp, 8 predicted proteins | sample 041ome_21_FD_127776 | JGI IMG/M metagenome (GOLD analysis project Ga0182093, IMG submission 127776) | Metatranscriptome of coastal salt marsh microbial communities from the Groves Creek Marsh, Georgia, USA - 041411BS metaT (Metagenome... | ecosystem: Environmental > Aquatic > Marine > Intertidal...
CGCGACCGCGCGTGGCGTGGGCGTGGCGATGCCCGCCTCGCGCGCGGTGCCCGCGACCACCACCGACGCCGCGCATCGGCATCGTCGAATCGATGCGAAAAAAACCCGTCGCGGCGTCTCCGCGATCGCGTGCGGCGGCGCGCGAAGACGTCGGGGCGCGGCGCGATGTAGCGCGCGCGCGATGCGCGTCAACGAAAAAAAGTCAACGCGACCGACGACCGACGCACGGGCACGCCGCCATAACACGCATATACATGGACATAAAACCATCTCGTATACGAGAACCACACGCCACGCCAAACCGTTATGACCGTGCATAGTCAAAAATGCATCTCGTATACGTCACCATGGATGCGCACGCGCGCGACGGAGACATGCATACGCCCGGGCCTCGGCGATGCACGAGTACATACTTCAACGTCCACATGCCTATACAATGAACCGAACACGTACACCTTTGGGCCATGAAAACATACTTCAACGGCTATATATCTATATAATCATCATCCGACAGCGGGCATGCTGTGGCTCTTAATATTGATTATATGGTGCTGTTGTGTTCTATAGTATGCGAAGTGCCCACACGACGAAGGTGCGCCACTCGTTGCGTCGGCAGTGCCCGACGCGTCAACAATCGATTGACGATGTCCACGCCGTGCGCGACGATGATGACCTCGCGCGTGCGCTGCGACGCGCTTCGCGCGCAGTCTAGGTACGTATGCGTGCGCGCATCGCGTTCGCGTTCGCGTTCGCGTCGCAAAGTGAAGGCGCGACACCGCATGCGGAGGCATGGGATGGTGCCGGTATCTTTTCGATGCGCGTGCGCGTGGATGATGGCGTGGATGACGCGTCGGTCACGCGCACAAAACGGGTCACGACGGCGCGTGAGATATGGTTTACGTAGACCCACGCGTGTGTGGCGTGATGGTTGTCGCGCGCATGGTGTGCGTTGGGTGAAGGGGGTGGTTTTGGACCGCGGACGCGGACGCGCGACGAGATCGCGTGGATAAGAAGGACGTCGGGCGACGTCGGGACGGGTGATTCCTCGTCGGATGCACGCGCGAGCGTGGGGGTTTTATGAGAATCGTGTCGAATGAATGAAAGTACTGACCCCGTGATGTGTGTGTTGTTTTGTTTTTACGCGAATACACAGCCGCCGAAGCGTTGCGAAGAAGCACGCGAGCGTTCGATGCCAAGCGAACACGCCGCCGATTGACGCGCCGACGCGATCGTCGAGCGCTATTGCCAACTCGAAATCCGTTGCGGCGGTGATTTTGGGTGGTGGTGCGGGCACGCGTTTGTACCCGTTGACCAAGTCGCGCGCTAAGCCCGCGGTGCCGATCGGTGGGGCGTATCGATTAATCGACGTCCCGATGAGCAACTGCTTAAACTCTGGGATTTCCAAGGTCTACATTTTGACTCAGTTCAACTCGGCGTCGTTGAACCGTCACTTGGCGCGCACGTACAACTTTGGTAACGGTATCATGTATGGTGGTAATGGTTTCGTCGAGGTACTCGCCGCGACGCAAACTCCTGGTCAAGGCGGTAAGGAGTGGTTCCAAGGCACCGCCGACGCCGTGCGTCAGTATTGCTGGTTGTTCAACGACGTGAAGAACAAGGATGTCGAAGACGTGGTGATTCTTTCTGGTGATCACTTGTACCGCATGGATTACATGAAGTTTGTCGAAGCGCACAGAGAAAGCGATGCAGACATTTCCATTGGTGCTTTGCCCGTGGAGGAAGATCGCGCGAGTGATTTTGGGTTGATGAAGATTGACGCCACTGGGCGCATTACTGAATTTTCTGAAAAGCCAAAGGGCAACAAGTTGCAAAGCATGAAGGTGGACACCACGGTGTTGGGGTTGTCTCCGGGTGAAGCCAAGGCGAAGCCGTTCATTGCGTCGATGGGTATCTATGTCTTTAAGAAGAAGATGCTCGTGAAGTTCTTGGATAAGGATTACCCGCAAGACAATGATTTCGGTGGCGAAATCATCCCGCAAGCCGCGCAAGACGGCGCCAAGGTGCAAGCGTACTTGTTCAACGATTACTGGGAGGACATTGGAACCATCAAGAGCTTCTTCGAGGCCAACTTGAACTTGGCCAAGGACCCGCCTAACTTTGAGTTCTACAACGCCGAAGCGCCCATCTACACCTCCCCGCGTTTCTTGCCCCCGGCGAAGATTGAGCGATGCCACGTCAAGGATGCCATCATCTCGCACGGCGCCTCCTTGTCGGATTGCTCCGTGGAAGACGCCATCGTGGGCTTGCGCTCGCGCGTCGAAAAGGGTTGCAAGATCAAGAAGACGATGATTATTGGTGCCGATTACTATGAAAGCGAAGAAAAGCGCAAGGCGATCATCGCTTCGGGCGGCGTTCCGGTGGGCATTGGCGAAAACACAATCATCGAAAACGCCATCATCGACAAGAACGCGCGCGTGGGTAAGAACTGCATCATCACCAACAAGGATAACATTGAAGACTTGCAAGATGAAGAGCGTGGTATCTTCATCCGATCTGGTATCGTCACCATTTTGCGCAACTCCACCATCCCGGATGGCACCGTCATCTAGAATCCTAGGACGTGACTCTTCTCACGCGAGTCTGAACACGCGCGTCGACGTCGGCGTTGACCACTCGCTGTAAACATTCAACTTTTGCACAAAAAAAGAACAAAAACAACAAACACAACAAAAGCATAGAGCTCAGAAAAACTTGTAACAAGCCAGACGTAGCAACGTTTGAATTCATAATTCCATCCACTCGAACGCGAGGCTAAAAATCTGCGTCAACCAAACCATCTTGCGCGTCATTCGACGCCTCGCCGCGCGATGGGTGGCGACGGCGCGCCGAGCGCGGGCGCGTCAGGGCGTAACCCTGCGGTTGAGCTCTACGTGTTTTGTATATGCGCCATTGGATTGATACTGTACGGCTACCCGGTGGGCGCGAGCTCGGTGATGCTCGGGTCGAACGAGCAGTTCACGCGGGACTTCAACGTAGACGGTGACATCAACGTCCTCGGCGCGCTCTTGGCGTGTAATTCCGTAGGAGCATTGATAGGAGCATTCATAGCGCTCGTGCCCGTGCGTGGAGTGCCGTTGGCGGATGTATACGGACGCATAAAGTGGATGCGCGCTGGCGCGGGGTGTTACGTCGCGGGCGGCGCGCTCGCGGCGCTCACACCAGGCGCCGCGACGTCATTGATTGACTTTTCGACATTCATGCCGTTTACGTTTAGCGCGAAGTTTGGGGTGTATTGGTTCGGGACGTGTCGAGTGGTGTATGGGATTGGTATGTCTTTGTGTTACCAGGCGACGGCGGTGTACGTCGCCGAGTTGGCGTCGCAACGCTCTCGTGGTTTTTACCTCCCTATGATTGCCGTGATGACCATGGTTGGGGATTTAGTTGGAAATTTTGTTGGTTTAGCACTCGAGCCCGCGAGTGGGTCGTGGCGCATGTTGGCTGCACTTCCAGTGCCGTTTGCATTGGCGTACGCGTATTACGTCGGAAAATGTCCCGACTCGCCGCGGTGGTTGATTTTGAACGCCACGAACGCTTCAAAGCATAATCGAAGCAGTACGATTGCGACGAATTCGATGTACTACTCACGCGATGACTCCTATGCTGACACCATGGATGACGACGTGGATTTGAGACGCGCGAGAGAAACGTTGGCGGTGTTGAGAAGTAAGTCGGCCAACGCGTCGTTTTCCATTTCGGACGCGTGCTTTCGCGGACGACGGGGTGGCATGCTACGCGTGCTGGAGAATCCAGAACTCCCAGATGCGACGACGAGGGAAGAAATTGAACGTGAGTTGGGGGATATTTTAGCCGTCGTCAAGGCTTCAGCGGATACGGCGAACCGCAACGTGTGCGCGACGCTCAATCAAACCGGGACTAGACGCGCCATGTACGTCGCCTTTGGATTGAGCATTTTGTCCATGCTTTCCGGCGCCCCATCGCTGACGTATTTTATGAAGCACATGTTCGAAATGACTGGGCACGCGCCCATTCGAGCGACGAGCATGACGACTGGTTTGGCGTTTGTGAGGCTTCTCGTCACGCTCTTTGTCGCGATTTGGCTCGAAACCTTTGGTCGACGAAGGATGCTACTCATCGGTACAAGCATTCAACTCATGGCGACGACGACGTTATCGTTTATTTTCGATGGCTTGACGTGGATCGAAACCCCCGCGGTGTCTTTTCAAGTCCTTCAAGGCTCGCTCGCCGCAGCAGCAGATTTCGCCATTTTCGCCAACGCCGTCGGCTTCCACATTGGGTTTTGGGCCTTGAGCTGGACGGTCTCGAACGAACTCTCGCCCTTGCGATCTCGTTCCACTATCGTCGCATTAAATGCAGTGTTTTCATGGATTTTATCCATCATCACCGTGCGTTTCTTACCCGCAATGATGGCGAGCCCGGGCATCGGAGTCACGTTTGGATTTTGCGCCGGCTCGTTGTTCCTCACCGTGATTTTCGTCTACCTCTATGTCCCCGAAACCAAAGGTCGATCGCTCGAAGAAGTTGAAACGATTGTGGCCAAGGCGTTGAGCTTGCGCGACGTCGTGCGTGAGATGAATATCCCCTCCCGTGCGACGCCGGCGGATGTCCTCCACCGTCGACGTTCTGAAGCGTCGCCCCTTCTCGTCGATCCATAATCCCAATCTTGTACCAACATGATGCATGAATTGCATGCAGCGCATTGTATCGTTGTCATTATCGTCGTTGTTATCATTAGTCCTTCATAGCAGCACTAGAACTTGAATTGATTACAGTCGTAGCGCGAAACGCGCGTCAACCAACTGTCCTCGCGCGAGCTCACCCCACTCATCGACGCCCATCCGTCGATGATTGCGCGCGTACCATCGCTCGCGCACGGCACGTTCATTGAACATCCATTCCCTCGCGCGCGCAGCGTCAAACCCTCGCGCATCGACGCGCAACGTCCGCGTGTCCCGGCGCAGCGACAGTGTGCTTTGAGTGCCTCTGCGTCCCGCACGCTCGCCCCTTCCGAGCGCGCATCGCCCGCTGCGCGCGCGGGTGAACGCACCGTCGTCATTGCAGACACCGTCCGCGCGCGCGCGAACGCGCTGAACGACGCCATGTCTGCGCATGTGCGCGTCGCGCTGCTCGCGCTCGCGCTCGCGTTGTGGCTGAGAAAACGTAAGCTCTACGCGTCATCATCGACGCCGCGTCGCAAGGTGATCGTCCTCGGTGCAGGTTTCGCCGGCGTTCAAGCTGCGATTGATTTACGCGCGCACTGCGACGTGGAGGTGATTGATGGGAAGGAATATTTTGAATTTGTCCCGGGGACGCTCGCGGCGCTCGCGGGCGCGCGGCCGATGTCGACGTCGACGTTTGCAGAGGACGCCGCGACGCGCGCCCAACGCGCCATCATGGTGCCGTATGCACAGATTTTCAAGGATAAGAGGGTGAAATTTACGTGTACACGCGGTCGAGAGATTGATGTGCGGGATGATTGCGTGATTATACGCGGTGAGCGTTCATCGATGGAGGATGTTCGACTGGCGTACGACGAGCTCATCATCGCTACGGGGAGCGTGTACGCGGGTGTGATCAAGTCTTCTGGCGTTGGGCTGGAAATGACCATGCAAGGGCGGATGGATGCGTACGCTGAGGCGCGGGCGAGCATCGTTCGCGGGAATACGACGACGATTATCGTTGGAGGAGGCGTCGTCGGCGTGGAGCTCGCCGCCGAGCTCGCCGCTCGAGCGACGAAAGCCAATAATGGATCATCCGTGGTGTTATTACACGCCGGAGAGCGATTACTCGACACGTTACCAGATCACATTGGATCATATGTCACCAAGGCGTTGATTAAGTCCGGGGTAAAGGTGTACGTCGGACAAAAGTATGAACGAGACGGCGAGAACGCGTTCATCGGCGTCGCGAATAAAAATGTCATTCGTGGCGACTACGTGCTCATGGCTATCGGATCCAAGCCCGCCACGGAGTTTTTGAAGCGTGCTACCGATGATTCTAGTGAGAATGCCACACTAGACGTTCCGCTCGATCAATTCGGTCGCATACGCATCGATCCATCGACGCGTCGAGTCATCGGCGTCGAGTCCCGAGTCTACGCCGTCGGCGACGTCGCGAGCAAACCTCCCGAGCACATGCTCGCCTCCTACGCCCACTGGGAAGCCGAATACGTCGCTACGCGCATTAAATACCATGGCAACGCCAAGGCCCTCGCTAAACTCGGGGCGTACGTGCCACCACCGCGATTAATGGCGATTAGTCTCGGGTCGTTTGACGGCGTCATGGTGTGGGGCGACCGCGTCGTCGCCACAGGTATCGTCGCCGCGATGTTTAAAGCGTTGGTACAGTTTTGGTTTATTCGATTCTTACCCGCGCCGTACGGCGTGATGAAGATGTTTCCGCACATGCGGCGTTCGCCTCGTGATCCGGCGAGGTTGTCCCCAGCGTCGTCGAGTTGAACATTCGCGTTGGACTCGACGCGCGAATGTCAGTTACAAAATTTGGGAGACGAAGAGTCACGACGCTCGCCAAACCTCGACGCGTCGCGTGCGACGACCGCCGTGCGCTGGCGACGCGAACGCGTCACGTAGCGCACACATCGACGCAATTGCGGCGCGCGCGACGCACGGACGGCATGGTTAAGGTGACGTTTGAAACGCCAACGCTGGCGCTGCGCGCAGAGACGCTCTGGCGCGCGCGCACGAGCGCGGTGTTCATGGCGTGTGAACGCGCCGTTTTTGGCGATCTAGACAGCAGTTTACCATTATATGAGCGTGATAGGGCATCAACGCGCGCGAGATACGTCGTGCGCACGGTTCCTAATGTAACATTACCGTATTTGGCGCGCAAGGCGCTCGGCGTCGGAGCGTCGAGCGGAGGCGCGGGTAAAGGTTTGATTGAAACATTCGATGATTTTCGCGTCGATGAAGAGCAATCCACGGCGCCGTACTTGTACGAAGCGAGTTTAACGTCGTACAGTACGTTTTTAAGTCCCAAGAATAGCACCATTCGCGGTGTAATTCGGTGCAAGAGCGTCGACGGCGATAGCTGCGCGTTGACGCTCAAACTAGAATGTACTATAAAAATGACTGGAATCGGGAGCATTCTCGAGAAAGTCTTAACCAATGCCATAGCGAAAAAGTTTGAGTTGTACCCAAAAGTCGTGGAGCGGTACGTAGCGGTGATGGAGGCGGAGCGTCGCGCCAGAGATGCACGCGTGGCGTCCGCGGCGGCGCCCGCGGCGGCGGATTCCGCATCGTCGACTTCGGCTGACACTGAAGACATCGATTTCCACTCGGTGTGCTCTGATCCTGAGAAATCCAGTGCACCCGAGAACAATGATATATTTGAGACCACAGAGGTCGAATATGACACGAATGCCAGCGCGGCGTCGTGTTGCGTGCCTCCTCGACAAATCATGTCGCGGCGGTCTTCCAGCATCGTCGCCTAAAAGAATCCCATAGCAGCTACTTTTGATTTCACTTTCAAGAACCTTTGCATCTTTTTATTTGGATCGACGCTGGGTGCAGCTAATGCTGCGTCTTTGGGTGGACGCGCGGACGCCAAGCTCGAGCGCGGACGCGCCGCGTTCGCGTCTTCGGCGACGCGGCGACGAGCGGCCACACGCTCATTATACCACTCGTGCACAAATTCGCCCTGAATAAGCGATGAAATCGTCGTACCCGGATCGCACTGCGCGTAACGAATTTCTTCATCGAGTCTGCGGTGACTTGGACGCCCAAATGTCACCGAGGTATCGATGACTGGATCCACGCTGCGGCGTTCGCCCGTTTTAAGTCGAATGGGCGCGTTTGAGCGGCGGAACTCTGAAACCTCTCTCGAGTTTGTGATCCCGGACCGCGTAGCGCACTTATCCATAGCCATCAAATCTATACCGGCGATGACGTTTGCGGGTTTCGATTTGAACTCTCTCCATGCGAGCGTATCACGGACACCACCGCCGGCGTCTTCGCCGGCGTCTTCGCCGCCGCCGCCGCATTTGACTTGTTGGCCAAATGTTTGCTCACGGGCTCCAGAGGGAGCATAAATCAGCGTATCCCTCTGTCTCCCGACTTCTGCGTGGCGATTAATGAGGACATTTGTCGCGCACGACGCGCGGTCGATACCGATGCGTACGCTCGTCATCTACCGTGCGGGATAATGCGGCTTTTAAAAGGTGAGCGGGACAAAAATAGACGGCGGCGCGAGTGTTGTTTGCTATTTGCTATGCTATTCTTAGTTCTTGACTAGACTATTCTTCTACGACCGAGGCTGCGGGTTCGCAGTCGCGAGTTTTTCGCCGCCTCGTCCTCGCCCACGTCCGCGTGGCGTCGCGCCCGAAGCCGAGGATTTCTGCGTCATCGGTCGCTCGACGCTTTCCCCATCCGCCAGAGTCTTTGCCGAGTGCGCCGCCGCCCGCGCGAGCCACGATGAATCTTTCCTCGGACGTCGCGCCGCTGCGTGCGTTGAACGCACAGGAGGTGGGTCCACTATAGAGCCGGAGCCGGTAGCAGCAGCGACACTCGGCGTAGGCCGCGTAAACGTTGTCGATTGGTCGATGACGACGCCTCCCCCGCTCGCGCGCTCGTCGATAATTCCACCCTTGCCATCTTGCACTCGCAACCCATCTCTAAATTTTACACGTAGGTTTTCAAGTATTGATCGCGCATCGGCATTTAACGCGCGAGATAGCTCTCGTTTAGACGACGACGACGACGGAAACTCCTCCTCTTCGTCCTCCTCCTCGACTCGACGTCCCGCCCGCGCGTTAAACTTTTCCGCGTCCTCCTTACTCACCACCGCCCGGCACACCGGACACAAATGCACCGCCTGCGCCTCAATTTTCATCGCCTCTTCGCTCCCACGCGGGTACTCTTTCGCACGCGCGAGTTCCTCTTCAATTTCACGCTCGCGCCATGCGTACCACGTCGAAAAGCACTTAGCGTGAAACGCGTGCCAACACATGTCAACCCTCCCACATCCCTCACGCGCGCCTCGCATGTCTTCGCAACAAAACGCACACGTCCCATACGGTGCGTTACACTGGTCCATCACCTCTCGAGCGGTGGTACAGATCAAAGTCAATGCGTATTCGTGCGACGCGCGACATCGAGCCGCGACGTCGGCGAGCGTCGACGTCAACGCCGCCGCGCGCGCGTCGCTCAATCCTCGATCATCAATCACGCGCACGCGCACAGACGATGACGCAGGGTATGAGCCATCATTACGCACGTCTAATTCTATCGTTGCTTTGACGTAGACGTCATCCGTGCGTGAGGCAGCCGCGCGAGGCGATGCATCAAATGTGATGCGAATCATGGCATCATCATCCTCTAATCCTTCTGCATGGCTGTACGCGAGTCTATCTTCGTCGGCAAACGTGTGATACAGCGCGAGAAGATCGCATTTGAGCTCGTCCGCCACCGCGTCGTCGGCGTCGAGCGCAGCGGCGACGTCCATGGCGCGCGCGAGGCGTCGCACACTGACGTCTCAAATAATAGCTCATCCCTTTATATTTCACACACTACGATCCGTATGTCCGAACTGTATTTTTATGTCATGTACTTGACCTCAAGCCCCATGGCGATGACGTCCATCACAACGCGACGCCGACGACGACGAAGCCGCCGAGCGCGCACGACCGCCCGCGCCATCGACGCACCGTGAGTCGTATTCTCTCCCCGAACGCCACCGCAGTCTCGCGCGCACGCCGCGACGCACAACACACGCGCTTAAAAGCGCGAGGATAAACCTCATGGCGGCTCACGCATTGTCAGCGCGTTCGAACGCTCTGCGCGCGCCCTCGCACGCGCGCGCCGGCGCGAATCGCTCGCGCACGAGGTCGATGAATATTCGCGCGCACGGCGTGGGTCCGGGCGGCGGCGCACACGTGAGCTCGGTGAAGGATTTAAAAGGGAAGCGGGCGTCGACGGGCGTCGACGGCTGGGAGGACGCGAGCGCGGGCGCGGCGGCGCGCGGGCGTAAGAAGGTGTACGTGGAGACGTATGGGTGTCAGATGAATGTGAATGATAGTGAGGTGATGATGTCGGTGTTGAAGGATGCTGGGTATGATGCGACGGAGGATGTGAATGGGGCGAATGTTATTTTGATTAATACGTGCGCGATTCGGGATAAAGCAGAGGCGAAGATTTGGCAGCGATTGGCGTATTTTCGGTCGCTAGGGAATGGTAAGAAGAAGATGGAAAAACCTGTGGTTGGGGTTCTGGGATGTATGGCGGAGCGCGTGAAGGAAAAGTTGCTTGAGGCGGATCGATTGGCGGATATCGTCGCCGGGCCAGACGCGTACCGGGACTTGCCTAATTTAATCGAAGCCGTCGTCGGTACGGGCGAAAAGGCGATGAATGTGCAATTGAGCGTGGAGGAAACGTATGCAGATATTATTCCCGTGCGCGAAGCCGGGTCGCATAGTGCATTTGTGACAATTATGCGTGGATGCGACAACGCGTGCGCGTTTTGCATCGTGCCGTATACGCGTGGACGCGAACGTTCGCGCGACTTGGCGTCTATTTTGTACGAAGTGCGCTTGTTAAGTGAGCAAGGTGTGAAGGAGGTGACGTTGCTCGGGCAAAACGTCAACTCGTATGCCGCGCCGGTGCACGCACAGACTGACTTTTTGAGTGGACTGCGCGGCGAGGACACTGACCCCATCGCCGCCGTCGCGAGTGCCTCAACGGAGGGCTTAGCGAGCGCCAGTGGGTCCGCATTCGCTGGATACGCCGATGGATTTGCGTCGAGATATGATGCCGAACGTAAGCGTGAAGGCACTATTCAATTCGCCGAATTGCTCGACAAGGTGGCGGCGATTGATCCGGAAATGCGCATTCGATTTACGTCGCCGCACCCCAAGGATTTCCCCGACGACGTCTTAAAGGTGATTCGCGATCGTCCGAACGTCTCCAAGTGCCTGCACATGCCTTGCCAAAGCGGTTCATCAGAGACTCTCGAACGCATGGCTCGAGGTTACACGCGTGAGTCGTACATTGCGCTCATTGAACGCGTCAAGACGATGATTCCTGGATGCGCAATCACCACGGATGTCATCAGCGGCTTTTGCGGCGAAACCGAGGAAAATCACAAAGACACCGTGTCTTTGATGACCAGAATTGGTTATGAGCAAGCATTCATGTTCGCATACAGCGAACGTGAGGGAACAGCGGCGGCGCGTCATCAAAAGGATGACGTACCCGAAGACGTCAAGCAACGCCGTCTTCAAGAAGTCATCGACGCCTTTAGAGCGCAAGCGGCAATCAAGCAAGAGTTAGAAATCGGTTCCACCCACTGCGTCATCGTCGAAGGCCCGAGTAAGAAGAATCCCGATGAATTCACTGGCAGAACGGACACTTCCAAGTGGGTGGTGTTTGAAAAGACGCAAGTTGGCCAATACGTCGGGGACGAAACCACGCCGGTGAGTGGGTCGCAAGACATTAAGCCGGGCGACTACGTCGCCGTTCGCGTCACTGGCTGCAGCACGGGTACGTTATTCGGTGAGTGCCTCGGGAAGACTTCTCTAGTTGAGTTCCAGAACCTTCACGGCGCGCAATGGACGCAACCAAAGGCGCGCGTTGAAGCCGCCGCTGGGGCTCGTTAGACTACTATTTAAACATTGTTTTCTTCGCTGTAAAAATCACAAACAATTATATATCTATACAACTTCCGGCGATGAGGCAGCGGCTGAGGCGCGATCGTAACGTCGCTTCAGTCCGAGCGCTTGCGCGACATCCGCATCGACAGTTTCATTTTTCGAATCCACGACGCACGACACGAAGAACGGGCCCTCTTGTCCGGTGCGAGCGGTCCGCCCGCATCGATGAAGATGCATCTCCATAGATGGCGCCGCACCGTATTGCACCACGTGATGAAGCTTTGGAAAATCAATCCCACGCGCGGCGAGGTCGGTGCACACGCATACGGCTAAATCACCCGATATGAAATCATCGAGCACGACGCCGCGCTCCTTGGCTTTACCGTGAAACGCGAGGGCGGTGATTTCGCTTTCGTCAAGTTTAGTGACAAGTTCATCCGCTTCTTCGGGAGAATTCGCAAAAATCAAAGCCTTGAAGCGTTTACGTCGCGCCAGCGCTTGAATCAAGGCATTAAACTTGGCATCTTCGCCGGCGACGTCGTCCACACGCACTTCCAGTTGCGGGTGCACGCGTCCAAATTGCGTGGTTGAAATCCACTCCAACTCCCCTGGGAAAGCCTCTAAAAGGGGCTGAGCCTCGCGCATCGTCGCTGCCGCGAATATATACTGCACTGGAATATCAAATTTATTCACACCATTTCCTGAGTACGTCATCGAGATGAGCTCGGCGACGTCGGCGCCAAAACCGCTCGACAACATTTCATCCGCTTCGTCGACGACGACGTGACACAGCCGACCGAGCAACACCCACTCTTCTTTGATGAGCTTGAGTAAACGCGCTGGCGTGCACACTAAAATATCCGCAGTTCGAAACTCAGGTATCGCCTCGACGTCACCGTCTAATTTTGTCGATTTACCCGCCTTGGTGGTTGACTTTTTCTTCACCCCCTTAGCCGCGGGTTTCACGAGCTTCTTCTCCTTGCCAACCAACGAAAACACTCGCGGCGTTGGTAGACCTTCATTCGTGCACCAACTCGCCGCAAGCTGCGCTGAATACGTCACTTGTTTCCCTAGCTCAACATTGGGCACGAGAACGACGGCGGCTGGGCAACACCGCCCCGATCGTTTGGTCCCGCGGCGACCGGGCTCGGTCATTTGCGCCAAAATTGGCAACAAGTAGGAAAACGTCTTCCCGCTCCCTGTTTCGGCTAATATCGCGACATTCTTTTGCTCTAAAATCACAGGTAACGCCAAACGTTGAATTTCCGTCGTGCGCTTCAAACCCGCTTCGCGCATGGCGACGACGGCGCGTTCAGGCATGCCCGCGCGCGCAAAGGCGCTCATGGGTTCGCGAGACGCGTCCTCGTCGCCATAAAATCGACCTTCATACCGCGCACGTGCATCGTCTTCAGCCTTTTTAGCCTCGCGCTTACGTCGAGATATTTCCCACGGTCGTTCACCGCCGCGCTTATACCCTCCAGCACGCGTATCCGACGCCGCCGTCGTCTCCCCCGGACCGACGTCGTCGTCGCTCGCCGCGGTAGCCTTCTTCTTTCGCGCATCCACACTCGGCGTCTCACCCATCAACCGCGCCCAACCAGAAAGCTCCTCATCCACACCCCAATATTTATCCTCACCATCCCCACGCGAATTCGCCGCCGATCCCTGTCGCCTCCGCTCCGCCGCCTCGGTGCGTCGCATCAACGTCGTCGCATCCACCGCCCGAAATCCCTTCATCGACCCATCATTCTCATTCAAACCAGCCTTATCGCCCGCCGCGCGACGTTGCGTCTTATTTTCTAATTTATTATACCGCGCATCGCGCGTGCTCGACCACGAACGACGCGCATTGGTATTCGTAGAACCGCCGCTTCGCCCGCCGCTTCGCCCGCCGCCGCGTCCATCCTCCGCATCCTCCGTCCCACCGTACGCACTCCTCCGTCCTCGCCCTGGCGACGACGACGACGGCGACGACGCAGAGTCGTCATCATCCCACCCATCTCGTCCATGCGACGACG
>Ga0182093_1141753_pt1 | contig 13549 bp, 10 predicted proteins | sample 041ome_21_FD_127776 | JGI IMG/M metagenome (GOLD analysis project Ga0182093, IMG submission 127776) | Metatranscriptome of coastal salt marsh microbial communities from the Groves Creek Marsh, Georgia, USA - 041411BS metaT (Metagenome... | ecosystem: Environmental > Aquatic > Marine > Intertidal...
TGCCTCGGCCGCATGGACCGCAGCCTCGACCGCCTGCCCCCCTGCGTCATCATAGCTTGCGACGTCTGCCAGCCGCGCGGCCAGCCCGCGACGGCGGCCACGATTCTTGCGTTCCGGCCCGATGATCCAGCGACGCAGCTCGATCGCTTCCTGGCCCGTTAGTGCTGCAGCAAAGGTTGTATCGGCGGCGTCGAACACATGGTGCCCCTCGTCGAACACGATGCGGGTCGGGCGCTGCGCATGATCGCGACCGCGCGCCGCATTGACCATCACCAATGCGTGATTGGCGATAACCAGATCAGCCTGAGCAGAGCTGCGCGCGGCATGTTCGATAAAGCATTTCCGGTAATGCGGGCATCCGGCATAAACGCATTCGCCGCGCTGATCGGTCAGCGCTGCAATCCCGCGCTTGCGGAATAGAGTGCCGAGCCAGCCGGGCAGATCACCGCCGATCATATCGCCGTCCTGCGAATAGGCGGCCCATCGCGCAACCAGCTGAGCAAGAATGGCCGGTTTCCCCGCAAAGCCGCCTTGCAAGGCGTCTTCGAGATTGAGTAGGCACAGGTAATTCTCGCGGCCTTTGCGTACGACCACAGGGCGCGACCCGTCCTGGCGCTCGGCGGGCCAGGCGCGGCGGCTTTCTTGGCGCAATTGGCGCTGCAAATTCTTGGTATAGGTGGAAACCCAAACGGTCCCGCCGGACGCGTCCGACCAGAGCGAGGCAGGCGCGAGATAGCCGAGCGTTTTGCCGATGCCTGTACCCGCTTGTGCCAGCAGCAAATGCGGATTGTCGCGTTTGTCTCGCGGCGCAAACACTTGCGCGGCATCCCGCGAATACATCTGCTGGCCTTCGCGTTTCTCTGCGCCTTCTCCGGTCAGTTGATCGAGCCGGGCAAGCACGGCCTCTGATGACAGCTCAATTTGTTTAGGGGCGGGGCGCTCGGGCGCTTCCTCCCATTCGGGCAGGCGAGAGAAAAGCCACTTCTCTGCGCGTTCAGGCCGCGCAATATGCGGCGCCAGGACCTGGGCCCATGGCCAGCGCAGCTTCACAAGGTTTTGCAGGGCGCTCCACGCACCTTCGCGTTCGGGCCAGTTCTCGCTCTCGCAAACCGCGATCAATGCGCCCGCCGCCTTTTGCAGGAACGCGGGCACGACGGAATCGGCTGCTGGCTCTTCCAGCCCCAGCGTCTCTGCCAGTCCGCGCGGCGTAGGCACGCAAAACCGGGCTGGGTGTACAAAAGCATAGAGTTCAAGCAGATCAAGCCCCGAAAGATCGGGGTAGCCGAGCCGGTTAGCGACAAGCGGCGCATTCAGTATCAACAGCGGCGTATCGGCCGCAGCCATTATTGCGTCGCCTTTGGAGACTCCCTCAGCCGCACAATTCGTGCGGGCAAGCCAAGTGCCCGAATGGCTGGCATGCAACGCGGGAAGGGCCAAAGGAGAAGAGGGAAGCGCTGAGCTCACTCCATTGTCGTTAGAACACAGAGCGAACGAAGCGCAAGCGGGGTTAAGGCCAGAGTAGTGGAGTTTGTGAAGCGTTCTCTTCGCACTCGCAACAACTTGCTTGCAACACGGCGGCCGATGGGCAAGAGGCTTGTCCCATGAGCATGAACGATCTTATGGAAGCTGCACGGGTGAACAAGGCATGGCCTTTTCAAGAGGCGCAGCGCTTGCTCAAACGCTATCCAGATGGCGCAAAGCCGGACGGCTCGCCGATCCTGTTCGAAACCGGTTATGGTCCATCAGGTCTGCCGCATATCGGTACCTTCCAGGAGGTATTGCGGACCACGCTGGTCCGGCGCGCATTCGAAGCGATGATCGGCGCGAAGCCCGAAGACGGCAAGACGCGCCTTGTGGCGTTCAGCGATGATATGGACGGCCTTCGCAAGGTGCCGGACAACATTCCGAATGCGCATGTGCTGGAAGAGAATCTGCACAAGCCGCTTTCTCGTATACCCGATCCATTCGAGAAAGGGCACGAAAGCTTCGCACATCATAACAACACCAAACTGCGCGAATTTCTTGACCGGTTCGGCTTCGACTATGAATTTGTTGCCGCGAACGACATGTACAATTCCGGTCGTTTCGATGCTGCGCTGCGCCAGGTGCTGCGCAAAAACCAAGACATTCTCGACATCATGCTGCCGACTTTGCGCGAAGAGCGGCGCCAGACCTATTCGCCTGTCCTGCCGATCTCTCCTAACACAGGCAAGGTGCTGCAGGTACCGGTCGAGGTCGTAGACGTGGAAGCAGGGATAATCCGCTTCACTGACGAAGATGGCAGTGTTGTTGAGCAGTCTGCACTTGGTGGCATGTCCAAGCTGCAATGGAAAGTCGACTGGGCGATGCGTTGGTACGCGCTTGACGTCGACTATGAGATGTACGGCAAGGATCTTACCGATAGCGGTGTGCAATCGGGAAAGATTGTGAAGGTGCTGGGTGGCCGTAAGCCCGAAGGCCTGATTTACGAGATGTTCCTCGATGAAAAGGGTGAGAAGATATCGAAGTCCAAGGGCAACGGACTTACGATCGAGGAATGGCTGACCTATGGCAGCGAGGAGAGCCTTGGCTTTTACATCTTCAACAACCCCAAGAGCGCGAAGCAGCTGCATGTCGGCGTGATCCCCCGCGCGGTCGATGATTATTGGCAATTCCGCGAGCGTATCCCGACACAGGACCTTGACAAGCAGCTCGGCAATCCGGTGTGGCACTTGCTGCGCGCCAACGGTGGCTATGAAGCCGAGGAAGCGCCGGGGGCGGGCGATACGTTGCCGGTCAGCTATGGCTTGCTGCTCAATCTGGCGAGTGTCCTGGGCGCGGAGGCAACACGGGAAGCTTTGACTGACTATCTCCGCACCTATCTGGGTGATGTCGAGATTCGGCCTGAACTGGCGGCGCTGATCGAAAGTGCGATCAATTACACTCGTGACTACATCGTACCGACGCTCAAGAAGCGCGCACCGGTCGGCGGGGAAGTCGAGGCCCTTAAGACGCTGGACGCGGCACTGGCGAATGTATCTGAAGATACGCCAGCCGAAGATCTGCAGACCAAGGTTTACGAGATCGGCAAGGACGAAGCCCATGGCTTCGAGAATCTGCGTGACTGGTTCCAGACGCTGTATCAGACGCTGCTTGGTTCCGACCAAGGGCCGCGCATGGGCAGCTTTATCGCGCTCTATGGGGTGACGAACTCGCGCAAACTGATTGCCGAAGCGCTCGCAAAAGCCTGAACGATTAAGTCCATTTCCGGGTGCGATACCACTTGGTGATGACGTATTTGCTGCCTTTCAAAACTGGCGTTCCGGCGTGCATGGTATCCATGTTAGGCGTCCCGTCAGGCTTGGCATTGTTCCAGACCAGCAGCACGCCGGGCTTGGGCTCGATCTTTATGCCAACTTCGGTGAAGTGCGTTTCGCCGCCTTCCTCCACGTTGTTGAGAAACGCCATAGCGGTCCAACAACGTTGCCCTCCGCGCTTGCGCTCAAACTCCCAATACTTTTCCGTGGTGTAGAACCAGTCATTATGCGGCTTGAATTGCTGACCAGGAAGGTAGCGTTGCCCCTGGATCGCTTCGCCGCACACAGGGTTCATGCCTAGCAAATCATCGATACGGCGAGAGATTCCCATGACGAAGGGATCGTAGGGGTCCAGATCGCCAGAATAAGAAGTGCGGAACCCGCTGGCGTAGTCTTCCTCATGCAGAGTGCTGGGTTTCGCCGTTAAGTCGATCATGAGGCATAACCGCTCGCATTCGGCACCCGTCAGGAAATCGCCAAAGGCAAAGATTTCTGCCTGGTCCGTTTCGACCTTGTAAGCGCGCGGGTCATTGCCGATGCGCTCGCGAACTTGCGCGCCAACGCGCTTCAAAGCCTCTTTGTCAGGGATGATGTTCGTCTTCGCCATGCGCGGGTGTTAGCAAAGCGATTGGGTGAGGCAAGTTGAAGTGCGCGGCGCGCTCATCAATTGTGTGGTTTGGCCGCTGATCTTCGATCTGGTATTGCCGCTGAAACAGAGCTTTGGGAGAGCGATGATATGACTGAGGGAACACGCACTAAATACTCAGGAGCGGCCATGGTGCTGCATTGGCTGATCGCCGCAGGTGTGATTGCCAACTGGCTGATCAGGAGAACCGCGAAGGCCACGGAAAGTGAAGAAGCCGCGCGGGCGATCATGTCGAACCACTTCTCGATCGGGGTGACACTCTGGTTCCTCGCGATTGCATTGCTGGTCGTTCACTTAACTGGGGCCAAAGCACCATTGGCTAGCCATATCGCGACTTGGGAACGTTGGCTGGCACGAATCGTCCACACGCTGTTTTTCATCCTTCTGCTAGTGATGCCATTCGGCGCATGGTCGGCCATGTCGCAATATGGCGCACCGATAAGCGTGTTCGGACTGTTCGCTGTCCCGCCATTGCCGATGGAAGTGAATCCGGAAGCGGCAAAGGCTGCCTTTGAGCAACACGGCCAGGCTGGTGTGATATTGCTATCCCTATTGGTGATACATGTTCTGGGTACGCTAAAGCACACTGTGCTCGACAAGGATGGCAATCTGTTTCGTATGTTGCCGTTTGGGGATGCCAAAGGCTGAATTCCAAAACCCTCTTGCAAAAGAAGAACCCCCGCCAGTCGGATCAACTGACGGGGGTTTTTTGTGCCTGGCGAGCGCGACGCCGGGCAAGGGGAGGGTTTACCAGAAGAAGTCGTAGATCACGTCAACCACTTCGCCGGTGTAGATATCGACCAGCAGCACATCGTCGTAATAGCGCACCCAGCGATATGGGCCGTAAACGTCCGGCAGGCGATACTGCCATGGATCATTGATCCAATAGCGTGAACCGAAGAACAGGTGATCAAGGTAAAACCCGATGCTTATCCGTCTGTAGTAGTGGCTCCGGTACGGCGCATAGTAGCGACCCAGACGGAAGATGTTCTGGTGTGAATAGCGATGGTGGCGCCAGTTATAGCGGTTGTGGTTCCTCCACCGCTTGCGATCCCAGCGATTGTAACGTCCGCTATAATGCCCGCGATCATAGTAGCGGCGCTCACGATAGGTGTGGCGGCGACCATCACGATAGCCGTCCCGCCGACCGTCCCGATAGGCGTTGCGGCGTATCTGGCGATCCTCATACCGATCACGGTTACGTTCCGCACGGCGGCCGTCTCTGCGGCCGTCACGGTATGACCGGTTGCGATCACGATCTACGTAAGAGCTATTGCTGGTCTGACTCACTTCACGCTGCTCGCGCCGCTGTGTCTGGCTGTACTCGCCGCCACGGCGCATTTGCCGGTTCTCCGCGCGACGCTCCTGACGGCGTTCTGTCTGACGAGTCTCCTGTCTGCGCTCGGCCTGGCGTTCCGTGCGGCGCTCCTCACGCGGGCGTTCAACCCGGCGTTCCGTGCGGCGCTCCTCACGCGGGCGTTCAACCCGGCGTTCTTGACGACCCACGCTCTCCTGTCGCTGCGAGCGGATCGATTGTTGCGTCTGACGCATATCGCGGCGGTCAACATGGACGGGGGCAGGGCGTGCCTCGCGGCGCTCGCTGCGCTGCTCCCGGCGCTCCGACCGCTGGCGTTCACTACGCTGGGCGCGGCGATCTTGACGCGCGTCACGGCGATCTTGGCGCTCTCGCGCTTGCTGCATTTCTGTGGCTGAAGCGCCTGAGGCCGCTTTGGCGGTTTCGGGCACTGCAACAAAGGAGAGGCTGGCCGCAATCGTGGCAAAGGCGCTTCCCTTAAACAGTTCGGTGATGGTCATATCGGGCTCCTAAAATTGCCGCTCCACCACCTGCGGCCCCTGTTCGAACAGGGCTTGATCCTGCTCTGATACGATTCGATACAGATCCTTCGCTGACCGCAAACTTAACCGCTTGGTAAGGCTTACGTTCATGTTTTACCGACCGGGATGGGCAAGCATTGACTTGGATGCGACAGAAAGAGAGAGCGCTGCCGATGTTTAAGAGCTTTACCGACATTCAGAGTGACATTGCCGAGCGTCTTGGTGCTGCGGTCAAGAACCGCAACCTGTCCATGCATTCTCCGGTTGTGGCCACGGCGGATGCCGACGCGCGAGTGATGGTGCTGCGCGCGTTTGATGCCGGGGCGTGGACGCTGAGGTTTCACACCGATCTGCGCTCTCCGAAATGCGGCGTCATCGGGACTGGCGCACCAGTAGGCGTGCTGTTCTACGACAAGCCTGAGAAGGTACAGATCCGCGTGCACGGGGTGGGGCGGATCGAGCATGATACGCCGCTTGCTGATGCTGCTTGGGAAGAAAGCACTAATTTCGCCAAGCGTTGCTATCTGGGTGATGGTCCGGGTGCGGCTTCGGTTGATGCGACATCCGGCTTGCCTGAATGGGCAGAGGGTATCCAGCCGACCGACGAACAAGTCGCGCCAGCTCGCGATAACTTCGCTATTCTTCTGATCGAACTGCATGAACTCGATTGGTTCCACCTCGCCAATTCCGGCCACATCCGGGCACAGTTTTCGCGCGAGGACGAGGGGTGGGAAGGGCGTTGGGTAAGCCCATGAATATAAGGGTTTTCTAAACTTCAGATCCAACAGGATGGAGCACATGGAACACATGGAACACTGTCTTGGGCGTGAAAAACCTGTAGGGAGTGTACGAAAGCTTCTCGGCGCGGATCACAGGGCGTTTCTAATGAAGCGCCTTGGGTTCTCTCGGGCAGTTAAGTCGAGAACCGAAGGTCAGAAATTGGGTCGAATGCGGATAGTTCGCATTCGACCCGCAAATCGGTATCACCTCGTCAGCTTCTTATACGCCAGTCTCGTCGGGCGATCCGCTGCATCGCCCAGACGGCGGCGTTTGTCTTCCTCGTAAGCTTCGAAATTGCCTTCGAACCACTCGACGTGTGAATTGCCCTCAAACGCTAGGATGTGCGTCGCTAAACGATCAAGGAAGAAGCGGTCGTGCGAGATCACCACGGCGCAGCCGGCGAAGTTCTCGATCGCTTCTTCCAGCGCACCCAGAGTCTCGACGTCGAGATCGTTTGTCGGCTCGTCCAGCAGCAGCACATTGCCGCCCTGCTTGAGCATTTTCGCCATGTGCACTCGGTTGCGTTCACCGCCCGACAGCTTGCCGACGTTCTTTTGCTGATCTGCACCTTTGAAGTTGAACGCGCCGACGTAGGCGCGCGTGCTCATATCGTGGCCGTTGACCTTCATGTAATCGAGCCCGTCTGAGATTTCCTCCCAAACGTTGTTCTTCGGGTTCAGGTCATCGCGGCTCTGGTCAACATAGCCCAGATGCACGGTGCCACCAATTTCGATTGTGCCACGATCGGGCGTTTCTTGGCCGGTGATCATTCGGAACAGTGTGGATTTACCCGCACCATTCGGGCCGATCACGCCAACAATCCCGCCCGGGGGCAGCATGAAGGACATGTTTTCGAACAACAGCTTGTCGCCGTAAGCCTTGGAAATGTTCTTGGCTTCGATCACCTTGCCGCCCAGCCGTTCCGGCACCTGGATCACGATCTGCGCCTTGCCCGGCTTGCGGTCGGCTTGTGCTTCCTGCAGCTGGTCGAACTTGCGGATACGCGCTTTCGATTTGGTCTGACGTGCAGCCGGGGTCTGGCGAATCCATTCCAGCTCGCGCTGCAGCGCCTTCTGCTTGCCCGATTCCTCGCGGCTTTCCTGCTCCAGACGCTTGGCCTTCTTCTCCAGATAGGTCGAATAATTGCCTTCGTAGGGGTAGTACGTGCCGCGATCGAGCTCGAGGATCCACTCCACAACATTGTCCAGGAAGTAGCGATCGTGGGTGATCATCAGGACAGCGCCGGCGTACTCCTTGAGGTGGTTCTCAAGCCATTCGACCGATTCTGCGTCAAGGTGGTTGGTCGGTTCGTCCAGCAGCAGAATTGACGGCTTCTGGATCAGCAAGCGGGTGAGGGCGACGCGGCGCTTTTCACCGCCTGAGAGGGTTTCCACGCCCATATCCGATGGCGGACAGCGCAAAGCTTCCATCGCGATTTCGAGCTGGTTGTCGAGCGTCCAGCCGTCGACTGCGTCGATCTGTGCCTGAAGCTCGGCCATCTCGTCGCCCAGTTTCTCGTAGTCGGCGTCAGGTTCAGCCATTTCAGCGGCAACAGCGTTGTACCGATCGACCAGATCGGCGGTCTCGCGCGCGCCATCCTTGACGTTTTCGAGCACGGTCTTGCTTGTGTCGAGCTCTGGCTCCTGCGGCAGATAGCCCACGGTGATATTCTCGCCCGGCCATGCTTCGCCGGTGATGTCGTTATCGATCCCGGCCATGATCTTCATCAGCGTGGATTTACCCGCGCCGTTGGGGCCCACGATGCCGATCTTCGCGCCTTGGTAGAATTGCAGGTTGATATTGCTCAGCGCCGGCTTTTGAGCACCGGGGAAAGTCTTGGTCATGTTCTTCATGACATAGGCATATTGCGCGGCCATCGGGCGGATCCTTCGAATTCGAAATTTGTATGTGAGATTTGGGGGTCAGATAGAGGGTGGGGCGGACAAGGGCAAGCCGAGGATTGGTCTGAGCAAGGCAAGTGGCGATTTCGCAACTGCACAGCAACAGAATCGGCCTGAATTGTTCATCGAAATTGACCTTTCGGCTGTTCGACACAAGAGAGGCACCAGTTTCTTAATGCCACGGGTACAATCACTCGGTTCGCGTGCCGCCTCTTTCAATCCTTTGAGTGCGCGATCCAGCTAACAAGGGTATCATGACCATGCGTTTCTCCCGCTATCTATCAACTGCCGCAAGCGCCGCGATCGCGACTACATTCCTGGCCGCCGCTCCTGCTGCAGCTCAAGACGCTGACACCACCGCCGAAGATCAAAGCGGCGTCGGCACAATCATCGTCACCGCGCAGCGCCGTGTAGAGAACCTTCAGCAGATACCGGGTTCGCTTTTGCACAAACGGAGCACCGCGGGGTTGGCTCCGACATTCGTCTGACGGCGAGCTTTGGCGTTGCGGAGATGCAAAAGGGCGATCGTTATGAATCGTTCTTCTCGCGAGCGGACGCTGCCTTGTATCGCGCGAAAGAAGGGGCGCGCAATCAGGTTGTGACAAATGATCGCGCAAAAAGAGACAGAGATGAGATTGTTAAGCCGCAAACGGCGGCTAACCGTGCCGCTGCCTAATTGCTGAAGCTGCGCCGTATCAGGCCCGGCATCATCGCGGCCTGAAGGCCGGCCCTGACAGCCAGAAACAGCACGAAGCTGCCCCACAATCCCGCGTTTCCTAGCGGCCATGTCAGCCACAGGGAAAGCGCGAACAGCATGCTTGCGCCAACCATGGAAAGCAGCATGGCCCGTGTCCAGCTTGCGCCAACAAACACGCCGTCGAACACAAAACTTGCAACTCCGGCGAATGGGATAACGATTAGCCATATCGCTTGATCCTGCGCGATGCGCGCGACTTCGGGTGTGGCTGCAAAGCTGGCCACGATGGGGTTCGCGAACAGGATGAATGCAAAGGAGAGGAGCGCAGCGGCAGCCACGCCGCGCCAAAGGATTGCCTTCGTATATGCAGAAAAACTGACGCGGTCCCCGTCGCCCTTGCGCTCTCCATTGAGCACTTGCGCTGAATTCTCAAAACCATCCAGCAGCAGCGCGGAGAAGACAAACAGCTGATAGATGACACCATTGGCCGCGAGCACTTCTGGCCCGCGCTCTGCGGATAGGCGCGTAATCGCAGCCAGCGCTACTGTGAGTACTAGCGTGCGAAGGAACAGATCGCGATTGGTGGAAAGAAATGGTCTAAGTCTGGACCAGCTGATTGTGGCCTTTTCAAACAAAATCCCTATCACACGGCGATCGGACGAAGGATACAATACGAGCGCGATCAGGATTGCGAGCTTGGCATATTCAGCGATGAAGCTGGACCAGCCGATTCCAGCGATACCCCATTCAAGCTCTAGCGCCAGAAACAATCCCAAGGCGACGTTCAGAGCGTTGTAGATGACTTCGATGATCAAGACAGCGGTCATCTGGCGGCGGCCGACCAGAAACCCGATCAGGGCCAAATTCAGCATAACGCCCGGCGCGGTCCAATAGCGGATGCCAGCATAAATACTCGCCGCCTCCAAGACGTCACCTTGTGCGCCCAATGCCGAAAGAAACAGCGGCATCAAAAGGGGCTTTAGCAGCACCAGCAGCGCCGCGATCATTGTGCCGATCACTAGACCGCGGGCCAGCAAACGAACTTGCTCTGTGGTTCCGTCTCGAGTTCCCGCTTGCGCGACCAGACCGGTTGTACCGGTTTTCAGGAAATTCATGACAGTGAACAGCACGGCAAACAGCCGTGCTCCGACATCTACGGCCCCTTGGGTTGCTGCATCCTCGAGCCGACCAACGATCCACATGTCGCCGATACCGATTAAAGCGGTCGCGACATTGGTCAGCATCGCAGGGATTGCAATAGCCCAAATGGCGCGCGTATCGACGCTGGGTAATGTGGTGGATGACGAATGTGACACGTGCGGGTTTCTCCCCTGGTGCCTGGCAAAAACTGGTCGGGGAGAGAGGATTCGAACCTCCGACCCCTTGTACCCAAAACAAGTGCGCTACCTGGCTGCGCCACTCCCCGACCGATTTCGCGCATCACATGCGAACCACAAAGTCCCGCTGCCGCTGGTGGGCCCGGCAGGACTCGAACCCGCGACCTAGCCGTTATGAGCGGCCAGCTCTAACCAACTGAGCTACAGGCCCATCAGGCAGCATGCGTGCAATGCGGCGTGCCCCCTACAATGGTCATCGCAATGAAACAAGCGCAGATATGCATTTATTGGCGATTGTTGTGCACCAAGCAGGTTCAGAGCAAGTCAGTGGCTTCGCGCACATCGCCGTCCGGCAGTTCCGTTTCGCCTGATGCCACTGCTGTCAACGGCAGCGAGAGCACCAGCCGTTCTTCATCCTGAACCAAGCTGCCGCCAGCGCCAGCAGCCTCTGCGCGGGCCAGTCTCAGGCTGAAACCGGCTCCAAACAATCCTGCGCTGATGTCATGGGTGGTTGGTTTAACCTCGGCTGCGAAGACGTCGTCTTCTGCGATCAGCTGCGCCGGAATCTGGCACCAGAAGGTCGCTTGGTCTGCATCGGTTTCAATTTGCGCAAGGAGCAGCTCTCCGGTGTTGGTTGATCCGGCCAATGTGGCAAGTATTCGCCAGATCAGCGCCTCGGCTTCGACCGGATCAATTTCCACCCAAGCACTGCGGGCCTTGGTCGCCGTGATTTCGATACCGGCCATGCGCGGCGCCAGAACATGGCTAAGTTGATCGGTCATCCGCTTGGTGAGCGAGATCAGATCGGTATTTCCGCCGCCAAGTGACTGGACGCCGCCTTCAAGCTTGGCCAGTCGTTCCAACTCGTCAAGGCCGGCCAGAATGCTCGCCGCGTCGCCTGCGATTGTCGCGGCTAATGCACGGTAAGCGTTTGGCACCGGGCCATACAGTTGCTGATGGATCAGTTCCGCAAAACCCTGAACCGCGTTGACCGGTGTGCGAAGCTCGTGAAGCAGTTGCCGCAACCGATCCGCTTCGGTCTGCGCACCGCTGGCCCTGGAAGGATCAAACGGTCTGCGAAACCGCCCGACGTAGCCATGGAAGCGCCCACCGCTGCGCGAGAAGCGCGGATGGGCATCGACGATCCATTCGCCTCGAATGGCCTCTGCACCTTCTAGCACCCGCGCTGCGCGCTCGATTGGCTGCTGCTGGCCGAATGCGGTCGCTATCGGGTCTGCCGGACTGGCTTTGTCCAGATATCTGGGATCTGTCAGCCGCTGACCTATGATCATCGGGGCAACCGATGCATCAGCCCAGATGATGCGGCCTTGTGCATCGCTTTCGAAGGCGAAGCCTGTCACATCGTGGTGTGGCTCTGACGTTTTTTCGCCAAGCGGCAGGCGGGGGGACAGGTCATCTGTGGATGGAGCAGCGTGATCCCGGCGGAATTGCGCGATGCGTTCGATCGTCGCAGCGATCACGCTTTTTTCATCGCTGCCCGTCGCAACCGATGGGTGGGGCCGCATTGGCGCGGCTGGCGGTTCGGCACCAGGCTTCGGCCCGGCGTCGGGCAGGGGCGGGGCCTCTACCTCAAGCTCTATGATCTGATCGTCTTCGACCGTATCCGCTTCGACAACGGGCTGTGGCAATCCGCGATCATGAATACCCAGCTGATCGAGCAATCGCTGGGCATCATCTGGCAAATCGCGCCGATTACGCAGCAGGCCACGGGCACGGATCGGCATGCGCGGGATCAGCGCGGTCCATTCCACTTCCGTCAGCTCGGCTCGCTGAAGCGCGGCTGATGCTACCTGTGGTTCGTCTTCCGCCAGATGCGCCGCCAATTGCGCATTGCGAAAGCGCCAGCTGGGCTCGTGAATGATACGCGCCCGTTCGTCAGCGGGGATTTGCTCCCCTAATGCACCCAGCCTTAACCATGCTGCGGCAAGCAGGCTGTCATCACGGGCATGCTTTCTGTTGCCTAACAGATCGAGCAACTGGCGGAACTGTGTGCGCGCGCCACGCTCACTGGTGACGCGGTGGCGCAACACAGTAGCAAGGCGGTCATCAAAGAACATCACAGCTCCAAATCGCGCGAATCGCGCATGGCATCAGGCGCAGATATTCCGCGCCAAGTCTTCCCTAACAGCAATAATTATCTCTTGCGGAGCGCCATTCTCGATGCGTTGCAAAGCGGGACAATTGCTGGCAGGAACAATAATATTAGTTTTAGGCCTGCTTAAAGGGCACATGTGTTTCATTTGGGTCCGATTCGGAGCCGATCTGGGGATATTAGGGTAATTTATGGCCAGTCTGGACGAAATTGACCGCCGCTTGCTGGCTGAATTGCAGAATGAAGGCCGTGTAACAAACGTCGAATTGGCACAACGTGTCGGTCTGACTGCCCCTCCATGTCTGCGCCGCGTGCGCGGGCTTGAAGAAGAAGGCGTCATTCGCGGCTATCACGCCGATCTGGACGCCTCCAAGCTAGGCTTTGCGATTACAGTCTTCGCGATGGTCAGTCTCAAGAGCCAGGCGGAAAGCGCATTGCGGGAGTTTGAAGACGCGATGCGCGAGCTGCCCGAAGTTCGTGAAGTCCATATGCTCAACGGCGAGATCGACTTTATCCTGAAGGTTGTCAGCCGCGATTTGCAGAGCTTTCAGGAATTCCTGACCAGCAAGCTCACACCGGCACCGAATGTGGAAAGTGTGAAGACCTCGCTAACTATCCGAACCGCGAAGCATGAACCGGGCGTACCGCTGTAGCGGTAAGCCTTCTCAAGGCATTGAAACAAGATAGTTTCCAGGCCCAGTTCTCACAGCCCTCAGAGCGACTCAGGCCCCGCTGAAAAGTAACGAATTCTACATGCCTTCGTTGTAACCCGACTGTCATAAACAAAGCCAGTTGAGGAACTAAGGGTAAAAGCCCGGTCTATAACAGGGGTCGCAAGGGTATGGCATTCAGCCTCAAAAAGCGAGTGCGCCAGTCAAAGAAGAGCAAAAACGTATCCGGAAGCCCTGCGTCGCACGCGAGGCCTTCCGAAGTGTTGGTTCAA
>Ga0182093_1305966_pt1 | contig 13548 bp, 9 predicted proteins | sample 041ome_21_FD_127776 | JGI IMG/M metagenome (GOLD analysis project Ga0182093, IMG submission 127776) | Metatranscriptome of coastal salt marsh microbial communities from the Groves Creek Marsh, Georgia, USA - 041411BS metaT (Metagenome... | ecosystem: Environmental > Aquatic > Marine > Intertidal...
GCGTAACGATGCGAACGCGTGGATGTCGAGCGCGAGTGGACTCGTCATCGTCGTCGTTTTCCCGCCCGTCGTCGCCGACGCGTTGGGCGTGTTCGTGGGCGTTTTCGGTGAGCGCATCGGCAATAGGACGAGGCGGCGAATGGCGGTTCGTACCCCTGACAGACATGTGCCATTTGGCCGCTCACAGCGGTCTCTGGACCATTCTCAAAGTTGGAGCATGGTTTAAACCAATGGAGTCTACAGCGTCTATTCTACAGCGTCTACCGGTATCTACACTATCGTTCACTATGGGGTTCTCGACGACGCGACCGACAGTGCGGGAGGTGATAAGTCACGCGTCGACGCGGTCGTCGTCGGCGACGGCGCGCTGGCGTCGGTCGCGCAACGCGCGGGACGCGGCTTCAAAGGCGAGCCATTGGGCGGCGTTGGCGGGAAACGCGCGCGCTAAAATTGGACGTGCGCCCGCATAAAGTCCTGCAATGCCTTTGGTACGATAGATATGCGCGAGGAGTTTCATGGGTGGTAAATCATGAGCATCGCCCGGGTTGGAGCATTGGAATAACGTTTTGGCGTTGTCGAGCGGGAGCGCGGCGCTCCAGGCGATGACGCCGCTCGCGCCGCCGCACGCGACGGCAGCCATGGCTTCGAACGCGAGCGCCTCGCGCGGGGCGTCGAGCGCGGCGGATGCAGAATCGAATGCGCCAAGGCGAGCTCGAGGGATTAAACTCTGGGTTACGTCCCACGCGCAAAAGTACGCGGCGCCGCACGCGACTTCTCGAATCGTCGTGTGCGAAAATCCTCTGAATAACCCAAACACCCCGTGCGCGCGCACGACGTCGGACGCACACCGCATGACCGAACCATTGCCAAAGCCCACTTGCGTGCGACACTTCACGAGCTCGAACGGCGTTAGGATCACGGACATGGCGGCGCCGGCGACTGCGCCGGCGAACGCCGAAGCCGCCGCGCGTCGCGTCGCCGAACTCGCCCCCAACGACTCCCCTCCGAGCGCATACGCCCGCGCGCGATGATACGCCACGTAATTAAACGCCGTTTCCGTGCTCGCCCCGATCATGGGCGCGGCGACGCCGGCGTAGAACCCACGAACGCCTCGGCGCGCGTACAGCTCCCGAGACGTCCCCAGCGCACTCAACACCGCCCCGCCGCTCGCCCGTCGCTGCATGAGCACCTTCACCGTGTCGAACGGGTGCCCGACGATCGTACACGTCGCACCCGCGGCGATGCCCGCGGCGAGATCGTCTCGAGCGTCGCGCGTCATCGTTTCGTCACATCATCATCAGCAGCACGCTGTGGACTGACGCGCGTCACTGCGCGCCGCACCGCCACAAACGCCGTCGCCGTCGAAAGGCGCTGAAACATGGCGCAGATGATATGGAAACACGACGAGCGCATCGTGGTGTACCCGCCGTACATTGACAGCACGCGCACGCACGCCGAAGGTCGACGGATCCCAAAGGAACACGCCGTGGTGCGACCGCACGTGCTCGAACTTAAAGACGCGTGCGATCGCGCGCTCGGGTTGAAGTGCGAGATTGAGGATAAGTGCTACTCGCGGGACATTTGGCAGCGCGGACGATTGCGGATCGAGTGGAAAAACGCGGATGGGACGTTCGTGAAGGAGGGGCTGAGCACGCGCGGGGCGGTGCTCAAGGCGTTGGCCAAGGCGATCGCGAAGAGCGAGCATAGGATGAAGAATTTAGGCGCACCCGATGCGAGTTTGTTGACTGCTGAACAAGTGTTTGAAAAGTATTTAGCGGATGTCGCCGCGCAAGGACCGGCGGCGCCCGGACAAGGAAAGAAGGCGTTGGAAGCCAAGGCGGCGGCGGGAAAAGCCGGTTCGAGCAAAAAGAAAGGGAAAAAAGGACGCAAGTAATCGTTCGCGAAGGAGTGCGTTGTAATTCTACTTTTATTTAGGTAATTAAAAGAAATCGCCATCGTCCTCCATGCCGTCGAGTAAATCATCCAAGTCGTCGATACCTGAGTCGTTGTCGATGCGGCTGCCGCGCGCCGCATCCTTGGTGTCTGACTTTTTATCTTTTGGTGGGTAACGCATCGCTTTCACGGCTTCATTGTGCGTGTCCAGGCAAAACGCGATGCGGACATGGAATGCGTTTTGCGGTTCCTGCGTGCTGTAAACGTCTGTAGTTTCTTTGCTGTACATGACTGACGCCGAATGGTCGATAACGGCGTCGACGTTGCCGTCGCGAATCGCCTTGGCGACGACGGATTCAGCATCCTCAACGCTCGGTAATCCGAGCTTTTCAGCCACATCAGCGAGAGAAATCTTCGAGTATGCAGTGTTGATACGCGTCAACCCTGTGCGGATGACGTTGGCGCGCAAGCGTGTGATCAAGTTCATGAGCTTATCCGCGTCGAACGTCGCCCCGTGCGTCTCCGAAGCCGCTTGAAACGCCGCCAAATCACCCAAACGCACCGCTTGAACGAGCGCGAAATACGGCGCCAATGCCACGCGCATTTCGGGCTGCGTCAATTCATTCCGTTCTGGGATTTCTCCTAATAACATGCGCACGATGGTGATCCATTTTAACAACTCCAGACGGAACCCCTTCGCCGACGTCGGCGCCTTTTGATACGCCTGCGTCAAGCACTCCTTGGCTTCGCTATACTCGAGCTGCACCGCACGAATGCGACCTAGGTAGTACAAGTATCTGCACTGTTGCTGAATCGACCGAGATTGCGGCAACGTCACTCTCGACCGCAACTTCTCCGCTTGGTCGTACAAGTTGTAGTGCAAATAGTTGCGCAGCAACAAGTTGACCAAGGTTTCCTGGCCGATTTCATCGAGACGCAACGCCGCCGTTCTATACAACGCCAACAACGTCGAACGGGCGTCCTCAAGCGAGCCAAAACGCTCGTGCACTAATGAATAGTAAAAGTATACTCGCGCGGCGAGTACATCCATCGTTCTACGGTTAAAGTGTTTGATTCTATCAACCGCCTCGGCGGCGCACGCCAACGCGGCCTCGCCCGCGTCGCTGTCAATCAAATGCATCAAAACCACCAAGTACGCGTACACCTCAGCCTCCGGAAGCACACACGGGGTGATGTCATCCATACCCTCCACGCTCGCGCCGACTTCAGACGCCTTGACGCCGCTCACTTGGGCGCAACGCGCCACGAGGGCCTCTCGCGCGCCGCTCGTCGCCGGCGTCGAAGCGCGCACGAACGCCGCAACAGTATCGCTCGTAAATTCCTTCCGCGCCAGCGCAGTCTGTTCACGACGATCGACGATACCACGACGCACAATCACGGTCAGTACACTCACACACACACACACACACGCGAGACTGAGAGGCTAATCTATTCGCGACCGAGCCAACAGAAATAATCGCGCGAGCGACGTAAACATACCTCCCGTAACGCCCGAGCGACGAACCTCGCCTCACCCTTGGCGCTCACGCCCTTCTCTATGTTCCCCACGCATCTCGCGAGCTGCGTGTCGACACGAAAAACGTCAGTACGACGACACAAAACACCGCGATCTCATGCGTCAGCTGATCGATCGAAACGCATCACACGCGCGCGCGTATACGTACGATGTGTGGCACGTCCTCGCGCGACGGCGCATCCGTGGTCGCGGCGGTGGTATCGACGTCCATCGCCGCGGGTTCAACAGTCATGATGACGCGCGCGCGATCTCGAGGGCGTGGCGATTTGTGAGGCGCTGCGTCGCGGTCAACCATTTTAAAGCTCAAAGCTCGCGAGCGCTTAATGATGCGAGGTTTCGTGCGCGCGGGCGCGATCGGCGGTGTGATGTGTTCGTGTTAGATATACTACATGGCGTGCGCTATGAACTAGGGCGCGCGGCGGTGGCGCGAGCGAGTAAATCGCGGACGATTTGGTCTTCGAGCGTGTCGGCGCCGTATTGCGGCGCCGAGCGTTCAGACGCAGATGCGTCGTTTTCTTTGATGGCCAAGTCTCGCCGATCGCCTTCTCGAGTGAACACGGTGACTTTTCTATAACGCGATTCGAGTTCGTTGGCGATCACGGCGTCGAGGCTGTAGCGCTCGAGGGATTTTCGTGATTTTGCGTCGAGAATGTTTGCGTCGGTTTCGAGCTTGAAGCCGACGACGTACGCCGACGGGGACCATTCGCGCGAAATCATCCCGAGCATCTTCGGCACGGGTGAGAGTTTGAGCTCAAGTCCGTTTGTAGACGCATGTGCGTCGCTTTGAATCTTATGCGTGGGTAAATCACGCCAAGGCACGTAGAAATCGCTCACCGCAGCCGCTAAAACGACGACGGCTCGACCGCCTCGTGACTTTGCCTCCTCTTCTACCACTTCACACGTGACTTTTAAATATGCCAAATACTCGTACACCGTCTTAAACCGTACCACTGTCAACCGTTTCGCCTCGACGGCGCGGCGCCTAATCGCTTCTTCGACATACGCTCGATGAGGCTCGCGCGCCGTCGCCGTCGACGGCTCTCCCTCGCGTCCAGAGCTCGACAGCTCAAACGCATCAAGCGCGTGTCTCGCGCGCCCACACGCACCAACGACGTCAGCGCCGGCGTGAAACACCCCATTTCCACCGTCGCGCTGTTCTCGCTCGACGGAGTCCACGACGAGACGCTCGTGCGGCGTCACCGACCCGTCCCGTTGCACCATGACCACCTCCACGTCCTCTCTGGCTAAGAATTCCTCCACCAATCGCGCACCGCGCGTGCCCGAGCTAAAGTTATCCACGCATCGCACCTGCGTGCGCTCGAGCGGGGCGGTGGTGCCGCCAGACGTGACGACGACGATGGTTTTACACTTGGGCGCAGCGCGAGCCGCGAGCGACGCGGCGAGGGACGCTTTTAACTCTCGCGCGTGCGCCAACACGAAATCGGGGCAGAGCGCCGCATCGGGTGTGAAAAACGCGCGCGCTTGGTCGTGCGCCATGGCGACGTTCGACGCGGTGAGATGCGAGGGATGCGCGCGAATGTGAGGGTGCGGCATCGCGCGCGCGAATGTCTTCGTTATTGATTGTTGTTTGTTGTTTTACAAGCCAGGCTACCGGTACCGGTAAATAAATGTACACATGTATTCGCAGTGCCGTCTCCGCCTCTACGTGTCCACCACATTGCCCATTTCTATTTCTGCGTCAAGTAAATCATCATCAAATACTTGGTACTTGAACGGCTTTCGTGACCCAAACTTGACGTACAAAAAGAGCGATACACCCCCAATGACGCACGCCGTGAACATCAAGATGAACACTATGGCGACAAACCTCCATCGATTATGAGGAGTATCAGGCGCAAACTTCTTCCGAAGGTTTTCGCACTGCGCGACGACTAGGCCCACGCGGTCGTTTTCGAGGTCGTACTCGACAAACGTGTTTCGCAGCGTTTGTTGGCCGAGCAGGATGGTCTCGTCCTCTGACTCTTCGATTCCCACGCAGTAGGTATGCGGGATGACAGGATGACTGTATAAATAGTTCTCTGCGGGGAGAGTCAGTTTAATGTCCGGGTCGTACGTAATGGTCAGCTTTGGAAACCACTCGCGAACAACACTTGCCGTCAGCACTGTTGTATCTGGAATGAAACAGCGCGCCTGCGTGTCTTCATCTACAAAAACTTCAATCTCGGAATGGTTTGCTGTAACTTGCGCCGTGAGTTGAGTCATGAAATCTTGAAACATGACTGAAGGAAGATAGACCAACGTCGTCCCACTGTCAAGTACCGTGACCACATTTGACGCGCCAGCGATGGTGGTGTCGCCGAGTTTCCATGACATCGTCCGAACGGCGAGATAATCGTCCCCGAGCATCCTTGTGTAAGAGAGCGGCGCGAGATTATGACCGAAGTTGTACCGTCCGAGCGATAACATCGCTGTGTCTGTCCCGCTCCCCTCTGAACAGAATCCAAACACGTGCGCGTCGATGACGCCCGCCTTTGCCAACTGTGTGTGAAACGCGGTGTTTCCGCGACTGAATCCCGCCATACCGTCTTGTCGATCGAAACTCCCGTCAGCTCTCTTCACGCCACCGCACCCGAAAGTCATTTTTGCAGGAGATAACTCATCCCCGACAGTCACCACGTCCTCGACCATGTAACCGCTTCCTTCGGATCCGTCTAAGTACCAAATTTCAAATAAACAAGCTGAAACATTACTCACTTCGTGTGCGACAGGCATGGCGTCGCAAAATGCAGCGTCCGCGGCGTTCGTCGAGGCATTCAGTATACGGAAATCCGTTGACAAACGCCAGTCGTAGTATTGGTGCTCGTGATACCCACATAATTCGGAACTACAGCCGAGGCACGGCAAATACGTAATGGACGACCCAGTGTCCATAATCAAGTCAAACTCCTGCCCGCCCGCGAGCGTAATGGTCAACGAGAACTCATGCCCTTGACCATACTGGTTCCCAAGACGGTCGCCGTACGCGTGTATCGGGATCGCGTCCGCTTTGGACAGCAGTCGCCGCCCCGTCCCAGGGGCGACGCGCGTCTGCTTCTTGACGGCGATTGCGAACGAACCTTTGCCGTGTGCGCGCGCGCCCGAAGCGACGAATGAGACGAGCACGAGCATAATCGTCGTTGTCGTCGACCACGCGCGGCGCGTTTGCCGCGAAACTACCATCGCGGCGCGCGTCGACGAGTGGCCACACCGCGAGAAACGTCGCGGAAAATTCCGACGGAAAACCTGGCACTCGTTCTTGAGCAGGTGCCCGGTTTTGGAGTTGTTGGCGCCTGCAGCCCAAACGCAGTCTACATGGTACGAGAAGGTCCGCGTCCCTCTCGGCCGGTGGAGTCGAGGGAGACGTACGCATGAAATGCTACAAGTCAGCAATGTGACTCATATACAGCGCTTCGCGTTCCGCGCTCATGTACCGATAGATGCGTGTGGAAACTACGCGATGAACGAGCGCGTGTCCACGCGCGCGCGCCAGAATTTTGCTTCTTTAAAGCCTTCCAAATTTGGCAACTTGTGGAGCGAGGTAAAAGCGTCAAATCTGGCGACGACGGTGCCTTTTGGCGACGCCGCGGCGCCGATAGATCGCACTGTGGCTGTTGCAAACGACGTGTTGTGCTCTGCCGTGCGTTCAAAGGCGCGCACGGGAATGGCGTCGTTTGGACGGCAAGGGACGTCGAGCGCTCCGCACGCTCGAGCGCAGACGACGTAGGCGCAGGCGACGGATCTGTTGTGTGTTCCGGCTCGCGTGAAGCACACACCATTGATGGCGTACACGCTCACGCGTTTGATCCAAGCCGACTCGCCAGACGACGAAAAGGTCGCCATGAAAACGTCACCATTAGCTTTACCGGCGACGAGGACGACGCGCTCGCTATCCTCCGTCGTATCCATACATGTCACAGGCACGTTATCGGCGTCAGCGACTTGGCCATACGCCGTGAAAATGTCATCTACGTCTAAATTCGACGTCGCCGAGCTCTTCGTGCTACGTTTGAGCGCTCTTGCGCACTTTAATATGTGCGCCGACGAACTCGTCGAGCGAAAAATTGAACCGTCAGTCGCGCCGATGAAGAGCGACGTATCTTCAGCACCGACGTGCCACGCGACGCTCGTCACGTGCGAACTCGACGACACACGCATAACGTGTAAAAGCGACATTGTGAGATCATCGTGCATGACGTAAGACACAACGTGTCCACTACGCGTGCCGCACGACAAAATGTGTACGTCTGATTCTCCAGCACGCGCACGCGCCCACGCGCACGACGTAAACGATAGCATGTCTTGCCGCTTAAAGGGTGCATCGTCAAACGTGACGCGCATGTGCTCACGTTTTGTATCGTGTTGCTTCGATTGTTTCCTCTTCCGTGCGACAGACTTGATCGCATGCGTCTTTGGTTTTCCGGACGAGGGAAACATCGCCTCTAACGCCACTGTTTCCGTCGCCGGTTCTACTTGGTCGTCCGTCCGTGCCACGCGCTCCTCGATTGCGTCAGGCATCAGTTCATCAACGTCGTCGTCTGCTTCGCTCAATGTCTCGGGCAACGACACTTTGTCGTTTAAGAGGCGAGACCATCCTCGCGCTGCGCCGCCCCACGTCGCTCGCAATCGACATTCAGACAGCGTCACGCTCGCCTGTACATTCCCATCTGCAGTGAGCTGCACGCACACTGCGTTTTTACCACCCATGTTCATCACTTTGCTCAAGCGCCATGCGTGTTTATACAATACTTCGATGAAATCTCCGACTTTGACGTTGTCGCGCGTCGCCGCAAACGCGTCCATGGGCGCAATCGGCCTCGCGCGACATTCAACGCGTTTCGCCGCCGAACCTCGTGCTACGACGCGCGATTGACACGGAATTGTTAGCGCAGCACCGATGTTCTCACTGTTCGTCCCTGCCGTCGGCATCAACGTCGACGACGGTTCGGGTAGCCATACGACGTAGTCGCCGTCGCCGCCTCGAGCGAATTCCACCCGCGCTCGAACGCACGCGTTTGACGCTGTCGACATCACCGTCGCCACACGCCACGACGCCGACGCATCGGTACTCGATGACACTTCTAACATCACGCCACGCGCGAGCGTGCCGTACACCATCGTCGCGGTGATCGTCGTCGACGAGGCCCGGCGCGCGTCCTCGTCTTCGGCGGCCGACATCGGCGGTGGTCGCGACTCTATCTTCACCGCCGGCGTGTCATCTCTATCGATCCATTCGAGCGCATTTGCGCACCGCCTCGCGCGTGGCGCAGCATCAAAATGAACGACAGCATCATCGACGCGCGCGAACGCGTCGCGTGTGCATCGCAAACGCCAATCCTCGCCGACGTCAAAGACGCGTTCGCGTCGCTCGGCTCGGCTCGGCGTCGGCGCGTACGTCTCCACCCCACCATCACTCGCACACGTCGCCAACACGCACATCACCGCATCGGTTTCGTCAAACCCATCACGAATGTCCGGTTTGTCTCGTCGTCCGCGCGATGTCATCGCTACAGGCCCCGACCAAGCAATCGCGCGCGCGTCTCGTCCGCTCGAACTCGCGTCCAACCGCCGCGACGCCTGCGCGGGTTGTTTTCGCGCCCCTGCCGTCGTCTCGGCGTCGTTCGCGTCGTGTAAACACACGTACGACGTCGTTTCGAGCGTCGCGTTCGTCGTCTCGGCGTCGTCATCGACGTCATCCTCGGCGTCGTCGTCAAAATCATCATTCTAGAATCACGTTGCACTTTTTCGTCAGTCTCGTGTCGCGACACATTCGACGTCGTCCGTACCGGTACACGCGCGATGGCGACGCTCGCGCGCGCGTTCGTGACGCATGCCAACTCCCCCAGCGCGTTCCACGCCACGCCGTTCGCGGCGCACCCGCGAGGCGACGCTCGCACGCGGAAGCCACGTCGTCGCGTCATTGACTGACGCGTCAGCCATGGCGTTGCGTGCGTTTATCAACTCCCCCACCGGGCCCAAGACGACGCACTTTTGGGGACCCGTGGCGAATTGGGGGTTTGTTCTCGCGGTACGTCATCGTCGTCGCGGTCGTCGTCGCGGTGGAGCCAACGCGTCGTGAGTTGGTTCTCTCTCGTTCTTTCTTTGAGCTCTCTTTGTCTCGCACGCGCGCTCTCGCGCGTCGTTCGCGATAACGGCGTGGGCGACGCGACGAGAGCATCGCGCGCGCGTACGTGCGCGCATCCGCCCCGCTGGTGAACGTCGTTCGTCGACTAACGCGCGTCGTTCGCATCGTTCGCGTCGGCTCGAAAGGGTTTGGCGGATACGTCCAAACCCGAGCACATGATCAGCGGTCCGATGACGGGCGCGCTCGTGGTGTATTCAGGGTTATTCATGCGCTTCGCGTGGCGCGTGCAGCCGAGGAATTACATCCTGCTTGCGTGTCACACGGCGAATGCGAACGTGCAGGCGTATAATTTCCAACGGTGGGCGAGGTGGTCGAGCGCGCAGGAGGCGACGCAAACGTAATTCGCGCGTAGCTTTGGTGAGTGATGGTGATGAATGACGAGTGCGTGCGCGCGGTCGTGCGTGGAGATGTGCGCAGCGCGCGCGTTCGAACTCGCGCGCGAACGGCGCGTGTGAGTGGAATTGTAACAACACGTAGACGATTAATAAAGCGCTCGGCTCGCTCGCGCCTGCCTCACTTTCGAACGCGTCGCACCGCAATAGAACGCAGCCCGCATGTCGTATACGCTGCGTCTCTCGCCAGGCGCGCCGAGGTATTTTAAGCACGCCTCGTTCGCTGGCTTGTGTGAGAGTGCGTTCGAGACGCAATCGGTGACGCTCGTGGAAGCCGCCGGCGACGGCTGCGTCGTTGTGAGCTGTCGCGTCGACGGCGGACCATCGTTCGCGTTCGCGCGCCTTCGACGAGGCGCATGCGAACACGTCGCACACGTGCATCGCTTCGAAGGGCAAGACGTGCGGTTTAGCGTGCGTGGAGGCGAGGTTGAGCTCAGAGGCGTGGTGGAGCACGTGTTTCACGAAGACGCGAGCGAAGACGACGGCGAGAGTGACGGTGAGAGCGACTCAGAGGGATTGAAAGGATATGGGTCTGATAGCTCATGGGGGTCTGATGTCGAAGAATCTCGCGAAGTGACGGCGACGGCGACGGCGACGGCTGGACGATCGAATGCGGACGAGAAGAGCGAGCTGGAGGCACGACGAAACGCCGTCGCCACGTCGACGTGGCGGGGCTTAGACGACATTCGCGCGACGATGGACTGGTGGGATGCAGATGGTGCGAGAGATGATTTAGCATATCACATTCAGAATCCTGGGGCGCGGAGAAGCTCGCGTTCGGAAAAAGTGCCGCAGTTTGCATGGACTGGGTCGCTTCGGCCATCCAAGACGACGCCCAAGCGTTCGTACCCGAGCGGTTTGATGACACCGGATTATGCCATTTCTGGTTGGCCCGACGAAGAGTTCGCGTCTCGCTACCAAAGTACTGTGGAGGTCAAACCGCACAGCGCGCGAGACGCCATGCGCGCGGCGTGTTCGCTTGCAAGACACGTCATGGATTGTGTTGCGTGGGCCATTGAACCAGGCGTCACGACTGAATACCTCGACCGCATTTGTCACGCCGTGACAGTCGGAAATGGCGCCTATCCATCGCCATTAAACTACATGGGCTTTCCAAAGTCATGCTGTACGTCTGTAAATGAAGTCGTGTGTCACGGTGTGCCCGACGGGCGTCCGCTGAAGAAAGGCGACATTGTCAACCTCGACATCACCGTGCGCCTAAACGGATATCACGGTGATTTGAACGAGACGTACTTGGTTGGTACCTATACTGACGCATCGCGCGGCGCAAAACGACTCATGGAGAGCGCCGAACGTGCGTTGAAGAAATCTATCGACTTCTGTCGCCCTGGACGACGATTCCGCGACATTGGCGAAATAATCGCCACGGAAGCCGACAAGGCGGGTTTCGCGAGCGTCAAAGATTTCTGCGGTCATGGCATCGGTACGTTATTTCACTGCGCGCCCAATGTTCCACATTACGCGCGCAACAAAGCCGTGGGCGTCATGAAAGAAGGTATGACGTTTACGATTGAACCCATGTTTAACGCGTCAACATCGCACAAGGTGTTGCATTGGCCAGATGGTTGGACGGCGGTGACGACGGATGGCGCGTTGAGTGCACAATACGAGCACACGCTTCTCATCACGAGCGATGGAGTCGAGGTGCTCACTGCGCGTACGTCAAAGTCGCGACCGTTTATAATGTGATTTAGGCACTGGTAGCTCTAAATAATAGCTCATCGATGTCGTAATAAATACAATTTCCTAATCACACGTCGCCGAGCAACGACGACGTCTCGCTGGCATTGTCTGAGAGCAAGGGCGACGTCTCAGTTGGCGAATCGTCATCGCCTGCGATCGTGTCGGCACACGTGCAGAATAAAAAAAGCTCGTTCATCATCAATATCAGTTTGATAAAACCACCGACTCCAAATAGCACGAGAGCGGCTCGCACCACGCTCTCGTGCTCATCCAAGCAAAACATAACCCCACCTACGGCAAAAATACACAACGACACTAAAATCCACGTATGAACGAATACTGCTGGATCGAACACGCTCACCGTTCGCTCGGATACCTTTCGTAACGTCAACACCTTGTCCCGCAACGTCAACGCCGATGCCAGCGGAAAGCACACGAACGATACCGCCCATATCACATTCGAATAATCCGTCAAAATCTCAAACTCCTCACCTGAAAGCACGCCCTCACCTCGTACCCAGCTCACGAACGTGGGCGAATACATCGCGCTTCCTATGACTCCCAACACTAATCCTATTGCGTTCAACAACGACGCGAAAACGCGCCACCAAGCGCGAGAGTCGTGCTGCGTTTGCACTGTCGGTTCCATCAATTTGACAGCACCACCCGGAGGTGGTACGCAAAACGCCGCGGCGCAAAACACATAACCGACGACGCAAAACAGCGCAAACAAGTCCCACTGCGTGTTCTCGAGGTAAAACACCATTGACACGGCGAAACTCAACAGCCCGATGTTGGCTAGTATTAACGAGCCCGCGCTGAGCTGTGGTGCGCGACGCGCCTGGCCTCGGTCGACGTTGATTGCGCGCATGGCTAGCGTGTCGCGTCGCGTCGCGTCGTCTAGTGTGGCAGGTCATCACGTTGGGCATAGATACGTTTTGATGTCCAAGGCTGGGACTCCAAGCTAATAATACACAACTACTGCTACTACCGGTACTGGTACGTGTTTCTATGTTTATGAATTACTCCGTAATTGCGCCGAGACGCGCGCCCGCGTATTGAGTCGCGTCTGACTTGGGCGCGACGGTATGTAACCGAAAAATCTCCTCGGCGGTGCCGTCTCCCGCTGGCAACACCACTTTCACATCCACCACGAGCGGTGCGGATAAGCCGCTACGCAACGCAACGAGACCCAAATCGCGCGCCAGCGCTTTCAATATCCTTCGCACGAGTATGAGTTTCGCCAAGGCGTGGAACGTCTCTCGATTTAACGGCGCCTCTTTTGGAAACAACACCTCGAAATGTTTCCTTAAAAACTCTCGCTCGTCTCCGCTCGCGCGAGGAATCTCGGATCCAACGTGAGACATTACTTCTCGAATCGTCCCTTGCACGCCCGCGCTGAACGCCAGTACGCCATCCGTACTCAACGCGCGGCTGCGGCTGTCCTCTACGTCTACGTCTACGTCTACATCGTCGCGCGCAAGCCCTCCTTCGCGCGACGCAGGAAACCGCGCGTACAACGCATCAAACATCCCATCCAGCGCCTTCGTCGTCTCATCTCTCGTGAGCACATTCGCAATGTGCGCCCGCCCAGGACTCGTCTTCGACACGCCCAGCGCGTCGACGAACCACGCCCACAACGGCTTGCCCAACCGTTTTTCCAATTTCGCGCACGACTCGCACCCAGCCACGTACACTGGGAGCTCTGGATCGATAAACCCGCCCTCGCCGTCCTCGTCCTCGTCCTCGTCGCCATCGCCGTCGCCGTCGTCGTTCGACCGCCGTCGACCGCGCGTTCGTCCGCGACGCGTAAAAAAGTCATCAACGAACGCCCTGATTGACGTTGACGACGACGACGACGACGACGACGCGACGACGAC
>Ga0182093_1218400_pt1 | contig 13543 bp, 9 predicted proteins | sample 041ome_21_FD_127776 | JGI IMG/M metagenome (GOLD analysis project Ga0182093, IMG submission 127776) | Metatranscriptome of coastal salt marsh microbial communities from the Groves Creek Marsh, Georgia, USA - 041411BS metaT (Metagenome... | ecosystem: Environmental > Aquatic > Marine > Intertidal...
AGCGTCTCGCGCTTCAACAATCCGTGTAACTCATTCTTCGCGCTTTCAAACAACTCTGGCGCGGCAGCATCGACAACAAATACCACACAATTCATACCTCTACAGTATCGCTCCCAAGTTCCTCGAAATCTCTCCTGTCCACCGAGGTCCCACGTCTTCACGCCGACGCCGTCGCGCTTGAGCTTTCGCATATTAAACCCAACAGTAGGAATCATATCCTCCGTAAACTGCCCTCCACCGAGCGCATCCACGAATGAAGTTTTCCCTGCGTTCTGCAACCCTGCGCTCGCGATCAAAAATCCGGATACAGAGCGAGTCAGTACGCGATATATCCAAGCCTAATCCAGAGCAGCTCAACAGCCAACACTCGCGCGCAGCTCACGCCTCATCCGACCGCGAACGCACCAATGACGACAATCTCCATCTCGCGTCCAAAGAATAACGACCGAAGCCAATTCATCAGGGCGTCCCAAATCCCCATGGGCTCGTTCCCAGCCATCGTGCGTCGTGAACAAACGCGTGGACCACAGTGAAGTCGGAGGGGAAGGAGCGCATCAGCGCACTCGAACCGCATTAGGCGACCGTTGATGGCGGGCGAGCGACAATATTCGACGTGAGTGCGTCGCGCGTGATCGCATCGAGCGTCGACACCCGCGCGTCTTGCGCTCGAGCGCGAGCGATCGCGTCTTACGGGGCGTCAAAGTTGACGACACGGCGCTCAGATGATGATGTCGATGATGACGAAGATGAGCGCGTGTTGGACGTGGTAGACTGATGATTCGATCGCGTTGACGCATTGCACAGGCGAATCGTCGTACCATTTACGGTCGAGAATCACGCACAGGCGGTGGCGCGAACGCTTGGCGTCGATCGTGAGCTGCGCGAGGACGAGGTGCAGAAGACGATCTGCGTCGAGACATCTACGGACGGAACGACGCACGACGTCGTCGCGACGTTTGAATCTGACGATTTAAAAGTCTTAAGGAGTGCGACGAGCGCGTATTACGACTTACTCGCCGTGAGTGTTAGAACGGTGGAGCGGTTCGGGAAGTAGGAGTTTCGCGCGTGTACGGTTTTTAAAAGCGCCAACGACAGCTCGAGGCGCGCGATGTCGCTCGATAGATATCATATTTATGAAGCCATCGGTAAGGGGAAGCATTCAACGGTGTATAAAGGTCGACGAAAGAAATCGATTCAGTATTATGCGATCAAGAGCGTGGAGAAGGGGCAGAGACAACGGGTGATGCAGGAGGTTGCGGTGTTGCGAACGTTGTCGCACGAAAACGTGCTCAAATTTGTAGCTTGGTATGAGACGCAGAATCATTTATGGGTGATTTTAGAGTACTGCGTGGGTGGAGATTTATTACTGTTACTAAGACAAGATTTGAAGCTCCCAGAGCCGTCGATTACGACATTTGCGCGTGATATGTTTGTGGCGGTGCGCGAGATCCATAGCAAAGGACTGATTCACTGCGACTTGAAGCCGAGTAACATGTTGCTCGATGAGGAGGGTCGAATCAAGGTGTGTGGATTTGGTTTGAGTCGCAAAATTACCGCGGTGGCAACGGCGAATGGTACGCCTGCGCAACTTTCGCGACGAGGTACGCCTTGCTACATGGCACCTGAAATGTTCACGCCCGAAGGCGTGCATTCGTTTGCGACAGATCTTTGGGCGCTTGGATGCGTGTTGTACGAGTGCGCCACAGGTCGGCCGCCGTTCACGAGTACGTCGTTGACGTCACTTATTGAACAGATTTTAGAACACGAACCATCGCCACTGCCATCGTCGTGTAGTGCGTCGTTCAAGAGTTTAGTTTTTGGGCTTCTCATCAAGCGGCCTCACGCTCGTCTCACGTGGGAGCAAGTGATTCATCACGAGTTTTGGACCGAACGCGGAGGAGAATATAAGGACGATGTGCGACAATTATCATCGCTCCGTCTACCTCCGCAGGCGGCGTTTGACGCTTTGGCGGCGAAGCTAAAGAGCGAGGATCTCGCAGCGCGATTGAAGATGTTGGGGAGCGTGCGCGATTCTGGTTCCGCCGGCGCGGCGGATCTTCGCAAGTCTTTCATGCCTTCGTTGACTCAAAGTTTGCGCGACAGCGTGAATGTTTTGCGGTTATCTAGGATTGCTCGTTCAAACTTGGAGCGCGAAGAAGCCGGAACGTACGGCCCGCATGGCGCCACGCCTGAAGGCAAAGAGAACGCGCAAGCAAACGCGCCAGAGGATGTCGAGTTGGAGAATCCTGACGCAGAGTTGAACTTTGCCACACCCACCGGGGATGACGAGGAGGACGATATGGAAGTTTTAGGAGAAACTATAATTCCAACCGCGCCGAAAACGCCACCGAGACGTCGTGGTGGAGAATCATTTGGGGACGAGAATCGAGCGGAGAATTTCACTGAACCAGCAGAGTCTTTTGAGGACGCGGACGAGGAGCATACAGCTGACGATACGCGTGTAGTGTTGACACCGCCTGCGGCAGATGCTATGCTAGTCGATTCACGATCTCCGGTGGCGACGACGTCGATGTCACGTTCGGCGCAGACTGCAGATGAAGACTTTGGCGACGATGTGTCATCGTCGTTGCGCTCAGCGGAAACTCCTGCGCTTGTTGGGAGACAAGAAAGTCGTCGACCTACGGTGATTTCGTCGTCGGCGGCGAAAAAGGAAGTTATCAAAAGCATCGATTACAGTAGATTTGAGAAGTTGTGCACGCACTCTTCAGATTTGATTGTGCGTCCGATCATTTTGAATAGACGCATTGAAGTCGTGCAAGAGGCGCCGCACGACCCAGACACGCTGCCGTTCAAAGCAATAAGCGTGAGCGAAATGCTCGCCACTTCACAGACAGAGTTGGAAGCATTTTTAACTCGAGTCTATCGCTCTGTTGCTCATCCCTCTCCAATTCAGGAGAAGGTGAACACGTTGGCGTATTTTGAGACGCTCTGTTCCGACACATCGAGTGCCAATGTCTTGGTGAACTCATCCTTAATGTCAATGTTTGTGCGCGTGCTTGGGAGCAGTAAAGCGCCATCCTTGAGAATTCGACTTTGCAGCATCATGGGCTTGCTCATGCGACATGCGACGCACATCGGCGATGAATTAGCCAAGAGTGAAGCGGTCAAGGTGTTGGCGGACACGATGAGTGACACAAATGAACGCGTCAGGCGACGCGCTATGGCCACGCTTGGAGAATTGTTATTCTACGTCGCTACGCAGCAGCGACCAGATGCGGCTGAAGTTTGGGGCGTCACCGATAGCGTCATTGAAGTCTTCATTCGCACGCTCAAGTATGAAGAAGATGAAATCACAAAACACTATGCGTGCAAGACGATTGAAAACATTGTTTCGCACGAAGGCGCGTCTTGGAGTGATGCATTCACCGAATGTCGAACGGCAATTTTACTTTTTGCAATCGTTTTGAACAAGGAAAGTGGCGATCAAATAAGAGGTACTGCAGCGAGTGCATTGTCGCGAAGTATTAGATGCAACACCAATATTCTTCATCCGCTCGTTGGCGAAGTGGACAACGTCAACGCGAGAGATGGCTTGATCGGTATGCTTCGAGACACGGAAGCTAAGGTGCAGCAATCTGGCTTGAACATTCTAAATTATGCTTTGATTCACGAAGAATCAAGGTCTATAGCCACGACGATGGAGGAGCAGACATTACTGCCAGTGCTCACGTCGTTGTTTGAGCGAAGCCAAACAACCGTGATTAAGGCGAAAGCTTTGCTAAGCATGGCTCTACTCATCCGGCTGCACCCGAAATGGTTATTAGCTGCATGCGGTGCGCGCGTACTAGCCATGATTGATCGTCGACCGACGGATATGGATAAGTACTTGGCTGAAAGTTACGACGCATTTGTCATCACCGTTGTTTCACTTGTGCCGCGCGTCAATGGAGGCATCCTGGGAGAAGTCGAACGATTGATGGCGAGCAAAGAAGGAGAAGCGAATCACGAGAATGCAGGAGCAGCGCTTAAGTTGTTCCCGGTGTTGGTGCATCTATTGGGATCATCCACAATGAGACCAAAGGTGCTTGATGACCGATTTCTCGCCGACATTGCACGTTACCTGAACGCTGCGGAGACTGAAGATTACTTCCCTGGTCGCGATGAGCTTCGTGTCGGTGTTTTGTCATTGTTGGAAACGTGTTCGCAATACGCTGATGAGGTTTTATTGAATGCCGATGCCGTCACTGTGCACTTCTTACCAGCATTGTGTGATTTGTTGGCGAGCAGCACGAGCGCCGACACACGCTTTTTGGCACTCAAGCTCATTTGTGATATCTTGCTACCATTGCGTCTAGATTTAGACATTGCAGTCGAGCGTGGATTACGCCGCGAGGTTGTCGCTCATCGTCTTGATGCACTCATCATGGAGGACTTGTTGCCCATGTGCCCAAGTTTGATTGAAAGTGAAGATCCAATTCCGTTGTACGCGTTGAAGCTCTTGAGCGGAACGCTCGAAATCGAACCAGCGTTATGCCGAGAAGTCATTGCACTCGGCTTAGCGCCGCAGTTCTTCGAGTTTTTGTCTCTTGATCACACCAATAACAACGTGCACAACGTTCGATTGTGTCTCACGCTCGCTCGGTCGACGGCGTTGAGCACGCGCACGCTCTGGGACTACAAAGCCCCAGAGAAAGTCGCCGCCGTGCTCTCGTACACGCATCAAAACAACGTCGGACCATTCGTGGAGCCTGCGCTCGGGATCGCCGCCACACTTCTCCGTCGCGCGAGAAACACCATGAGCATCGGCGCCTCCACGCCGCCGAGCGAAATCACCACCCTCCTCGACCTCGCCCCCATCCTCCGTCAGCTCGCCGCCACCGTCACCGACGGCGCGCTCGCGCGCGACCTCATCCTGTCCCTCGACGCATTCAACGCGCACTAGTCATCTATTCCCTTGCAAAGCGAATCAACCATCTGTACCACCACCGCATCCGCGCCCGCCCGCCGATGACGAAAATAAAAAGTCAACGCTGCGTTTTCCTCAGTCAACGTCGTACACACGCCGCACACGCCCGCCCGCGCGCCCGCGCCGCGTTCGCCGACGGAGCGCCGTAAAACCACCACCGCGCACACCACCACCCGCGCCGCGCCCGCCGCGAACGCCAACGACGCCGCCGCCGCCGACGAACGCCGCCGACGACGACGCGGAAATACGAAGCGGCGTTTTGCAGCGCACGCGATCGATCGAATCATGCCCCGGGACAGCTCACGCGAAACCGCCCCGTGGACCGCGGAAGAAGACGAAAAGCTCCTACGCCTCAATCGCACGCATGGCAATCGATGGAGCGACATCGCCAAGGTGATGGGCACGCGTTCGGGGCAGCAATGCGCGCAGCGGTGGAGGCATAAAGTCAACCCGAATATTCGACGCGAGCGGTGGAGCGCGGAGGAGGACGCCAAGGTACGTATGCGTGCGCGGCGCCGCGTCCGCGTGATGTCGATGTGGTGTGCGTGCTCGTATTTGCGACGGTGCGCGCGTGTACGATGGCGTTTGCGTGTTCTTTTTCTTGTTGGGATACTCACGCGTCTCGTTTCGCGCGCGTAGCTCAAACGTTTACAAGAACAATACGGCCATCGCTGGGCGGAAATCGCGAGACGCATGGGTGGACGCACCGATCAGCAATGTATGGGACGCTGGCGACGTCATTTAGACCCGAATGTGACGCGCGGCGCGTGGGATGCGCGCGAGGACGCGGCGTTGCGCGCGTTGTACGCCGAACTCGGGCCAAAGTGGTCGAGGATTTGCGAGTCGGTACCGGGACGCACGGCGCAGCAATGTCGCGCGAGATGGTTCCAGATTGACGGCTCCGTGGCTCGCGGTGGCAATGAAAATCATGACGTAGACTTGGATGACGAACCAGCGCCGATGGTGGAGCGGAGACTGGCGGGGAATCAACCGCGGTCATCTCGCGTGATGAGCGCGAGTCCGCCGACGCCAGACGCGCAACCGTTTCATAAAATTTTGGAAGAAAGTGCGCGCGCTGCCGCGGCGGGGTCTCTCGATCCGTATCCGATGCAACATGCGCCGTTATTAGCAGCGGTTCAGCGATTTGCGCCGACGACGTCCAACGCGATTGATCCGACGACATCGTGGCCAATCGCGGGCGTGGAGGCGGCGATTCCGCGATTCGATGAACGCTTGACCAAGCATAGACGTGATTCGGACGCCACGTCGAGTAAAGCTGCGGGGTATGATGTTGGAAGTGGACGATCTATGATGCATAGCGCCGAGCATACGCCGATAGCGATTGGCGTACCGACGCCACCGCAGCGCGCGCGCGTGATGGCGTCGACGTCTACGGATGCCGACGGCGGGGACAAATTGTCCTTTTTGTACACCGTTGCGCTGAATGAAACGACGCAGGCGAAGCAAGGATGATTGACGTATACGTTGTAGCGGTGTAATTACAAAATCATGATGATCAACAACACGGAACCGCGTCGTCGACGCAGCATTCGAGAAGAAATTGACTAAACTCGTCGAGTTCGACGGCGGCGTCGCCAAACATTTCATCAAAGTCGCCAATGTCGTGTGTTTCAGCGTCATTCTCGGGTTCTTCGCAATTCTCTCGTTCTCGTTTGCAAGAAGCATATTGTTTGTTTCGTTATATATGTCGGCGCGTGGCTCGCGTGCGTTTTTGTGCGCGGGGAAACGTGTGAAATCGCGTCGTCGGCAGTTAAAGCCGTCTTCGCAAAATCCAGTCGCCTCCGCGCCGCGCGAGCGCCTAGTCCGACCCGATACAAACTCAGTATAAGTGTCCGCAAACGATTCTGGAGTCAAGTCAAAATCCAAGTTTCCTAAAACACACCCCATCGACGTGTCTTCATCCGAATCCGATGGCGTTTCGCCGCGTTTCTTCTTCTCTCCTTTCTCGACGTCTTCTTTTGTCTTCCGCCACGCGTCCAAATCCCACACCCGTGGATCTGCAGGTATGGCAACCTTCCCCGACATCACCGGCATCGCCGCATATTTCATCGCAGGCTTCACCCCACACGTCATTTCCAACAACGCATCCTTCAACTGCGCATTCTCGAGCGCCAAAGTCTGCGCGTGCGCGCGCGCGTGCTCCAAATGCATCTCCAAATACGCACACTTTGCTCGCATCTCGCGCTCAATCTCGCGCTTACGCGCGCGTGACGCCGCAGACGCCTCGCGATTCGCCGCCAGGCGCTTCGCCCGGCTCTGTGGTGCGCCCGACGTCGACGTCATGGCGCCAACAAAAGCGCCCGCGGCACCACGCCTCTGTGTGTGCTGCTCGGAATGAATCGACGTCAAACGCTCGTCACGCCGCGCTCGATCGCGCGCTCGACGGTGAACACGACACCGAACGCGTCGTTTCTGTCGTCCTCCGCGCGCGTCTCGTCTGCGTTCGTCCTCCGCGCGCGCGAATGGCGCCGAATGACGCCGCGCGCCACGCGTCCTCGGCCGTGGCGCTGACGCCACTCGACCAATCATCGTGCGAGAAACGTGCCACGTGGCATGTTGCAATACATAACCACCACAACGCCTATATATATATTGACGACATGTGGTGTGCGTGCGCGTGCATCGGCATTACGGGCCATTCTGTCCCTAGTGTAACCATGCAATGACTCATGTAGAGTGATGAGATACACGATGGCCAATGATAGATGTTTGCGTCATGGTGTATGTCAAACGAGGGTTTATGGGTTTTTGGCGCGCGTCCACGCGCGCCTCTGGGCGCGCGACGATTGTCGCGTTCGCGGCGCGACATACGCGACATCCGCGCGCGCGCCGTCCGTTCGCCCGCGCACGACGCATTCGCAAAAGCCAATCAAAGACATTTCTTCGCCGTCGCGCGCGTTTGATCGCGCCGAAACGCTCCACCGCGCGCGTCACGCGCGGTATTAAGTCGCGTTCAAACGCGCGGCGCCGCGAGGGTGCGATTCCGCGTGGCGACATAGCGCGAATAAAATGACAGACGCCGGCGCGCACGTGGCGAGGAAACCGCTCGCGGACGTGAGTGAAGAGGAGTTTTTGCGAGATCTGGTGCGTGATGCGCTCGAACGCGCGATGTGTGCGCGTGATTGGTGATATTAAGTTTGCGTGGCGCGATCGCGGATTCAACGCCGAGGTATTAACCTCTGTGGCTTTCGTCGCGTTTGCTTTGGTATGGGACAGATATCGCATTTAAGACATGATGAAGCGGTGGCAAAGGAAGTTCCAGAGGGTATAGGTGCGTACGCGCGATGGTGCGGATGATGTGCGCGAAAGATGTGGGATGATTTTTAAGACGCGCGCGCGCGTTCGATACCGTCTGACCGCCGCGTCGCGCCGAGACGTACGCGATGATTTTTTGTGCGTCGTTCGCGTCACTGACGATGGTACGCGCGAACGCGCACGCATGAGTATAGGTTTAGAATGTTTTCCGCAACGTACGGTGAATGGGTTCAAACTCGACTTGTTTGGTTTGTATCACAACGTGTGCGCGCGCGGCGGATTTCCAGTCGAACACAATGGCAGCGCGGCCAAGGTGCCGTGGTCGTGGAGTAAAGAAATCTTCATGGGCATGGCGAATTACACCTCCACCCACCGCTGCACGTCAGTTGGGCATGATTTGATTCAGAGCTACCGCAAGTATTTGCTGAGCTATGAAATCGCGCATCCAGAAGACGTGAACAAGACGGGCAAGGCGCCGACGGGGGAGGTGCCGCGAGGCGCGCAGACGGCGCGGGTGCGCATGGCAGGCGTCGGGGGCGACAAACGTCGACGCACTGGTGAGGGTTCTGGGCGAAAACGGCGAGAGGGTGGTATGGGAGGACCGCGAGCGCGCGGTGGTGCGGGACGCGTCGGGCGTCCGCCGCGTGGGTTGCCGCCGAGAGGGGGCAACTTCAACTTTTCCATTGGCAACCGCGTGCGGGTGTACTGGCCGAGTGACGGCGAGTGGTACTCTGGCATGGTTGTCATGCAAGAAACGAGCGCTGAGGGCGTGGTATACAGTAAAGTAGACTACGATGACGGCGATGAGGAGGTTTTGAACTTGGCGAATGAGATTTGTGAGTGTTTGGACAACGATGAGGATGGGTTGGTGTACGTGCCGAGGCCGAGCTCGAGACGCGCCGGGGCGGCTATGCCCGGTCAGCTTGCGTTGGAGTACCAGGGTGGACACGAGAGCGAGACGCATCGACAAGCAATATCTATGGATGACGTTTTAGAAGCCATGAATCGCCGAGAGGCGGCACGTGGGTTGTTCGAACTTGGGGCGGATCCGTACGAGGCGCGCGAGACGTACCGTCTCGGATACATGATGGGCGTGCGTCGGTCGGCGATAAAAGCGGTAGATATTATGAAAAGTATGATTGAGCGCGCGTTTCCGGAAGGAGATCCGATGCGCGACTTGGTCACGAAAGAAGATTTACACAAAGCAGTCGTGGATGGCACGTATGAGGCGGACGAGGAGAGCGACGAAGACATTCAAGACGCCGACGATTACGACAAGCCGTGGCCGACTGATGCGAATGTCCCCACTGAGGCGCAAGTGAAGGAAGAAAACGAGCGTTTACGCGCCGAACGTGCTGCAAAGCTCGCATCGACGTCGTCGCAATCACTCAATCCCGATGGCTCGAGTAAGTTGGTGTTCAAGGTGAAGCGGGCTCGCGACGGCGAAGGCGAGGATGTCGCGACGGGCGCCGCCGCGAACGCCGAGCAAGACGCCACTAACGCAGCGAAACCGAACGAAGATCTTACCACTGGACCTACGCTCGGTGACCAGCGACGAATTGCACTAAACAAGGCGGTAAACACGTCGTATGCAGGTGACAAGGGCGTGTTGCGCTGGCTCGATACACATGGTTGGGGACACTACGCCGGCGCCTTTGCGGCGTACGGCGTCTCTCGCGTCTCTCTCGGTTACATCAACATGACCGATCTCGAAAACATGCAAGTCGAAGCTGAAATCCGACCAATCATGTTCACCGCCATTGGCAAGCGTCGAAAACGCCAGGAAAAATACGCACGTACGGGAACGTAAACCGCGTGGAGAGAGAACCAGACGCCTACGTCGATGAATCGACGCAGACGCGTAGACGATAGAACGAAGACATTTCTTTTGAAATCAATCGATATCACTATTTCAAAATCTTCAAGCGCAAATAGCACCAGCCCATGCGTCGCAGGCGCGATCTCTCGCGATTCACGCGCGTTCACGACTCGAAAGCGTCGAATCAAACGCGCGCGAGACGACGCGCGAGGTGAAAAAAGTAAAAAAACACTTTGCTCCGCGTTGCAAATATTCCTCATTTTCACGCGCCCGTTCGTGCGCCATGTCCACCGGATGGCTGCGTGGCATCGTCAAAGCCGTGCCTTCGGGCGATCAAGTCGTCGTCGTCGCGCCTTCGGCGAACCCGGTGCGTGCGCGCGACGAAAACGAAGCGCTCACGCGCGATCTCGTTCCGGTGTTTCCGATTACTGACGCGTGTTTGTGTGCGTTTCTGCGCAGATTGCGATCGCACCGGAAAAGTTAATCACGCTCGCGTCGTTAGTGGCGCCTCGATTGGTGCGTGTGCGTGTGCGTGTTTGCGTGTACCGCGCGTGTGCGCGTGGAGTCGGGCGTGGAAAGTGGTGCTGTCGCGTCGCGTAACAAGCTCGATCGTTCGAGAGAATAGAATTGACACGATTATTTGTCGGTTTCGTGTCCGATGTGTGGTGCTCGCGAATGAAGTATTAACGATGTGTTGATTGATGGTTCGTAGGGACGACGGGATGGTCAATCTAAGGATGAAGTGTTCGCGTTCGAGTCTCGCGAGCGGTTACGTAGGACTTTGATAGGGAAAACGGTGACGTTTCGCGTTGAGTACAAGGTGGATTCGATCAACCGTGAGTTTGGTGTGGTGTTCACGGAAAGTGGGGAAAATGTGAGTCTTTCACAAGTGCGTGCGGGATTGTGTAAGGTGAAATCGGGAGGGAGTGATCGGGCGAGTAACGTCCTGGAGCTCGAAGCGGCGGAACAAGCGGCGCAGGCGGATGGCATCGGGATGTGGAGCAAGGATCCGAGCGTTCTCGCCGCGGCAAATCGTCCACCGGTTCAGGCTATTAGTGGCGAAACGTTGCTGTCGACGTTGAAGATGAAACCGACGCCCGCGGTAGTGGAATTTGTGCTGAACGGTGGGACTGTAAAGTTGTTGCTTACAGGCGACGGGATGGTGCACGGCCAAATCATCAAGGCGTCTATCGGCGGCATCAAGGTTCCATCTATGGGCCGAAAGGGTGCAAAAAACGAAGATGGCAGTGAGCAAGGTCCTGAGCCGTTTGCGACAGAGGCTAAGAACTTCACGGAACTTTCATTGATGCACCGCGACGTGCGCGTCATTTTGGAAAGTTTAGATCGCCGTGATAATTTTATTGTGTCAATCTTGCCTGCAGACGTAAATGACGCATCTTTTGTCAATGTCGGTGAAGCTTTATGCCGTCATGGTTTGGCGCAAGTTCACGAATCGAGCGCAGCGGCGTTGATCGGTGGTGCGATGAAGTTGCGCGCAGCCGAAAAGGCGGCAAAGGATCAGAAACTTCGACTTTGGCACAACTATGTTCCTCCTGTGTCCACCCTCAACGCTGTGGATTTGAAAAACTTTACCGCGAAAGTAATCGAAGTTGTGTCTGGGGATTGCGTATCCGTCCTGCCGATATCTGGATCGGACAATGCGGAGCGTCGAATCAACTTGAGCTCCATTCGTGCCCCAAGATTTTCTCATTCGCGCGACGAGAACGCCCAACACGAGCCTTGGGCAGTTGAGTCGAGAAGTTTCTTAATTTCGCGTTTGATCGGTCAAACAGTAGAAGTAAGCATGGATTACACGCGCAAGATAGGTGACGGCGCGAACGAGCGACTGTTGCAATTTGCGACTGTGAAATTGCAAAGCAAAAAGGGAGGCGAAGCTCTCAACGTATCAGAGATGTTACTCATTCGTGGCCTCGCAACTGCTATTCGTCACCGTGGCGAAGAAGAGCGCGCGTCAAATTACGACGAACTCATCGTGGCAGAGAAGAAAGGTATCGAGAGCAAGAAGGGCGTGCACAGCAAGAATCGCGACGCACCAATTCATAGACACAATGACTTTAGCATGAATGCGCACAAGGCGAAGACGTTTTTGCCTTTTTTGCAACGTGCAGGTAAATGTACGGGCTTAGTAGAGTACGTTGCCACCGGTCACAAACTTCGAGTGTCCATTCCGAAAGAGGGTGCCGTGATTGCTTTTTGTTTAGCGGGTGTTCGATGTCCACAACGCGACGAACCGTACGCCGACCAAGCGCTCGCGTTCACCAGAGCAAAGGTGCTTCAGCGAGAAGTAGAGATTGAAGTGGACTCTGTTGATAAGAACGGTACTTTTCTCGGTTCGTTGACCCTGAACCATGGTCATTTCAATCTTGGAGAGGAGTTGCTGCGATTGGGTTTGGGAAGCTTGCATCCCGCGTTCCCGGTCGACCGCGTGCAAGGAGGTAGAGCCTTAGCAGAAATCGAGGCGGCCGCAAAAGAAACAAAGGCAGGTCTATGGAAGGATTGGACGCCGCCTGTAGTCCAAGTCACGGAAGAAGAAGATTCCGAGGCATCGATTAGCTCGGAGTTTGTTGAAGTAGGCGTCACCGAGGTTCTCGGTGGAGGACGATTTTTCGTTCAAAAGCTCGACGGTAGCAAAGTCTCATTCGTCACTGATAAGCTCGCCGAGCTTTATGATAATGAAGACACCAATAGAGCGGCGGATGGCGTATTTGAGCCGAAAGTTGGCGATATGGTGGCTGCCAAGTTCACCGGGGATGACAAGTGGTCTCGAGCAATCGTCACTGGCAAGCGCGTAGGCGACAAGCCAGTGCCCGTGTTCTATTGCGATTTCGGCAATGAAGAATCCCTAGACTTCAATCGTTTGCGACCATTACGAGACTCGAGCATCACGGCTGGGGCGATCCCTCCCATGGCAAACCTCTGCGCGTTCTCTGGTCTCAAGGTGCCGTCGGTTGATTCCGAATACGGCTTCCAAGCCGCGACGTTCATCGGTCAAACTATCGCCAACAATGCTTTCTTCGCCCGCATCAACGCGCGCGAACGGTATCCCACTACCAAGCCATGGGACGAAGAATCCCCAGTCACCTTCGCTTTGGCTCTTTTCCAAGAAAAAGACTCCACCGAATCCGTCGCGGTTGACATTCTTCGCGCCGGTTTCGCCCGCGTCGACGCGCGCGCCTGCCGTCGTCTGCCCAGCGATTTCGTTCAATCTCTCCGTGACGCCCAAGAGTTCGCCCGTCGCTCGCGTTCAGGCATGTGGGAATACGGGGACGTAGATTCCGATGAAGACTAATCATCCACGATGGTTCTTCGCGCGTTGTAACGTCGACCGAGGACATCCCTAAAGAAAAATCCTATACCCTCGTCACGTGTTCTTATCCACCGCGCCTCCTCGAGCGCCCCGCATTCGCCCGCGCGCGGTTCGACTCGCCCACGCACACTCGAACGATGATTGCCTTTGTGCACGCCACCGCGACGCACGCGGCGCACGCGGCGCGCGCGCC
>Ga0182093_1623885_pt1 | contig 13472 bp, 10 predicted proteins | sample 041ome_21_FD_127776 | JGI IMG/M metagenome (GOLD analysis project Ga0182093, IMG submission 127776) | Metatranscriptome of coastal salt marsh microbial communities from the Groves Creek Marsh, Georgia, USA - 041411BS metaT (Metagenome... | ecosystem: Environmental > Aquatic > Marine > Intertidal...
CGGTCTGCTGAGGGGGTGGTGCATAGCGAACATCCTCTCTGGATACTCCCCACACCCACAACAACGCCATGGCGAGAACAACCCAGACCATTGGGTATCCGAGTGTTCTCCCCAAGTATGTTTGCCCCCCAGCCATTTCCTCAACCCACCGGTAGCGGGTTACCTCCTGTATGGACCCTCACGGGCACCGCAGTCTGCTCACCTGAAGTCACCTTATAATGCTGACTCGCAACCGAAGCAAAAGCGTCTGCCGCGCGTTGTAGGTCAGGCAGCCCTCTAAGCAGGGGCCTGACTGGACGCGAGTACCAAGCAGAGACATTGGGCCACAACAGCACCCAATAGAGCTTCCTGTCCGCAACCGGCTTCAGAAGAATATCGCCCGTGCCATCCCGGTAGGCACGCATGTCTGCCGCAATGATTTGCTCGATCGGAATATTGGCCATCATCGGCAGTGCCACCCCCGAACGAATCACCAGACGCTCACTGGTCAGGGTATAAAGAATCGACCTTGCGTAAGCCCTAGCCAACCAGGCCAGCAGTACCAAAACAAAGACTGCCAACCCGGCCTGCCAGACAAAGGTACCCATCACCTGTGCCGCAGACACGCCTTCCATCAAACGGTAAACAGTGTGTCCTGCAATCAGCAAGCCGAAGTACAGCGCAAGGTGAGGGATGTAAAACACCCGTTTTGCCATCGCTGCAACAGTAGGCCGACCCTGCCAAACCATGGTTTCCCCGTCGGGCAGGCGTTCGGGCAAGCCTTCTACAGGCTCGTCTTCATATTCAGTCATACCCATATCAGTGGTTCCGAACGCATTGGCATGGCGTACAGGTGACCTCCGCCATAGAACGCTGTAATACGATCCTCTTCCTGTAAGGTGACTTCATCGGGGTTTGAAAGTCCCGGCACCTGTGCAAACTGATCGGACCGAATGGATTTGACGTTGATGGACCCGTCGGAGGAGACCATTGCCAGAGTCATGGGTAGCAGAATACGTCGCCCGCCCGCATCAAGCTCTGCGTAACGGAAATGTGGCTCGGCACGATCCACCCATAAATCAACCACCGTCGCGGCCTGCTTTCCATCGCAGCCAAAGACAGCCTGCCCGCGAGGATCAGGGTCGCCGCTATTGACGCTATGGTCGCTGTCTACCCGCAGAGGCACAATGCGCGGGCGGCCATCGACGGTGAGATCTGGCTTGTCTGGACGAATCGCCCAAGCTGCCGCGCCCACTCCGTCGACCATTGGATCGCCATTCGGATGCATTGGCGCACCGCTGGCGTCATAAATCGGCGTGGCATTGACTTCGTATTGTGCAGGTTCAGGGCCCGGTTTCACTCGCTCACCCTGGCCATGCGCCAATCGATAGGTTTTGGGCGGCGGCATACCACCGACACCTGTGCGCAGTTCACCAGAAGACATCTGCAGAGGCCAACCCTCACGCTTGCCTTCCCGGTGGAGATAGCCCACTAAAATAAAGAACAGAATCCAGAACGCATAGAGCGCGAGCTGCGCCACGTCCACGTATTCAGTAATTGCACCAGTACCCATAATCAGGTCCTCCCAATGTGGTCATTAACTCGGAAAATCCGCTAACCCGAGACGTTTGCCGTCTTGGCCCGTTTCGCCGGGTCGCCTAACCAGCCGACCCATTGCAGCGAGCGCTACAAACAACAGCGCAATCTCGATGTGATAAACCGCTCCATAACCTGAAGCGGGTGATTGCATTGCGACACCTAACAGTCCCGCATCTGCCCAACCCGCAACAACGTCACGGATTGCACCCCCAGAAAACATGGCCACTCCGGCGGCAGCGGCCTGCACCGCGCCCCAAGCGCCCAAAGTCAGGCCTGCCATCTTGTCGCCGCCAAATACCATAGCGGCAGTCAGCATGCCGACTGCAAATAAACCATTACCCAGACCGATCAAGGCCGCGCCAATCTGAAACAACCCGGGCGCCTGAAACGGGCCACTGAGAATCACTGCTGCGAACGCGAAAATACCGATTAGGATACCCATTGATGCGGTCCTGATGGGGTCTGAGCCCTTGCCGAGTCGTCGCGACGTCAAAATGAGGGCCAGCACCATACCGCCCGCAAACATAGCGGTGAGCAAGGTGGTATCGCTGACCGACAGACCCAGTACCTCTGCGCCATAGGGCTCTAGCAGAATGTCCTGCATCGTGAAACCCATCGTTCCCAGCGCCAGTGCCCACAGCAGGCGACGCGCTTGGGGTAGCGCGATGAAATCGCTCCAGGCGTGACCAAATGAGGGGCGAGCCAAGGCGTGGTCGGTGAGTTCGGGGCGCCGTTGTTCCTGTTTCAGCATTGCGACGACGTTGAGCACCAATGTGATCACTGCGGCACTCTGGATGACTTGAATGAGTCGCACGTAACCGAAATCTCGCAGCAGCGCGGCAAAGATCAGCGCACTGCCGATCATGCCGATCAACAACATCAGGTAGAGCAGTGCCACAACCCGAGGCCGGGTTTCTTCGGTGGCAAGGTCGGTGGCAAGCGCAAGCCCCGCGGTCTGCGCGACATGCATGCCCAAACCGGTTAGCAAAAAAGCGCCCATCGCCGCGAGCGGCCCCAGGAAGCCCGGACCTGAGTGCGCCTCGGTCATGAGGATCAACGCAAAGGGCATGAACGCAAGGCCGCCGAATTGCATCATGGTGCCGGACCAGAGATAGGGGATTCGACGCCAACCTAAATAAGAGCGGTGATGATCTGAGCGATAGCCAATCAAGGCTCGGGTCGGCGCCATCAGAAGCGGTATGGCCAGCATCAGCGATACCCAAGACGCTGGCTGACCCAGCTCAACAACCATGACACGGTTCAGCGTGCCGGTCAGTAATACGATGGCCATGCCGGTAGAGAGCTGGAATAAAGACAGCCGCAACAACCGACCCAGAGACAGATCGGCCGAAGCCGCGTCGGCAAAGGGCAGCCAACGGTGCCCGAAGCCCGCGATGCGTGTCCCTGCATTGCCGGCGGATCGCGTCATCGTCGCTTAAGCTCCATGGCGTGAGATTTATAAAAACCAACGTCGATGCGATGTGATCGACCCGCACTCCAGGTCTGCATCAGTCCTGCCTCATCCAGATGTCGCGAGAGACGGCCCGGCGAGACGGGCTCAATCGACGGCGCACGATCTGCCCGCGGGAACAGTCGTCCCGTCGCGTGCATGAGTGCCAACAGCGGTGTCTTGGGGGCGAAGGTGAAGACCATTTTCTGGTTAATTTGCTCCGCCATCGCCTCGAGGGTCTGCACTCCATCCATCACGTCGTAGTGAATCAGAGAATCCATGGCGACGGCGTAATCGAAGCAGCCCAGATCCATGTCGCGCATATCACCCACTAAAAAGCTCACATCAAGATCTTCACCGCTATCGCGGAGTCGCTCCCGTGCCAAGTTGACCAATGTCGGGGAAAGATCTACCGCAACCACGTCGGCGCCACGTCGTGCTGCTTCAATGGCCAGCGTGCCAGTGCCGCAGCCGGCATCGATCAGAGTGCTCCCTGAGAGGTCCTCGGGCAGCCAGCTCAAGAGCGTCTCGCGCATGGCATCTCGCCCGCGACGCACCGTACGCCTGATGCGACTCACGGGCGCATCGGAAGTCAGCGCCGCCCAGGCGTCAGCCGCGGTGCGATCGAAATAGGTTTCGATCTCGTCCCGGCGCGTTTGATAACTCATCGATGCCATCAATCAAATCCTAAGAAGTCGAACAGATCGCGATCTTTCATTGGCTCACAAGGCAGCGGATCAGTTCCCGCCCACAATTGCTCGGCAAGCTGCAGGTATTCGTCACACACTTCGGACAGGCCTGGCGAATCTTCGAGTTCAAACAGAGTCGACTTTTTCAGCCTGCTACGGCGAATCACATCGAGATCTGGGAAATGGGCCAGCCGCTTAAGGCCTACAGCCTCGTTGAATCGGTCGATCTCGTCTGTCGCAGCACTGCGGTTGGCGATGACACCCCCCAGCCGCACGGCGTAATTCTTGGACTTGGCCTTGATCGCAGCTGCGATGCGATTCATGGCAAAAATAGAGTCGAAGTCGTTGGCAGTGACAACCAGTGCGCGCTCAGCATGTTGTAATGGTGACGCAAAGCCACCACAGACCACGTCACCCAATACGTCGAAGATTACGACGTCAGAGTCATCCAACAAGTGGTGCTGTTTCAAAAGTTTTACGGTCTGACCGACCACGTAACCACCACAACCGGTGCCCGCTGGTGGTCCACCTGCCTCGACGCACATTACGCCGTTGTATCCCTCGTACACATAGTCCTCGGGCCGCAGTTCTTCTGCATGAAATTCGACTGATTCCAGCACATCTATCACCGTCGGCATCAGAGCCTTGGTAAGCGTGAAGGTCGAATCGTGCTTTGGGTCACAGCCAATCTGAATCACGCGCTTACCCAACTTCGAAAACGCGACTGACAGATTCGACGACGTGGTGCTCTTGCCTATACCGCCCTTCCCGTAGACGGCAAAGACCTTGGCACTGGTCTGCATCAGATCCTCTTCCAAGTGAACCTGCACGCTGCCCTCGCCGTCTCCGACGTTTTTACCCGGATCAATGTTGTTGACCGGAATATGCTGATTGGGTGAATTCATGCTGCCACCTCCCCCGTGACGCCCTCGAGGAAATCCTCGAGGTCTTCTCCTGCCCGCCTTAGGGCATCGATGCTTTCTTCATCGGCCCCCCAGTACTGACGTTCTTGTGCTTCTATCAGCCGGTTCGCCAATCTTGCCGCCGAAACCGGATTGAGCTCCGCCAAACGACGACGCATGTCCTCATCCAGCACGAATGTTTCGGACAGCTGTTGATAAACCCAAGGCGCAACATCGCCAGTGGTAGCTGACCAACCCATGGTATTGGTGATATGCGCCTCGATCTGACGCACGCCCTCATAGCCGTGATCAAGCATCGACTCGTACCATTTAGGGTTGAGCAGACGTGTGCGTGTCTCCAGAGCCACCTGCTCATTGAGCGTTCGCACACGGCCCGCACCACCCGAAGTATGGTCAGCGATATAAACCGGTATCCGTTCGCCACGGGCTCTTTTTACCGCGCGACTGATACCGCCCAGAGTGCCAAAGTAATGATCAACAGTGGTTACACCCAGTTCAACGGAATCGAGATTTTGGTACGCCAGATCAACGCCCTCCAGCACTTGGTTGAGCAGGTCTGATTGCTGTGTCACTTTGCCATGTCGGTCGTAGGCGAAGCCCTTGCGCTGGGTGTAGCAGTCGGCCAACTCTTCTTCATCTTCCCAGCGACCGCTATCGAGCATCAGGTTCACGTTCGACCCATAGGCTCCCTCCGCATTGCTGAAGACACGCAACGCGGCCTGTTCAAGATCGCAAGCATGTTCTGCCTGATAAGCCAGAACATGCTTGCGAACATAGTTCTGACTAACGTCCTCATCCGCAGTCGCCGCCAGCCAACTTGCCTCTGCAAGCAATTGCGTTTGCATGGGTAACAGATCGCGGAAAATACCGGACAGCGTGACCAACACGTCTATTCGCGGACGACCGAGCTGTTCGAGCGGGAGCAACCGGGCGCCCACCACGCGGCCGTAACTGTCATGTCGTGGCTCTGCACCCAACAACGCCAGTGCCTGAGCAATGCTGACGCCCTCGGTCTTCAGGTTGTCGGTGCCCCATAAAACCAGCGCCACCGATTCAGGCAGTGCACCCGTATCTGTCTGGTGACGGGCAAGCAGTTGCTCGGCCTGCCGCCAACCCTCAGAGTGTGCAAAGCTTGCTGGCAAGCGGAAAGGGTCAAATCCATGAAGATTACGCCCCGTAGGCAAAATCTCCGGTGCTCTGATGACATCGCCACCTTTCACCGGTGGAATAAATCGTCCATCCAATGCCCTCAGAATCCCGCGAAGTTCGTGATCCTCGCTCAGGGTCTGGGCGGCCACTAACAGTGTCTCTGCCAACTCAGCAGAAGCACCCAGCTCCGCGGCAGTCATCGAGTTTTCCAGCACTTTTTGCAGGGCTGAAGCATCGCCAGCCTCAATCGCTGTGGCGAACGCCTCGGCATCGCAGTCGTTGGCACCGCCCGACTCGGCCATTGCCAGCAGCATTTGCTGTCGGTCTTCAACCTGAAGAGGTTGACCCACCACATGCAGACCGAAGGGAATTAGTGCCCGTTCTATTTCGTCGAGCTGGTCACGCAGCGTGTCCATGCGACTGGGCCATTCTTGTGACGACCAAACCGCACCCTCCTCACAGAGCTCACAACGAGCAGCGATAGAGAGCACCGTATCGATCATGGCCTGCTCTGCCTCCTGCTCGATATCAGCGGGACGTTGGCGCCAGTGATCAATTGCCCCCCGCAGATCAACCAGGTGTCGATAGAGATCTGAATGCGTGACCGGCGGAGTGAGGTAACTGACCAGCGTCGAGGCTGCCCGGCGCTTGGCAATCAGCCCCTCAGAAGGGTTGTTAGCGGCGTACAGATAAACATTGGGCAAATCGGCGATCAATCGATCGGGCCAGCATTTGCCGGAGAGACCCACTTGTTTGCCGGGCATAAATTCGAGGGAACCATGGGTGCCAAAGTGCAGGACGGCATTCGCACCAAAGTCATTGCGCAACCAACGGTAGAAATGTGAGAACGCATGGGTCGGTGCGAGGCCGCCGTCGAACAACATGCGCATGGGGTCGCCTTCGTAACCCATGGGAGGCTGGATACCGACCAGTACGTTGCCGAAAGACTCACCCAGGACGAACAGGTGCTGACCATCGGTCCATTCTTTACCCGGAGCGGGCCCCCACTGCGCTTCTATCTCCGCCAGCCAAGGCTCGGCACGAACATGGTCATCAACAGGCACTCGCTTGTACACATTGGCTTCAGCACCAAATTGCTTGGCATTCCCTTTAAGGATGGCGTCACGAAGTTCAGCGTGAGACCCCGGGATATCAACGCTGTAGCCCTCATCGCGCATCGCAGAAAGCGTGTTGAATAATGACTCGAATACGCTGAGGTGCGCCGCAGTGCCTGCTGCGCCGCTATTTGGCGGGAAGTTGAACAGAACAATGGCTACCTTGCGCTCAGCAATGGGCGTATGCCGCAGCGCCACGAGCCGCGCGACGCGATCCGCCAAACGGTCGATCCGCTCTGGCTCGGGTTGCATGTCAAATTTTTCGCCGGCTGAAATTTCGGAACGACCACCGAACACCATTGACCCGGTCGCGCCATCAAGCTCGGGAATGGCCACCATCATGGTTGCCTCGACGGGCATTAGGCCCATGGATGAAGCTTGCCAGTCCTGCAAACTTTGGAACTCGAGACCCTGCACTGCTAAATAGGGTACATCGAGGGATTCAAGCAATGCCTGAGCGGCATCAGTGTCGTTGTAGGCAGGCCCACCGACGAGTGAAAAGCCCGTGAGAGATACCACGGCGTCGACGATCGGGCGATCACCCTCCATAAAGAAAGCATTGACAGCGGGTCGTGCATCCAGGCCAGATGCAAACGCGGGAATCACCCGCAACCCCCGCGCTTCCAGCGACGCAATGACTGCATCGTAATGCGCACTGTTACCTGACAGCGCATAGGAGCGCATTAATAGTATGCCCACTGTACCTTTGGTCGACGGTTTGATGGTCTTACCGAGCACCTTCGGATCGTCGGTAATGCGATCCGGCAAGCTTTGGTGGTACAGACCGGTATCCGGATATTCCAGCGGCGGCTCATAGGTCAGCGCATCCCGGATTTCGGCGTGTGCGTCATTGGCGTAACGATTGATCAGAAACGCCATCATGCGCGACAGATTGGTTTCAGACCCGGCCAACCAGTACTGCAAGGTCAGAAAGTAAGCGCGGACATCTTGGGCAGTGCCCGGTATGAACCGCAACAACCGGGGCAGTCGTCTCAGCATGGTCATCTGCTGCGCACCGGCAGAGCGGCCGGTCTTGTCACCGCCACCTCGGAGACGCTTGAGTAGCGCCATCGCACCGGTCGCTTCCTTGTCCATCCGGAATCTACCCATTCGCGTCAGCCGCATAATCTCCGGCGCCGACATACAGCAGATCATGGCGTCGCAGTGCTCTCTTCGTTCCGAGAGCGCGCCACGAACCGCTTCAATGTGGGCCTCAAGGAACAGCATGGTGACGATGACGATGTCTCCTTCCGCAATCGCAGTCAGCGCCGACTCGAGTGCGGCAGGGTCGCGATCCCACTCTGTTGCGGCGTGCGAAGAAACGCGGAGAGAAGGCACCTGTTTTGACAGCGCATGCGCAGCACGTGACCAAGCGCCATTGACGTGGTTATCGAGGGTGACGAGCACCACCCGCAAGGAGCGATTGGCCTCAGCGACTGTAGTGCGCTTTCGCTTCATACAGTGTCTCGACATCGATCACAGAGAGTCCCTGCTCCAATGCAAAGTGCTCGGTGTTGCGCCGCGCTTTACCACGGACAAAGAACGGTATTTTTCTCAGCTCCTTCTCGGCTGACACCGCCCACGCCACAGCGCCGGGCTCTGCTGGAATCATCGGGGTCACGTTATCGGGTTGTTGCGCACCCCCGCCCTCACCGCCAAGGTGAGACGGTACCGCGCCATCGTTGAACTCAAAGTCATCCCGGAACATGGTGAGCAGATGCTCTTCCAATCCCATAATCAGTGGATGAACCCAAGTGTCGAAAATGACGTTGCTGCCCTCAAAGCCCATCTGCGGCGAGTAGCGAGCCGGGTAATCCTGAACGTGTGCAGGCGTTGAGATCACGGCACAAGGAAGGCCGAGCCGCTTGGCAATATGGCGCTCCATTTGAGTGCCCAGCACCAATTCGGGCTGTAACTCGGTCACTGCACGTTCGACGGCGAGGTAGTCATCGGTGATCAGAGCTTCTAGCCCATACTCCGTCGCCAAGGCGCGGACGTCGCGAGCCCGCTCCCGGCTATAGGTGCCAAGACCCACCACCTCGAAGCCCATTTCGTCTCGCGCCATTCGCGCTGCGGCCAAGGCATGGGTACCGTCGGCAAAAATGAACACTCTTTTGCCCGTGAGGTAGGTCGAGTCCACCGAGCGGCTATACCAAGGTAGACGGCTTTCGCCGACCGACTCGGGATCGATATCCAGTGCCAAGGTCTCTATCACCTCGGCGATAAAGTCTCGTGTGGCGCCCCAACCCAGCGGCACGGTGGAAATGATGGGTTGCTTAAATTGTCGCTTGAGCCAGTCGCAGGTCAGATCGCCAACCTCGGGGGCTAGATTTACATTGGCATCGGCGTCGGGAATTCTCAGCAGATCGTGGGGCGTCGCATCGAGGGGCGCGACTACATTGACCCGCACACCCATACTCTCGAGCAGTCGGCGAATCTCTGTCACATCGTCTCGACACCGAAAGCCCAACTTAGTCGGACCAATCAAGTTCACTGATGCCGGCTGATCGGCAGGTCGCGCCGAGCGCTCCTCACCCGGCTTCGGCGCCCGAGCAGCCAGCAACCCGCGCACCAGCTGGTAAAAGGTCTCACTCGCGCCCCAATTTTCCTTGCGGGTGTAGGCGGCCATCTCGATCGGAATGACCGGCGCGCTCAACCCTGCGCCCTTAGCTAGAGCACCGGGTTGATCCTGAATCAACTCCCCGGTGCAGGATTCGGCCACCAGCAACACCTGGGGCTGATAGCGGTCGCAGGCACCTTGCAATGTCTGGATCACCATCTCCGCGGTGGAACCACCCAAATCCCGTGCCTGGAACGTGGTCCAAGTGACGGGGGGACGGCGCCCCTCCCGCTCGATCATGGTGAATAACAAGTCGGCATAGGTATCGCCCTGAGGCGCGTGCAGAACAAGATGCACATCGCGCATCGACGCGGCAATGCGAATTGCGCCGACATGAGGCGGCCCTTCATAGGTCCAGAGCGTTAGCTCCATGAGCCCACCTCCAGTTGCCGTTCTCTCACCAGCGGCCTAGCGAACAAACCGGCCAGATCGGCGACCTGATCGAAGCCCTGGATGGGCGTAAAGATGAGTTCAATAGACCACTTGGTTCTGAATCCCTCCGCTTCCAGAGGGTTGGCAATACCCATTCCGCAGACGGTCAGATCCGGGCGATGTTCCCTCACCCGCGCCAGCGCGGAATCTAGGTCGGAGCCCTCCACGAGCGATACGCCACTCCCCAGCCGCCGCAGTTCGTCGGCCATCAACGTTTGATCCAGATACGGCGTTGCTACCTCGGTCAGTGACATGCCGCACTCGTCACGCAGAAAACGGGCGAGTGGGATTTCCAACTGGGAGTCGGGAAGGAAATGGACGCTACGCCCTTCTAATGACTCGCGCACCCTTGCCAGTGACTTTTGCGCGCGAGCGACAGGAATCGCCAACGCCTCCTGCACCGCTTCGGCGTGATGACCCCATTCGCTTGCCGCGGCTTCGAACCAACCTAAAGTACCCTCAACACCGAGCGGGTAAGGTGCCGATACCAATTTTGCACCGCGCTTGGTGAGCGCAGTCACCGTATCGCTCAGATAGGGCTGGGCCAGCAGCACTCGTGTACCGGGACCCACTGGCGGTAAATCGTCGGCCCGCGCAGCAGGGAAGAAATCGACCTCGGTGATACCGAGTTGGGCGAAGTGGCGCCTGAACTGCTCTTCGACAATGTCGGCAAGCGTACCGACCACCATGAGGCGCTGGCTTCCCTCTGATAGGACAGGTAGATCCGGCACCATGCTTGCCAAGCATTGATCCTCGCCCTGTGTGAAGGTGGTCTCGATCCCTGAACCACTGAAAGCGGAAATCCTGAGGCGGTTCTCGTGCACACCCTGAAGTCGCGCTGCTGCATTCGCCAGATCCAGTTTGATCACTTCTGAAGGGCACGAGCCCACTAGGAACAGGCGTCGAATGTCAGGGCGGCGGGCCAACAGCTCTGACACCACGCGATCGAGCTCCTCATGACAATCGGCCATTCCGGCAAGATCGCGCTCCCCAAGGATCGCTGTGGCAAAACGCGGCTCGGCAAAAATCATAACGCCCGCTGCGGACTGCAGCAGGTGGGCGCAGGTGCGCGAGCCCACCACAAGGAAGAATGCATCCTGAATGCGACGGTGCAGCCAAATGATCGAGGTCAATCCGCAGAAGACCGCGCGCTCGCCCCGCTCAGTGGTGATGTCGGGCAGCGCATCGGCATCCGCGCGTGCAATCACCTGACTCATGACTCCAATGCTCCCTGGACACCAAGCACGGCATGTGAACCATCTGCGTCGGCTGAAGCAGTTTGTTTCGCGGCCTGGAATTTCAGCAGGAATTGGAGTGCATTCACCACATAGCTAGCGTAAGCCGCCAACGCCACCCACATCTGCTCAGTGGGCGTGCCCCAACCGGCAAGCCACATCACCACATAGGCTGTGTGCAGCGCCATGACCAGCATGCTGACCACGTCTTCCCAGAAAAAGGACGGCGCAAACAGGTAACGACCGAAGACCACCTTCTCCCAGATGGCGCCCGTCACCATGATGGCGTAAAGCAGGCCTGTTTTGATGACGACCGAAATCGTCGCCGCCGCAAAACCCACACCATTCAACAGAAAATTCACGACCAGACAGAGACTGATGGCGAACGCCAAAAATTGCAGCGGCGCCAGAACCCCCTGCACCAACGTCCACACCGTGGCATCGCGACGCGCGCGTTCTCCCGGGGTGTATAGCGTCTGCTTCTGCCGGGTTGATGCCGGCTGATCCACGCCCATGCAAACCTCCAGCCGCAGCAGGCGCTACGGCACTTATTATGGGGATCAGAGTAGAGTTACGGCCTGTGGCTGTCAAACCTTTTTTACATTTTGAACTTTAAGTTTTTTAGACACTTAGGCGTTGATCCAGCGCCAAGAATTTGCGCGGCTCAGGGGTGTTTTTGACATCTTAGGTGTGCGAGACTCGCCCCAATCTGAATCAAGGTGTCAACTTTATGAGACACCTATGCCATTTGGAGGCCAAAAAGGTGTCAACTTCCGCTACGAAAAGCCTGGAGGCATTGCTGGCCAGCTTGGCTGATCTGCAACTCACTCTGAACGACAACCATGCGGTTCAAGCGGTGCATGCAGAGGGCAGCCTGGGGAGACATCTCCCTCGGGAAGAGCTGATCGGACGTCCGTGGCTTGAGCTCGTACGGGAATCGGACAAAGATCATGCCGAAGAGGCGTTGCGCGCCGCGCAGGCTGATGCCGGCACCGCGCATCGCGTCGACGTCGCGCTGTCGTCTGGCCCCGATGAAGAACCCATACCCGCCACCTGCTGGCTCTGCGCATGTATGGAGACCCAAACGGTAGCGGTCGCCTGCGTGGACCTGAGAGGCGAGACCAGTCTTCGCCAACAACTGGTCAACGCACAGCGCACGCTGGAACAAGATTACTGGAGCAACCGGCGACTCGAGGCCCGTTACCGACGCATGCTAGAAATGGTCGCAGAGGGTTTTTTGGTCGTAGACGATCTGTCTGGCCGCGTGCTGGAAGCGAACAGCGTAGCCGCAAATCTGCTATCCCTCGAGGAAGGGGCGCTGGTCGGTCGTGTCTTTCCTGTCGGTCTTGATAACGAGGGAACCCGCGCACTGACTGAGCTTCAGCGGGAGGCGCGCAGCACCACTGCAGTGGTGCAAGGGCAGATCACGACCAGTCAAGGAGACGCCCTTTCCATCGGCGTCACCTGTCTAAGGCAGGGTAATGAAACCCGACTACTGATTCGTCTCGCCTCCGTGTCAGATAGCCAGACTGACCTCGGCATGGGCGACGACAGCTTTGAAACATCGCCAGACGGCATTCTGATTACCGATGATGACGGCGTCGTGATCGCCGCCAACGCGGCCTATCTCGATATGGCTTGCATACAGGACGCACAGCAGGCGACTGGCCGCCGCGCGGATCGCTGGCTGGGCCGCTCAATTGTTGACCTCGACGTGCTGCTGGGCAATATCCAGCCAGACAGGCCCCTGCAGTTGTTCAGCTCTGTGCTCCGCACCGAACTGGACACGCAATTGGATATCGAACTGTCTGCCGTGCAGACCAAACGATCCGGACGCTCTCTGATTCTGATGTTCATTCGCGACGTTAGTCGACGGATCGACAGCGAGGAAGGCACCGAAGTCCATCTGCCCCGCTCCATCGAGCAAATCACCGGCAGAGTGGGAAGGGTCCCGCTGAAGCAACTGGTGCGGGAATCCACCGACGTGATTGAGGCGCTGTGCATTGAAGCGGCACTCAAACTGACTCAGGACAACCGGGCGGCTGCGGCTGAATTGCTGGGGCTGAGTCGACAAAGCCTCTATACCAAACTACGTCGCTTCGATATTGGTGACTCCGAGGACAACGTCGCTTAAGTCATTCTGATTTTTTATTTGACACTCAAAGTGTAAATACAAATTGACTTCACCCTCCACGGCGGCCAACATGGCGCTATGGATCAGTCTGCCCCGGTCAGCGTAGCAGTTGGCAGGGCGTCACCGGGCGCACTGCTTGAACTCCTC
>Ga0182093_1801168_pt1 | contig 13327 bp, 12 predicted proteins | sample 041ome_21_FD_127776 | JGI IMG/M metagenome (GOLD analysis project Ga0182093, IMG submission 127776) | Metatranscriptome of coastal salt marsh microbial communities from the Groves Creek Marsh, Georgia, USA - 041411BS metaT (Metagenome... | ecosystem: Environmental > Aquatic > Marine > Intertidal...
CAGACACGCATGCCCAAGGTCCAGCAGGTCGTTGCCGATTTCTTCGGTAAAGAGCCGCGCAAAGACGTTAACCCCGATGAGGCTGTGGCCATGGGGGCATCAATCCAGGGTGCGGTACTTTCTGGTGACGTAAAAGACGTACTGCTGTTAGACGTGACGCCACTGACACTAGGTATCGAAACCATGGGGGGTGTGGCTACACCGCTAATCGAGAAAAACACAACGATTCCCACCAAGAAATCGCAGGTGTTCTCGACGGCGGACGATAACCAGACCGCTGTAACCATTCATGTAGTACAGGGTGAGCGCAAACAGGCCTCGGAAAACAAGTCTCTGGGACGGTTTGATTTGGCGGATATTCCACCCGCTTCCCGCGGTGTGCCGCAGATTGAGGTGACGTTTGATCTGGACGCCAACGGCATTTTGAATGTATCAGCGAAGGACAAGGCAACAGGCAAGGAGCAGTCCATTCGGATTACCGCGTCGGGTGGTCTTTCTGAAGAAGAGATCGAGAATATGGTTCGTGACGCAGAGGCTAACGCTGAAGCGGACAAGCGCTTTGAAGAGCTGATTACGGTAAGAAATACCTGTGACGGCATGATCCACGCAGCCAAGAAGACCTTGGAAGAAGCGGGTGAGAACGCCACGGTTGATGAGCGCTCTGCCATTGAGGCCGCGATTGCCGCCGCTGAGGATGCTATGAAGAGCGATGACAAGGATGCCATTGAAGCGGCGACCAACAAGATCACTGAGGCAACTGGGCCGGTAGCGCAAAAGATGTACGCGCAGAAAGATGCCCAGGGCGGTGCTCAAGCAGCAGGTGCCGGGGCTGGCGCTGGCACTGAAGCGAGTGATGATGATGGAGACGTCGTTGATGCGGAGTTCGAGGAAGTGAAGGACGACGACACCAAGGCATAATGCGTTGCTATGGCATGGAGCAAGCAGGCCATGCCACAGTTTTTCGCGGCCCATAACGATGGGTAACGTGATACCTTGCGACGCGGGCCCCAGTAGCCCGCGTCACTTTTTTAGGAAATTCCCCTTGGGGGTTCGAGCAATTCTGAACGGTAGGCTGGAAACACATGTCCAAGCGCGATTATTACGAGGTTCTAGGAGTCGATCGCGGCGCCTCTGATCAAGACGTCAAGAAGGCGTATCGCCGCATCGCGATGAAGTACCACCCGGACCGAAATCCGGATGACGCCGACGCGGATAGCAAGTTTAAAGAAGCTACCGAAGCCTACGATGTTCTGATGAATAAAGAGAAGCGAGCGGCCTATGACCAGTTTGGTCATGCGGGTGTCGACTCTTCTATGGGAGGTGCCGGTGGTTTTCAGGGAGGCAGCTTCAGCGATATTTTTGGCGACGTTTTCGGAGATATTTTCGGCGGTGGTGGTGGCGGTCGGCGCCAGGGACCCCAGCGTGGCTCGGATCTTCGTTACACATTAGAAATCTCTTTAGAAGAGGCAGTTCGCGGCACGACTACAGAGATCCGCGTACCCACTCTGCAGCATTGCGATACCTGTGATGGTTCGGGCGCTAAGCCCGGCACCAGCCCCGTTACCTGCGGTAGCTGCGGTGGCTCCGGGCAAGTGCGCATGCAGCAAGGTTTCTTCCAAGTTCAGCAAACCTGCCCCAAATGTCGCGGTCGCGGTAAAACGATTTCCGATCCCTGCGGTAGTTGCCGAGGCCAGGGTCTGGTTGAGAAAACAAAAACCCTGTCGGTGAAGGTGCCACCTGGCGTCGATACCGGTGACCGTCTTCGTTTAAGCGGTGAAGGTGAGGCCGGTCCAGCAGGCGGGCCAGCTGGAGATTTGTTTGTTCAAATCGCTGTAAAACAGCATCCGCTGTTTGAGCGTGATGGGCGGCATTTGTACTGCGAAATTCCAATCAATTTTGTGGATGCGGCTCTGGGTGGCGAGTTAGAGGTGCCCACGCTCGATGGCAAAGTTAAGCTCAAAATCCCCGCCGAAACTCAGACCGGTAAGATGTTCCGGCTGCGGGGTAAGGGTGTTCAGCCCGTGAGAGGTGGCGCTATTGGAGATTTGATGTGCCGCGCCGTGGTGGAAACGCCGGTGAACCTAAGCACTCGTCAAAAGCAGCTGCTTGAGGAATTCAGATCTACCTTGAGTGAAGGGGGTGATAAGCAATCCCCCCGGCAGTCCAGTTGGTTTGAGGGTGTTAAATCTTTTTTTGATGGAATGACCAAGTAATGGCGGTGCGTATTGGCATAACAGGTGCCGCTGGGCGCATGGGCAGAATGCTCATGGAGGTTATTGCGGACAGCGATGCAGATCTCACCTTGTCTGCGGCAATAGAGCGCAGCGGTAGCTCTCTAGTGGGTGCTGACGCGGGAGAACTCATAGGCCGTGAAGCCAATGGCATTGCAATCACCGATGACCTCGAGAAGGTGGTAGGCGAGCTTGATGTCCTTATTGACTTTACGATTCCAGAGGCAACGCTGGCCAATGCAAAAGTGTGCGCGGCTCAAGGTGTGGCCATGGTGGTTGGCACCACCGGTTTGACCCCCGAGCAGGATCAAGCACTCCTTGCTCACAGCGCAGCCATTGCAGTGTGTAAAGCCTCTAACTTTTCAACCGGCGTTAATTTGGCCTTTAAGTTGCTGGAGCAGGCCGCGTCGGTGCTGGGTGACGACGTGGATATAGAAATTGTAGAGGCTCATCACCGCCACAAAATCGATGCTCCCTCGGGCACCGCGCTGAGTATGGGGGAGGTTGTTGCGGGTGCGCTGGGTAGAAATCTCCGCGATGTTGCGGTCTATGGGCGCGAGGGTCAGACCGGTGCTCGGAGTCGAGAGACTATAGGTTTTGCCACCATCAGAGCGGGTGATATTGTTGGCGATCACACGGTTATTTTTGCTGCTGATGGCGAGCGCTTGGAAATTACCCACAAGGCGAGCTCGCGCATGGCCTTTGCTCGGGGAGCGGTGCGCGCTGCCGCATGGTTAGCGGGTAAAGCGCCCGGTCGGTACGACATGCAAGATGTTTTGGGTTTCAAGGAGAGCTGAATCGTGGACGCGTCCGCCCATATAGTAGATATCAATGAGAGCAATGCGCAGCAGCTGCTGATAGAAGAATCTCATAACCGGCCCGTGGTGGTGGATTTTTGGGCAGATTGGTGTGGTCCCTGTAAGCAGCTGATGCCGGTGCTTGAAAAATTGGCCAATGAATACGCGGGCGCGTTTTTGTTGGCCAAGGTCAACGCTGATGAGCAGCAGATGCTAGCGAGCCAACTGGGTGTGCGCAGCCTCCCCACCGTAATGGTGATCAAGGATGGACAACCCATCGATGGCTTTGCTGGCGCGCAACCTGAGTCTTTTGTCAGAGAAATGCTGCAGAAACACCTGCCTTCACCCTGGGATGCAAAGATTGCTGAAGCCACCGGCCTTCTGGATTCCGGCGACACTGCGGGCGCGGTAGCCCTTCTGCGTCAGGCCTGGGATGAATCTAATCGTTTGCTCGATGTTACCTTGGCTTACGCCGGCGCACTGATTGAGGCGAATCGTCTTGATGATGCTGAGTCGGTCCTAGGTGAAGTCCGCATGGTTGATCAAGACGCGGTCTATGAGCAGTTAATGGCTCAAATTGAGCTGCAACGGCAGGCCGCGCGATCACCTGAGCTTGAAGCCTTAGAGCAGAAGCTCGCCCAAGACGAGTCAAACCTGGAAGTTCGAGTTCAGCTTGCTGTGCAACTTAGTACCCATGGCCAGTATCGCGATGCCCTTGAGCATTTGTTGGTGGTTCTACGCACAGATCGCGATTGGAATAATGGCGAGGCCAAGCGTATGTATTTGGACACTATAGCCACCATCGGGAAGGGCGATCCGTTGGCCGCAGAGTACCAGCGTAAGTTGTTCTCAATCTTGTATTAGGTGGCTTGGGGGACGTATGAAGTGTGCTCCCCCACACGCTCTGAGTACCCCGCCGCATTTCTTTCAACACGCAGACGCCGCTCACATTTCACCCTGTAAGCAGTTATGGTGGGATCCTGCCTTCGATCTGACTGGGTTTCGTGACCTGAAAGCGAATTGGAACGCTATATCTTGTCTAGCGGGTGCCAAAAATAGCGATCATGCGGCTATTTTGGTACTTGCAAAGCCAGCGTAAGTTGCCTACATTCTCTAGCGTAGAAAAACATACTCAATGTTCAAATATGGCGGGTCGCTGCTGCCGGAACCGATTAGCTCCAAAATTCGATTGAGGTCGTTATGGATATTTCATTCTCATCAGAAGATTTAGCGTTTCGTGAGGAAGTGCGAGGCTTTTTTGACGAAAACTTCACCGCCGAGCTGGTAGCTCGTTTACGTGGCAAAAACTTTAAAGAGGCCATCGTCGAATGGCAGCGTAAGCTGTATGACAAGGGCTGGATCGCGCCCAACTGGCCCGCCGAGTATGGTGGCACCGGTTGGACACCCACTCAGAAGTACATTTACGAGACCGAGCGCTCAGCCCGCGGCATCCCTTCCCCCGTGCCCTTTGGCCTGAGCATGGTTGGTCCGGTGATCTATCAGTTTGGAACCCCTGAGCAGAAAGAGAAATTTTTGCCTCGTATCCTGAGAAGTGAGGACTGGTGGTGTCAGGGCTACTCTGAGCCGGGTGCCGGTTCGGATCTGGCAGCATTGAAAACGAAAGCTGAGCTAGACGGCGATCATTATGTGATCAACGGCGCCAAGATCTGGACAACTTATGCACAATACGCCGACTGGATCTTCGTGTTGGTTAGAACCAGTAACGAGGGCAAGAAGCAGGAAGGTATCACCTTCATTCTGTGCGATATGAAGACCCCCGGTATCAAGGTGAACCCCATTATCTCCATCGATAACGAGCACAGCTTGAACGAAGTAGAGTTCAACAATGTGCGGGTTCCCGTTGAGAACGTTGTTGGTGAGGTGAATAAGGGCTGGACCGTAGCTAAGGCACTACTCGCCCACGAGCGGACCTCAATTGCAGATGTCGCACAAAGTAAGCGCAACATTCGCATGATCAAAGAGGCCGCTGCCAAGGAGATCAATGGCGGCAAGTCTTTGCTAGAGGATCCCGGCTTCCAGGCGCGTATTGCTGACATTGAAATTGAACTCATGGCTCTGGAATTCACCGAGCTTCGCACGCTGGCGGCCATGGCTGCAGGTGGTTTCCCTGGACCAGAGTCATCGCTGCTTAAGATCAAGGGAACCGAACTGCAACAGGCGACCCAAGAGCTTCGCATGGAGCTCGCTGCTTACTATCAAGGCGTCCTACCCACGGATCTAGACCCAGAGCAGCTGGGCCATGACTTTGGTTCTGAGGCGCGCCGACAGTTCATGTATGGCCGTGCTTCCACTATTTATGGTGGTTCAAACGAAGTGCAGAAGAACATCATTGCCAAGTTCGTTCTTGGTCTGGAATAAGCGCTAGAGGAGAGCTGGCATGAATTTCGATTTCACTGAAGAACAACAAATGGTGCGCGACTCGATCGCGCGCTTTGTACAGGACGATTACGACTGGGAGACCAGGAAGGCCATCGTCGCTTCCGAGAAAGGCATTAGCGATAAAAACTGGCAAACGTTTGCTGAGCTTGGTTGGCTATCTATTCCGTTTGCTGAGGCAGACGGTGGCTTCGGCGGCAATATCGTTGACACCATGGTGATCATGGAAGAGCTAGGTAAAGGACTAGTCGTTGAGCCTTATCTCCCCACTGTGGTTTTGTTTGGCGGTTTGGTGGCGCGGGCGGGCAACGAAGCACAGCGTGGGGAACTGCTGTCCGGCGTGATCGATGGTAGCGTCCTAGGTGCCTTCGCGTATCTCGAGCGTCAGAGCCGATTTGAGTTGTCCGATTGCACCACCTCAGCCACCAAAACCGACGCGGGCTACGTGATCAACGGTGAGAAGGTGGTCGTGTTCAACGGTGCCAATGCCAACAAAGTCATCGTTTTAGCTCGAACTGCAGGCGAGCAAAGCGATCGTAACGGTTTGTCACTGCTTGTTGTGGACGCCGCTGCGACCGGGGTTAGCAAGTTTGATTACCCAATGATGGACGGCCAACGCTGCGCAAACCTCACCTTCAGCAATGTTACGGTTGGCGCCGATGCGCTGCTGGGCGAAGAGGGTGGCGCCATGGCGGTTGTAGACAGCCTGGTACAAGAAGCGATCATTGCTCTGGCGGCAGAAGCGGTCGGTTGTATGGGTACGCTCAATGCTAAGACACTGGACTACGTGAAAACGCGACAGCAGTTCGGTGTTGCCATTGGCTCGTTCCAGTCTCTGCAGCATCGTATGGTAGATACCATGATGGCCTATGAGCAGACCAAGTCATTGCTCTACAAGGCTGTTTGTGAGTACAAGGAAGACCCAGCTAAAGCTGATGCCACCATCAACGCCTTGAAGGTCATTATCGATCGCAATAGCAAGCTCATTTACGGTGAGGCTATTCAGCTGCACGGTGGCATGGGTATCACCGATGAGCTTGATATTGGCCATTACGCCAAGCGGCTCATGATGATAGTTACTTCATTTGGCGACGCGACTTACCATCGGTCGCAGTACGCAGCCAAAGCGTTTGCCGCCTGATTGGTATGTTGCAAATAACAAAGCCCGCTTCGGTGGGCTTTGTTGTTTTTAGGGAGTGGTAACTCGCCGCCAGGGACCGACGCTAAAAAATTGCGCCCACTGGTTGCACTTCATACACTCTCAACCTCAAGGCTTGCGCTGATCGATTCAGGAAACCACAGTGGATAAACAAACCCGGCTTGCTCGAACCATTCTTAATGGTTTCACCTCTTATTTTGCAGATTTTGAAAACATCACTCTCGCAGCTCGAACTCGCTTCGAGAATGCTGAGTGGCAGGCCATGCATGCGGCTTCAACACGTCGCATTGATCTGTACAAGACAAAGGTCCTTGAGACCCTAGAGTTTGTTAAGCACATAGCCGGTGATCGGATTAACGATCTTTTGTTCTGGACTGAAACACGGGGGGTCTACGCTGAGCTTGTTCGCGGCATGACTAACTTTGAAATTGCCGAGACTTTCTACAACTCTATTTATAACTCAGTATTTGGCCACAGGCGTATTCGGGACGAGTACGCGTTCGTGTTTTCACCCCAGGGCGACATGCCTCCAGTTGATGTGAGCCGGGTTGTCGTCAAGTTCTCTGCTGAACAGGGGCTGGATCAGGCCGTAAAGAGTTTGCTTAATCACTACAGCCTGTACCTTCACTATGAGGACATAGACCGTGATGTGGCTAATGTGGTGGCGCGAATTGAGCAGGAGTTGGGGGATCAGTTTGACCTAGACAATCCTCAACTCCAGCTGCAAATGTTGGAACACCATTTTTATCGAAACAAAGCAGTTTACGTTGTTGGTCGTCTGGTTGTGGGTGATCAACAAATGCCGTTGGTCCTGCCAATGCTGCATAACGAGAATCTTGATGAGCCTCGAATCTTTATTGATGCAGCGCTGTTCGGTTCTGATCTAGTGAGCTTGCTGTTCAGTTTTACGCGTACTTATTTCATGGTAGATGCGTCTACCCCGTCGCAGTACGTACTTTTTTTACAGCAGCTCATGCCTAAAAAAGCGGTGTCAGAAATCTATAGCTGCATCGGACATCATCGCCATGGCAAGACCTATTACTATCGCTGTGCCTATCGACACATGCGCTCCACCAGCGACCAGTTCATCGTAGCCCCGGGAATTAAGGGCATGGTTATGACGGTATTTACCTTACCGTCCTACGAGTTCGTATTTAAGATTATCAAAGATCGGTTTACGCCCCCCAAAGAGGTAACCCACCAATTAGTAAAAGATAAGTACCAGTTGGTGAAACGCTGGGACCGTGCAGGGCGCATGGCTGATACACAGGAGTTCACCAACTTGGTCTTTGAGCGGGCGCGTTTCTCTGAAGAATTGATGGAAGAGCTATATCAAACCTGCCCGTCACAGGTGGAGATAAGTGGCACTGCGCTGATTATCAAACACTGCTATGTCGAGCGACGCATGACGCCACTTAACTTGTATCTTCAGGATGCTAGCGACGATGAAGTGGATGCGGTGATGAACGATTATGGCAAATCTATTAAAGAGCTTGCCGCGGCAAATATTTTCCCAGGGGATATGCTGCTTAAAAACTTTGGTGTGACCCGTCACGGCCGAGTGGTCTTTTACGACTACGATGAGATTCAGCCGCTGTTGGAGTGTAATTTCCGTAAGATACCGCCGCCTCGAGACGAGTACGAGGAGATGTCTGGGCAGCCTTGGTATTCCGTGGGCCCCAACGACGTGTTCCCCGAGGAGTTTCGCTTGTTCTTCTCAGGCAACCAGCGCGCCAGACGGGCATTTGATGCGCAACACAGTGATCTTTACCAGGCCTCCTTCTGGACCGACTTACAGGCGCGTATCCGCAGCGGTTACGTTGAAGATTTTTTCCCCTACCCTAAAAATTCGCGGTTCTCGCGCTCTGAGTTTAAGGCAGCCTGATGGCATCACTATATTTTATACGGCATGGACAGGCTTCCTTCGGTGCAGCCAACTACGATCAGCTGTCACCATTAGGCCAGCGTCAAGCAGACCTAACCGGGCAATTCTTGCATCAGGTTGGGCTGCGCATAGACGCGGCATTCGCGGGGGATTTGTCTCGACAGCAGGAGACTGGTCAGCGTGCTCTTGCGGGACTGGGCAACCCTTGCGAGCTGCAAACCGATCGCAGGTTTAATGAGATCGATAATGACGAGCAGGTCAAAGCGCTGTTGCCCGGGCTTGCGGCCCAAGACGAAAAGCTTGCAGCGATTGTTGCCGGTGGCTTCAAGAGCAGTAAGGACTACCAGAAGGTCATTGATGCGGTCTTTAATGCGTGGGTGTCCCCGGACTGTCCCGCGACGGATATTACGTCATGGCCTGAGTTCCGTGATGGTGTAGAGGCCGCCATACGAATGGTTATGACCTCTGTGGGTGCTGGTAAGAACACCGCTATTTTTAGTTCGGGCGGGACCATTGCGACCGCGGTTGGATTGATCTTGGGTGTGCAGCACAGTGGCTTCTATCAGTTTTATGAACCCATGATGAATTGCTCGATCACACATATGATTTACAGCGGCTCCCGTATTTCCTTGTCGACCTTCAATAATGTGGGCCATTTGGAGTTAATGGGTGCGCAGTTGGGTGAATCTCTGGTGAGTTACCGATGACCGCTATTTGGTTAGTGCGTCATGGTGAGGCGGCGGCGACTTGGGGCGAGCATGAAGATCCTGGTTTGAGCGAGCTTGGAAAGCAGCAGGCTGAAGCTGCGGCTGAGTTACTCATTGAAGAAATTCCCGACGACATTCAATTGATTAGCAGTCCCAAAGCTCGTGCGATTGAAACGGCAGCGCCCTTGTCAGCAAGACTGGCAGCGGGCGTAAGGGTGGTGGACGCCTTTAGAGAGATACAGGCGCCAGTGGCATTGAGTGAGCGGCAGGAGTGGCTCAAAGGCTTTATGCGTGAAGAGTGGCATCGGCAGCCCGAGTCACTTTGGGGTTGGCGTAACAATATTATTTCGGGGCTGTCAGCACTCAATCGGCCAGCAGTTATATTTACCCACTTCCTGGTCATTAACGCCGTCGTCGCCCATATTCGACAGCACCCAGCGACGGTGCAGCTATGGCCCGACAATGCTTCCCATCATCAGTTTGTCAACGGACCCCATGGGCTCGAGATTGTTGCGTTGGGGCGGGAGCTGACCACGCGGATTAACTAGTTTTTAGCGCGCTTATGCTTAATCTTGGCTTACTTATGTGGGTAATGCGTTGTCTGATTTGCTAATCCTGATATTTGCAGCATTTGCCACCTCGGCTTTAACCGCGCTGATCGGATTGGGTGGCGGCGTTGTCTTGATCCTGCTGATGCCCGGTCTGATTCCACTGGCGGCGATTCTCCCCGTGCACGCCTTTGTGCAGTGCGTCAGTAATGTCGCCCGAGTAGGTTTTGCCTACCGTTATGTGGATTGGGCGCTGTTTATGCCCGTTCTTGTTGGTAGCGCGATTGGCGCGGTTGTTGGCTCCCTAACCGCCGATGTGATTAGTCTGCAATGGTTACCTGCTGTTGCCGGCATTGTCATTATTGCGATCACGTGGCTACCCATTGGGAAAATTATTCCTACCGGTCGCGGCGCATTATTTATGTTGGGGTTTTATCAGACTGGACTGGGAATGGTGGCGGGCGCCACGGGACCCCTAGGTGCTGCCGTCCTTGGTCGAATCAATACTCAGCGCGAATGGCTGGTGGTAAACACTGGTATCTATATGACGTTGAATCACGGGGTGCGGGCAGTCGCGTTCGCATTGCTAGGATTTGCATTTGCGCCCTGGTGGAAACTCATCCTGGGTATGAGTGTGGCGAGTATCCTCGGCGCATGGATGGGAACCCGGCTGCGTCAGCTACTGCCTGAAGGGAATTTTAACCAGATTTTTCGCTGGGTAATTACAGTGTTGGCTCTGCGGATGATCTGGTTGACTGCCAATGAATTGCACTGGGGGAGTGCAGGCGTAGCAAGTTGAACTGTTAGCGTCGCTTCTTCCGAACCAACGATTCTTGGATGGTGGACGCAATGAGCTCCCCACTGGTATTCCAGAAACTTCCCCGATTAAAACCACGGCTGTTGCCAGCCCATGGACTATCAGAGCCGTACAGCACGTAGTCGTTTATATTGACCGGACGGTGAAACCAAATGGCGTGATCTAGGCTTGCAATCATCAGGTCGTCTTCCCAGTCTTCTAGTCCTTGTTTTTGAATGCAGGTGCCCAGCAATGAGAAGTCTGAGATAAGGGCTAATGCCGCTTGATGCAGCCTGGGATCCTCCTCAAGTGGACCGCGAGTGGAAAACCAGTGCGCGCGAACCAGTGTGCTGTCGGGATCTTGTTTAATGTTGGCTCTTTCACGTTGAACTTGGAAAATTTGGAACATGTTACGTTGTCGTGGGTTGAGCTCTTTATCCGCCTCAATGTCACGATTTATATCTGACAGTGGTTTCGCTACCGGTGGTTGTAGTTTGGGCATGGGTTCGCTGTGTTCAAACCCCTGTTCCTGCACCTGATAACTCACCGAAGTATTAAAAATTGCCTGTCCGTTCTGCCGTGCGACGACCCTTCGGGTGCAAAAAGAATTGCCATCCCTGATGGGGTCAACCTCAAACTCAATTGGCTGCGTGGGGTCTCCGCCTCGAAGAAAATAGGCATGTAGCGAGTGGGCAGTGAAGGTTTCGTCAACCGTGGCGTAGGCAGCCAGCAGGCATTGAGCAACCACCTGTCCGCCAAATACTCGCCCGTGGGTCTGGGGGCTGAGTCCTCTGAACCAATAACGACCCACTTGCTCGGGCCGAATGTAGTCCATCATTTCTTGGAAGCTTTGCAACGCGCTCTCCCTAGTGATTGGTGGCGTTAGTCTTTAGCTAGGCCAAAGTAGAATACGTCGAAATACTCAATAGCCGCGGCGTCGGTGTCGTCTATTCTGCGCCAGTCTGCTATGTCCATTGATGCGTTGATTGCGCCCTGCAGCATGTTTTCCGCAACAGTCACGTTTACGTCACGAAAGCTGCCGTCCTTCTTTCCCCGGGTGATGAATTCGCCAATGTGGCCATTGATGTTCTCAGTTCTTACTAGGACCTTACGTCGTATTGCCGGCGGAAGGGCTGTGATCGTGTTGTAGCGAATAAGCGGACCTAGATCCGAGTTCTGTACATTGAACACCCGTCGGCACGCCTCATCGAGCTGAGCAAGGGGAGGAGCGTCCTGTGCGCTAATGTCTGCGTAGATCGCTTCGAGCTGATCGAGCGAATATTCATAGCACTGACTGAGCAGGGACTCTTTGTTGGCAAAGTGGTAGTAGAAAGCGCCCTTGGAGACCTGCAGAAATTCTGCGATCTCATCCAGCGACGTTCCATTAAAACCCTTTCGGTTAAAGAAGCGAGTCCCCGCCTTGAAGAACGCCTCTTGTTTCAGTCGATTCTGAGCCTCTCGGTCAAAGCCCCTTGCAGGTGCGGTGCTGTCGGTGGCCAGGGGGTGGCGGCTTGGGTCGTAGTCGCAGGTTCGCTGTACTAAGCCGTGGGTGACGATGTCGCGCACAGCATTGGCTGCGTTAGCCGCTTCTGACTTGGGCATCTCGTAGAGCCAGTAGAAGGACCAGTCCAACGCTCCAATAAGTGCCCGGGTTGTTGAGGTGGAGTGACAGGGTCGTATGGAACCTGCCTCTATCCCCTCGCGAATATAACCTCGAACCCGAGTAAACATGCGCAGATACTCAGACTCTAGCGCCTTTCGATGGTGATCTTTGAGTGAAGCCAGCTCTAGCGGCGCAGCGTAGTAGTCACCGTGGCCGGCCAGGGCTTTGAGAATGGTGTCTATATGTCCCTGCATAAACAGATTGACTCGCTCTAGCGGGTCATCTGTTTTCATTTCTAGCTGGTCTAGGCTGGTGTGGGCATGGCGCATGGCTGCGTCGTAGCACTGATGAATCAAATCTTCTTTAGTTTTGACGTAGTAATAAAGGCTGGTCTTGGTCAAACCGAGCTTATTTGCGACATCGCTCAGGGTGGTTGATCGGGCCCCTTTGGTATTAAAGAGCTTGGCGGCGCGAGAAAGAATCGCACTGTGCTTAGCCTCGTGCTGTATGCCTCGATTAAAGGGTGATCCGCTGTCGTTACTGCTCGCCACTTAAAATTATTCTCAATGTTCAATTTTTTGAACTTTAAGTATTTTTTTTGTCCGTGTCTACGTAACAACGCCTGCTCGGTGGCGTCGGAGTGTGAGAAACTCTCATGACATGCTTTTGAAGGGCGTAAATTATGGGGTCGACAGTACTTTTTGAACAGAGCGACGGAGTCGCGCACATTAGTTTCAACCGGGGAGACAGGCATAACGCTCTTGGCAAAGACGAGCTTACGGGCATTGAGAACGCCTTGGCATCGTTGAATCAGGATACCCGGGTACTGGTTATCGGTTCTGAGGGAGGGCGTACGTTCTGCGCAGGCGCGGATTTATCACAGATTACCAGCGGTGAATTAACGGGTGATCGTTTTCAGGCGGTGACTAATCAGATAGCAAATTTGCCCATTCCAACGCTCTGTGTGATTAACGGCAACGTCTTTGGCGGGGGCGTTGAGCTGGCAATTTCTTGTGACTTTCGTATTGGCGCCGAGGACATCATGATGCGGATACCGGCGGCCGCAATAGGCCTCTGTTACCCCATTGACGGAATAGAGCGTCTGGTTAGTCGACTTGGTGTTGGCACCGCAAAGCGGTTGCTAGTAGCCGCCGAGGAGCTGACCGCGAGCGATATGAAAGCCCTGGGTATACTGAACTGGATA
>Ga0182093_1109485_pt1 | contig 13315 bp, 12 predicted proteins | sample 041ome_21_FD_127776 | JGI IMG/M metagenome (GOLD analysis project Ga0182093, IMG submission 127776) | Metatranscriptome of coastal salt marsh microbial communities from the Groves Creek Marsh, Georgia, USA - 041411BS metaT (Metagenome... | ecosystem: Environmental > Aquatic > Marine > Intertidal...
CGAGAAGCGCTTTCGTCATTCTAATACTTTGCAAAGCCACAAGCGTATTCACACGAACGAGAAACCGTATAAATGTGTCGTGTGCGAGGCGCGTTTTCGTCAACTTGGTAGTTTGCAAAGCCACGTGCGTATTCACACGAACGAGAAGCCGTATGAATGCGATGTGTGCGAGAAGCGTTTTACTCAAGCCGGTAATTTGGAAAAGCACATGCGTATTCACACGAACGAGAAACCGTATAAATGTGATGTGTGCGAGAAGCGTTTTCGTGAATCTGGTAGTTTGAGAAGGCACGTGCGTACTCAACATTAAAGCTTTTAGAGTCATAGTGTACAAATATACATTAGTGCAGAAGTACCAGGTACCATGGTACCTTTTACTATTCATTATCGATATCATCGTCACTTTTCGTCGCATTTATCCAAAAACTTGAAATGGTCCTCCAAACTGGTCAAAGTGTTCGCGCAAATAACGCCACTCCCGGCCGCCGCGGGAACGCCGACGCCAGGCGCGACGCTATCGCCGACTCGGTAGAGGTTTTTGACGCCTTTAACTGCCGGCCCTGGGAACATTTTCGGCGCCGGGATGACGGCGCCGTAGGTACCTCGGTACCTTCGCAACCATTTTTCGTGAGAGGCCGGCGAGGCAAGGAGTTCTAGGACGACGCGAGAGCGGACGTCTGGGATGACCGTTTCTAACGCTTTAAAGAGAACGTCGCACTTTTCTTTTTTCTTTTCTTCGTAGGCTTTTCGGTCGGTGGCTTTTAACTCCGTCCAGCCGTCGTACGGTTCCATGGTGTAACAGTGGACGCAGTGGTGTCCGTCCGGGGCCATTTCTGGTGACCACACGGTTGCGATGGAGATCATGCACACGTTTCCGGGCGCATCAAGCGGTTTCGATTTATCGTTCACGACGACGTGGTGACCTCCCAAGTGCGAAAAGTCTAATCCATCTGCTTTAATGCCCAAGTGAATGTGCATGAACGAATCCGAGCAGTCAATCGTCGTGTTCTTTTGGTACTCTTGAGCGGAAATTTTCGCATCTTTTGGGAGTAGTTTTTCGTACGTGTCCCAAACGCTCGCGTTGGACAACACCCCTTTTTTCGCTTTGATGACAACCTCGGGATCCATTCGCATTCTCACCCCGATGGCTTCATCTTTCTTATCGTTCAACGCCACCTCTTTCACGTGCGCGTTCACGCGAATTTCTCCACCTCTCTTTTCAATAGCTCTCACCAACGCATCCGAAATCGCTTTCCCTCCTCCCACTGGGAACTCGGATTTCTTAAAATAATCCGACGCGCCAAACACGCTGGCAAACTCCGCGCTCACCGTTCCGCTCGCATCCATACCGCTCAGCAAAAAACACTCTAAATCGCATAAATATTTCACCCACGGATCTCTCACGTCCAAGAAATCTAACAACGCGTTCGTCGGTTGTCCCAACACCCCGCCGTACTTCCCAAGTTTACTCATCTTCTCCAAATATCTTTTTCCTATGACTAACAAAATCCGCCAATCCGTTCGCAGCGCAATCGTCGGTAACCCACTCAACGCTTCAAACATATCTCTAATTTTCGGCACCGCCAACCTCACTTCCTTCGCGCCACCTTCGCTAAATCTTTCGATTTCCTCGCACAACAAATCTAAATCCGCGTGCCTTCTCAACCCGGGAACGCCTTTCTCGATGTGAAAGGTTCCCAACGGATCGTATTTCACCGTCTCCAACGGTTCTCCGAGCACCTCCAGAACGCTCGCCAACGGATTCAGCGCGTTTGGGGTGGTCAATCCAGCGAAGAAGGATGGACCGGTATCGAACACAAACTCGAGACTTTCGTTCGTGTCGTCGTCTTCGTCGTCGTCTTTACTCTCGTTCTCGTCGCCCTTTTTACTCTTTTGGCTGGTGTCAATCTCATCTCTTTTCTTCTTCACGCGTCTGGTAAACCCGTGCGCGGCGCCGCCGGTCTCGTAGTGCGACTCGAGCACTAACACTGAATTCCCGTGATACGAAAGCATCGCGGCGGCGGTGAGACCGCCAATGCCGGAGCCGACGACGATGTAATCGTACGCAGACGAAGATGACGACGACGAAGCGCAGATACGCGTTTTGTGGTGTCGCTCACATCGCGCGGCGGAAAGACGACGCGACGATGATGCGCGAGGCTCCTTCCGTCCGACAGAAGATGTCGAGCAACACAAAGTGGAAGATGCGCGCATTTTTGAGACGTTTTGTTCTGCAGGCGCAGAGTAGCCGCGCGTGTTTAATAGAAGTGATGCATTTTCATATCCAAAAAGAAGAAGTGTCTTGGGGGCAAAATGAAAGCGAGAACGCCGATTGATTCTTATTGGCGAGTAATAGCAGTACACGCACATACCTTCTCTACAAACATAAACTAAATAAACCCTTTCCGAGCGAGCGTGTCATCTCTCTCTTTTTTTCTCTCTCTCTCTCTCTCTTACATCTTAATTTTTACAGCCGATTTGCATTCTGCTCTCGTCCACCACGGTCGGATTTAAGCACAACAACTTCACGTCTTGGTCTCCGATCAAAGCCTCCTCGAAGTTCGCCCCGGTCAAATTCGCGCCTTCATAACTCACGCCGGTTAAAACTGCGTTTTGAAAATTCGCTCCCGTCATATCGCTCCCGTCAAACGTCGCTCGGTCTATGACCGCGTTCGTAAAGTTGACGTTCTTAAAGCTCGCTTTCGTCGCGTACACTTTACTCATAACCGTCTCGCTAAAATCCGAGTTATCGAAAACGCTGTCCACCATCAACGCTCCAGATAAGGTGATACCTTTCACGGAAACGTTATCGTATTGGCACTTGCGCAAATCCAAAGTCTTATCCGAAACCGCGTTGGCTTGACCAATCGTGTTCCCGACGAACGCGCGTTCGCATCTGTTCGGGTCGTTGTCGATGGGTGGTAATCGGACCTCGGTGCCTCGATCGGCCATCGCAGCGAAAGGAGTGGCGAGCGCGAAAGTCGCGGAAAGAGATGCCGCAAGAAACGTTCTCTTTATCGTGCTCGCAGAGACTGGGAGGGTCGCTTTGTTGGATTCTTCTTCCTCTGTTTCTTTCGTATTCCTTCGCACATTTGTTGCCCACGAAGCCGTCGACGTGGATTTTATGCGCCGGTGTTGTCGTTTCAAAGAAGACGACGAGCTTTTGTTATTACGATTAATAGTATTAATCGTCGTCGTCGTCGAAAAGGACGACGTCAAAGAAGAAGAGGAGGCGAACATGGTGGTGCTTTTATGTGTGAGCGAGAAGTGTTTGAGAGTCTCGAGCGGCGCGCTTTTTAATGGAAGATTTCGGTGTTTGAGATAAGAAGGAAGAGGAGTGTGATTTTACGTAGTAGTAGGAGGAGTAAAGCGTACGGGATCGATCGATCATTTCAAGGCTCAATGTCATCACCTATTAAGAGCCGTCTACCGGTCCAAAAGCGCTTTTTTCTTTGCTGCTGCTCTTGCCTTTGTTCTTGCCCTCGCTCGGCGAAATCTTCTTCATACTCTCCGTCTCCTCCTCCGAAGTCCTCCGAGGAAGTCGCCTCTCCTTCCTCCCCTTCTCCGCTACGCTCTTCTCCTCCTCCGGACGTTCCTTCGTCTTCCCACTCGATCGTCGTCTTCACCGGCTCCACTTCCACCTCTTCCTCTTCTTCGATCCTTGGCATCGCCTTCTTCTTCGCTAAAATGGCTTTTCTGACCAACCCGCTCGCTTTCCCGTTACTCAACATCGCCAACGCGCTCAAGCGAATCAACCCGATCGAGACGTCGTTTTCATTCTTGGCGTCCGTGCAGTGCACTCGTCCTTCCAAATACACCACGTCCGTCAAAGGAAACATCCCAGCAAACTCTCTTTGCACTTTTTCCACCCACGCGTCTTGCTTTTCTCTCTTCAAAAACGTCTTCACGGGAATCTCACTCGCTTTCTCCGGCAACCTCTCCAACGTCGTCTTCAAATATCTCAACGCCCGTTCCGTATTCCTTCTCCTCTCCGCTTTCTCCACCGCCCATCCACTCTCCATCTCGCACGTGGCCACGCCACCGAGCGCGCTCGGCTTCACCGTCGCCAACGGAACCACGTAACTCATCGAGACTCCGGGCGCGAACACCACCGGTCGTTTCATCTCCAACTTTTCAAACAGTTGCTCTTGGAACGAACTCCTCGCCAAGTCCGAGCTCGCCGCGAACTTCTTCTCCCCTTCCGATCGTCCGTATCCCGGCATATCGCACGCCACCGATCGCACGTTTTTCTTCGCCAACTGATTCCCGATCGACTCTTTCTTCTCGTACCAATCTTGCGAGTCCGTCGTTTCGTCGTGCCAGAGAAACACGTCCGAAAGTTCCATGCTCTTGTTATCTTCCGTCTCCTCGGCTTCGTTTTTCTTATTCTTTTTCTTTCCTGCTCGCGGTTGCATGTCCAAACACCAGACTCTGATCTTTTGCGCTTTCGTCGTCGCCAAGACGCCTCTGTTGAAGAGGACGTCCGAGCTGTCCACCGGGACGGAGGCGGAGACGACGACTTTGAACAAAACGCCGTTTTCCAGCTTTTGTTGAGAGATCACCGTTTTCTGTTGTTGTTGTTGTTGTTCCGACGCGTTCGCACGGCAGCAAGACAGCAGCAAAAGCAGCGGTAAAAGAAGCGAGGACGAGAAACTCGTCATCTTTTCGCCGCCGACGCGGTGGATCTTCTTCATCTTCTTTCTCTCTCGATGAGGATGCTGTGACAATACTACTACGACTACTCTCGCGTTCAAAAGTGGAGATTTTCGATGAAAAAGAGAATCCAATCCTCCAAAAATCCCCTCAAAACGTCTCGCACGCTTCTTCCTCTTTTTTCTTCGATTTTCAGCGAAGAACGCGCTCGAAAACGCGTCGGTAGTGGTTCGTCTGTTCGCGCGTTTTGTGTGTTTTTGCGTGTTTAAGAGAGAGAGAGAGAGATCGTCTTCATCAAGAGCACGTTCACAAATACATTTACTCTGTAAAGCGACGGCTCTCTGAATACTTTGATGGAGAATAACAGCGAGGACGAGGAGGAGAGGAGAGAGGAGAGACAGATGGACGGAGGACGACGACAAAAGGTACGACGCTTTGTTGTTGTTATTAGTATTAATCGTCATCGTTTTTGTGTTTTTCGTTTTTGTTGCAGACGAAGACGTCGAGAAGTCGTCGGTTTTGTCAAAGCTTGTTTGTTCGCTCTGTGTTTCCTCTTCTTTTCGCTGACTTTGCGCATATACGCGCCCGTTTCTTAATGTCTCTTGTTTTTCACACAGGGCCGAGGCTTTGAGAACGCGGACATTATCGACGACGAGGTCAAACACTCTCGAAACGACCGGTACGAAACTTTGCGAGAGAGCGAAGGAGAAAGAGGCCAACCTCAAAAATCCATCGAAGGCTGGGTCGTCCTCGTCACCGGCGTCCACGAAGAAGCGCAAGAGGAAGACGTGCACGAAAACTTTGGCGATTTCGGGGAGATTTCAAACTTGCACTTAAATTTAGACCGGAGAACTGGGTTCGTTAAGGGCTACTGTTTGATTGAGTATAAAGAGAAGGAAGAGGCGAAGAGTGCGATCGAGAACATGGACGGGAAGTTGATGTTGGACCAGGAGGTGAGAGTAGATTGGGCGTTCGTGAACGCGCCGGAGAAAAAATCGAGAAGGAGTATAAGGCGATAGAATATGAGATTCAGAGAGCGAGAGTAGAGTAATAGTAGAAGATTGCATAACATCAACAGTAGCAGAGAAGTACGACATTTGTTGTATGCTTAATTCAAGTTTACGCGAAGTTCTCGCGCGCTTCGTTCTTTTGAATCTCTTCTCTCTGGTGATTTCAAACTCGTCTTGGATTTGAAAATCGCCGCACAAAAAGAACGCTCGAGAAAAGCAACGTACCTTTCCATCTCATCATCATGTTCGAAGCGCGCATTCTCCAAGGGTCCATTTTGAAAAAAGTCCTCGAATCTATCAAGGATTTAGTCACCGATGCGAACTTTGAGTGCACCGCCAACGGGTTCGCGTTGCAAGCGATGGATTCCTCGCACGTTTCTTTGGTGGCGTTGATGTTACGAAGCACCGGTTTTGACCACTACCGATGCGACCGAGACGTGACCATGGGGATGAACTTGTTGAACATGGTGCGTTTCGTACACATCTTTGTCTTCTGTGCATCGCTCTCGATCGTTTCGATAACGATCGAGAGATGCAACGGATACGCGACGACCGCGTTGTATCGAAGAAGAGCAAAGTTTGTTGTCGTGGTTTTCCCAACGAGCAAAAGTCTCACATTTTTGAATTTTTCCAACGTAATCCGATCTTTTTCCTTTCTCTTCTCCGCGCGAGAGAGACGACGGGCGCAGCGAAAGAACGGGAACGTTCCTTTCGGTGGACTCGTCGTCGTCGTCTCGTTGTTTGCGCGATGAAAGTGAAAATGCGAGAGAGTGACCGCCGAAAACAAGGACAACTTTTCCTTCTTTTTGTTTTTGAGAGATCGTATGTTTTAAACGAGAGAGAACGAGAGACTGACCAAAGCCAAAAATCCTCTCTTTTCGATATAATTTTTTCTTTCGACATGATAACAGAGCAAAATGTTAAAGTGCGCGGATAACGACGACACGATAACGATGAAAGCGGACGATGCCGGCGACGTGGTGACGTTCATGTTTGAAAACCCGAAAGCGGATAAAATTTCCGATTTTCAAATGAAGTTGATGGATATCGACACGGAACATTTGGGCATCCCGGATACGGAGTACGAAGCGACGGTGAAGATGTCCTCGAACGAGTTTCAAAGAATTTGCAGAGATTTATCGTCGATTGGTGATACGGTGACTATTGCGGTGACGAAAGATAGCGTGAAATTTACGACTTCGGGTGATATTGGGGAGGCGAATATTACGTGCCGCCGCACCTCGGACGGAGACATGAAGGAAGAGAAAGTGAAAACGGAAGAAGACGGCGAGAAAGTGCATAACACGAAGTCCTCGGAAGGCCAAAATGTAGACATCGATTTGCAAGAACCGGTGACGTTGACGTTTGCTTTGCGATACTTGAACTCTTTTTGCAAAGCGACGAGTTTATGCGAGAACGTGCGTTTACAGTTGAGCAAAGAGTTACCGGTAGTCGTGCAGTACTTGATAGAGGACATGGGGTACGTCCGGTTTTACTTAGCGCCAAAGATTGAGGAGGAAGACGCGGACGAGAGTTAAATTGAGAAGAAGATAATAATACGCGTCGTACATTGCTCTTCTCGAAAAAGAATTGAAGAAAGAGAGAGAAGAAGGAGAGAGCGAGGAGAAGAAGGGCGCTAGTATTACCGCCGCTCTACAAAATACGCACCACTTTAGCGAGAAAGGCGAAACAGACAAAAGAGAGAGAGAGCGAAAGAGAAAGAAAGACTTTTTTACATACTAATAAAACATTAATAAAGCGTACATCATAACACATCGCAAGCCTCCTCTCGTCGTGCCTCTTGGAATCCACAGCGCGCGACGACTCGACGCGCTTATTAAAGAAAAATCTTCATAAGCCTCCTCCTCCTCCTCTTTGCAATCTCTCGAAAAAAACAAACAAAAACACCAAAAGAATTCCGCGTCGCGTCGCGGGCGGCACCATCACGAAGACGAAGACGAAGAAGCGCTCTCTGTCTCTTTCTTTCTCGCATCATGGCCGGCGTCGATCTCGCGATGGAAGGTATTCCCAGGTACGTGAAAGATCTCTCTTCTTCTTCTTTTTTTTTCTGTCTTTTGAAGTCGACGCATTCGAAGCGCGACATGATGTTTCAAATCAACAACAACATGCGTTTTTCGACCAAGATTCGACGATGCTTCAATGTGCGGAATGTCTCTTCTCTCTGCATGCCTACGCGCTAAACGTGCACACGCTTCTCCGTTGTCTTCTTTATTCACAAACAAATTCCTAAAACGTGCGCACGAAAACGTGACGAAAACAACAGAGGATCTGGAATATTCAAAACCGCCGCGATCTACGTTTTACGGAAAGAGAAAAGGTTGCTCACCACCGGACAGATTACCAGGTAACGTTATTCGTAGTCGCTCGTGCGTGTGGTTTGAACCGGATTTGAAAGGGCAAAATCTGGGCACTTAATTGTCTGTCCTCTCATTTTTTTTTTCACTTGTGCCTTGCCTCTTTTTGAAACGATGCGCGAAACGCGTTGTCTTGGGATGCCGCGATGATGATGATGTTTTTAATGTCCTCATTCGTCTTGTTTTTCTTCCTCTTGTTCTGTATCTTTCTTGATGGCGTTTTTATTCACTGACGCGTGGTTGCGTCGATTTTTTTTGTATAGGTACGCGCTCGAGAACGACCTTCTCGGGAACCTTCCCGGGAAGACGCCGGAAGCGACCATGGCGTCGGCGTGTTACACGGACTTGAAGAAGAAGGACGTGAATAAGAGGGTGTTTGCGAGACCGTCGGAAGGGCACTTTGGTTTGAGAGAGTGGGCGAACGATCCGGAGTTGACGCACTTGTTGCAACCGAAGTTGCACAGGTTGGCGGAGACGTTTGAGGAGGAGCAGAAACCGAAGGTGGAGAAGCCTTGGAAGCAACCGGCACCGATGGCAAAGCGTAAAAATAATACCGCCGCTAAGAAGTTCGTAGATGGGAAGCCGCGCAGGGATAGACACGGGTTCGTGCACGCGATCATAGAGCCGAGCAGAGGTGAGTACGGGCCGCCGAAGATGCAGATGCCGCCGCCGCAACAGCAGTACGGATCGCTTTCGACGCACGATACGATGGATTTAGATGCGTTGGTAGATGCTGCGGCGAACCAAGAAGACGAGGACGACTACAGGAACAACGATAACGATGAAAACGACGACCAAGACGGCAACGGCGCGTATAATGGAGGAAATGATGATCACGAGGAAGAGGACGCCAACACGAAGGACCAAAGCGGTGTAACCGCCGGTGTTGATAAATCGTTCGATAACGATCCGAACGCCGAGGAAGCGAGTCCCAGCAAAACTAACATCATTAGGAACAACAACAACGACGACGACGACGACGACAACAAATCGGAAGGAGAAAGAGAAGATATCGCCGCCGAGAGCGAGGAGGAAAATAAAGGAGAAGAAGAAGAAAATGCGCCTCTGGTTTTAATCAACCCGGACCCGAACCTTTCAAACGACGAGTACGAAGCGCACCTCGCGAGTCTCGTTCAACAGCAACAAGAGAAAGAGTTGCGCGTGGCAAAACGAAAAGAGAGAGAAAAAGAACGAGCTAGGACGCAGGAGTTGGTCAAAGCCGGATTGATTCCGGCGCCGCTGTCGGCAAAGAAAAAGTCCAGTTACGTCCCAGTTGCATATAAAAAAGACGGTCGTGGGCGTCCGCGAAAGCATTTCGACGGGATACCGCCGGCACCAATTTTGTCTGTCTCGGCCAACGAAGCGGAAGAGGCACCGCTTACGAACAACAAAAAGGCGCGGTTTACGAGTACTGCTGTTTTGCATCAGCAGCAACAGCAACAACAGCAACAACAATTGCAGCTTCAACAACGACAGCGACAACAACAACAGAAAGACGGTTTTGAGCAGATTCAAGAGCACCATCAACCTCGCGCTGGGCACGATTCGTTCGTAGTTGACACGCAAGGTGTCGACGGTATATCGCACGAAGAAATCGCTAACGAAAGTATCGTTGCGAAAGCTACGCGAGCGGGCATGAAGAATTGGAACTCAAAGGTGAACAAGTTCTACTCCACTGCGTTTTTCACGGAGATCATCGATCCAAAACTTCCAACGAGTATTCCGGCTTTTGCGTTCAAAATGTCCCAGAACGATGCGGAACGCGAGAAAATTTTGACGCAAAATGCAATGCGACGCGTCTTCAACGAATTCGCCGAAGGTTGCGATCCTGTCAAGCAATCTTTGAACGAACTTTCCGCGTCGCTCGAACGTTTACGCGCTCAACAAGGTAACCATGAAAACGTCATGTATTCCGCTTTGATATACGCCGTTGCGTGCTATCGTTCGGATTATCCAGAAGAGGCCACTTTGGCGCTTTCGAAAGCTTGGGACGTCTACTATTCTCTCAAAGGCGGCAACGAAACGAATGCGCAAAACGCCGCGTTCATGGATAAAATCCGAAAGGACTACGAGAAAATCGTAAGCGAAGCGTTGGATGCATAATATTCAACATAATCAACGATATGATACTACGATAAGATACGATAAGATATTTTTGTACTACTATATGTACCCGAGAGAAGTACATATGTGCCCATATATAACATCGACGTGGATATATAATAGTTCTTCTATAGAAGTTTGTTAATGCGCGATTTGATATTACATAAAAAACATACACTACTACGTACCATGGTACCTGGTACTTAGGTACCTACCTACCTATTCATGCTCCCTTCCTAATGCTAACACTACTCATACGAACCCGTCTTTCTTTTGGAAGCTGCGACAGCATCGGCAACTTTAGCGATATCTGCGTGAAGTTTCACGTCGTGCGCTCGAACTGCGTTTGCGCCATTCATCAGAGCAACAATCGCCGCCGCCGCCGAAGCTACGTCGCGCGCATCTTTCGGAACGTCTTTCCTTTTTTCATCAACGAGCATATTTCCTACGAATCGTTTTCGCGACATACCGACGAGCATTGGCGCTTTCGCTAGGCCGCCACATTCGTTCTTCGCAAGCGACGCGCGAACGTCCTTTAAATCCGATAACAATTCCACGCACTGTTCCTCCGACTTTGCAAACCCGAATCCGGGATCGATCCAACATCGCCACGCCGAAATACCCGATGGCAAAACTTTGCGCAAATACTGCGACGCGATTTCATCTCCAACCGTTTTTGCCACCGAACCAACCGGGTAGGATGCATTCTTACTCATGACTTGTGGGTTTCCTCGTTGATGCGATAGAACATATCCTAGTGGCACTTTTGTATTCGCCACGGCGGAAAGCATCCCTTCGTCCCAATCGCCTCCGGAAACGTCGTTTATGATATCCACCCCGATCGCATCCGCAACTTTTACCACTTCCCCGTAAAACGTATCCACCGAAACGGCAATATTTCTCGGATCGTTCTTAAACCGTTCGCATATTGCCTCTAAAACCGGTGCCACTCTCGCGATTTCATCCGCCGCCGACACTCTAGACGCGCCAGGTCTCGTCGACTGTCCTCCCACGTCGATAATCCTCGACCCTTCATCAGCCAACTGCTCCGCGCGTCTCAACGCCGTACTCACGCTCGTGTTAAACACGCCTCCGTCGGAAAACGAATCCGGAGTGACGTTCAAAACTCCCATAACTTTCGCTCGTCCTTCGTATGGTTCCAATCGCATGTTCCTCTTAAATGGCGCTACTCTTTGGAGCAAAATGTCATCCTCGCTTGCTTCTTCAAAATTCTTCGTCGGCGTCTGCATTATCCGTCTCTCCTCCTCCTTCCAAAGTCTCGCCATGGCCGTCATTTGGTTTGCCATCGTGATCGACACGTCTCCGCTCTTATCAAAACTCATCTTTTCCGTCAAATCCGCAATCGGTGCTAACACGAACGCGCGCTCTTTGATCCTCCCGTGCGGCACTTCTAACCAAAACTTCTTTTCGTACGACGACAAAGACGAGGAAGACGAGGAAGGAAAAGGAGGAGGATCGTACCTCACCATCGGTTCTTTTTCGCTGAACAAAATGTCTAAATCAATCACCCGCGGTCCTTTATCCGTGTTGTATACGTCTCTGCCCATTTCTCGTTCGATGTCTTTCATTTTCCCTAGACATTCTAAAACCGACCACTCTCTCGGGTGCCTCAACACGCACGCCGAGTTTAGAAATTTCGGCTGGTTTTCAATCAAAGTGTCCACAGGTTTCGTCTCGTACACGCTCGCGAGCTTTTTAATCTCGAACCCTCGCTCTTGGAGAAGACGCAAGGCGACGTGGAAGTGCTGAAATCGAGAGGAAGAGTCTGCATCTTCGCCTTCACGTACGTCGAGGTTCGACCCGATGGCGACGCACACGTCTGCAAATTTCCCCGAAGTCGAGGAGGAAGACGATTCAGACGACGACGAGGAGAAGAGACGCACGCGAAGAGAGCTCGAGAAGTACTTCAGAGTCACCGCACGGTGAGCTCTGCGCATGTTCTTGGACTCGATGCGTATAAATATATCGCCGCCGCCGCGAATAAAAAGTGAGGAAGAGTTTGTTCATTTATCCAAAAAGTCTCGAGTGCCCACTCCGCGGTGCGTCTATACAAACGTTTACTATTACTATCGCTACACATATCTATTCTACCTCAACTACGCCGGCATGTACGTGCTACAGTACAAATCTCTTTTTCTTACGACTACTTCGGCTTGAACCCTCTCGGCGGCGTCGGATCTTTATCCCTCGGAAACGTCCCGAAACAAAACCTCTTCTCGTACCCGTACGTAGATTCGTGCACGGTCACCGTCGGTTGCGTCCGGCACTTGCTCTTGCAGTGCGAAAACGCGTCCGAAAAATACCCAGTCTGCGGCTGCATGCGTCCAATCGGTTCTCGCGTTCGATCGGTTTCCGCGGTGGAGACTTTCGCGTTTTGGCAACACGACACGCACGACTCGTACGTTCCGCAGCACTTCTCGGTTTCGCCGCCTTTGGCGAGGTCGCACGCGGAACACCCGTAGCGTTTCTCGATCGCTTTCTCCGGTGGGCAACACCCGGTTGGAGGGAACACGTCGAACCAGTCGCACGTGTACCCGTTGTCGTCGGTGATGTGATGTAAGCCTTGCTTGGTATTTACGCACTGACGCTTCTCCTCATCCATCGGTCGAATCGCAACTGCGGACAAACACCAAAGCGAAGACGAGGAAAGAAGGAGCGTCATCATCATGGTCAACATCACCCCTCCTCTCCTTTGTCTCGTCACCCTTACAGTCCTCGTCCTCGTCCTCGTCGAATCCGCTTTTCCAACACCACGGCGGAATCCCATCGCAATCACCTCTTTCTCTCTCTCTCGTGTTCTCGCGTAACGTTTGACAGAAGACAGAAGAGAGAGAGAGAGAGAGACAAAGTTGTTCTCGTTTCGTTGAGAAAGAGAGAGGAACGAATGAACGAAGGAAACGAGAGAAACGTGCAGAACGAGGACAAAGACCACCGCACAGAAGAGCGCGCTTTCTCGTTCTCTCGAAATCTGAGGCATTAGACCTTTTTTCCCCGGGAAAAGTCTCCACTTTCATCAGAGCAGATAAAACCTTTCCGGCGGCGCGGGTGGTTCGTTGCGGAAGAAGAAGTTAAAGAAGAAGACAAATTTTTACGAGGCAGTTGCGCTCGAGAAATTCACGAACAACGAGTGGTACTTTTCAGAGAGAGAAAGAG